>Ga0208113_1000881_pt1 | contig 14742 bp, 15 predicted proteins | sample Knorr_S7_td_NADW_FD_185598 | JGI IMG/M metagenome (GOLD analysis project Ga0208113, IMG submission 185598) | Marine microbial communities from Southern Atlantic Ocean transect - Knorr_S7_td_NADW_ad_2505m_LV_A (SPAdes) (version 2) | ecosystem: Environmental > Aquatic > Marine > Oceanic | place...
CTGTTCGTGTTCAGCTGGCTCGCGCTCTCGTTCCTGCTGGTCAACCCGCCGATGGCCGACATCGCCGCCCCCGCGGTCGGCGGTGGGCTCGACATCGAGACCAACGATGCTGTCGTTGACGCCAGATGGAGCACCCAACAAGGCACCTACTACCTCGAGACTAATCAGGACACAATTGACGTCGTCCTAGGGATGGGCGTGCGAGACAACATCGACGCTGCGAACGCGACCATGGTGGCCAGCGTATGGTACCACGGGGAGCTGCTCAAGGACTCCGACGGAGTGGTCATCGGGGACCTCGCCAACGGCACGGTAGCCAGTCACACGGAGGCCATTGCCGCCTTCGATGCGGTCAACGGCAACTGGACCAGGGGGGATGCGAAGAACAGCCTCACCGGTGACAACCTGGGCCCGAAGGTCACGCCTCGCTCGGAGGACATCGGGCTGGCTTGGGACCTCGGCGAGCTCGGCCCGGGCGAGTACACCGTTCTGATCAGCCTAGTCGAGGACGGCGCTCCTTGGAGCACCGGCCAGAACTCGTGGTCGGCCGAGTACACACTGGTGATAACGCAGGTCGCCTAGTTGCCGATGAGCGAGCAGATCCTCGCCGTCATAGCATCGAGCTGCAGGGCCTCGCCGCCGCCCTCGACCATCCGGAAGTCGCACTCCGCCATCGCCTCGGTGACCGCCAGCTTCTGGGCCTCGTCGAGGAACGCCGCGGAGCCGAGCTCGCGGTGCAGCTGGTTGACCATGTCGGTGCCTGCCAGCCCGAACCTGTCGAGGGTGTCCTTCAGCCTGCGACGGGCCGGCTGGAAGCCGTCCTCCTTGCAGGCGAGGATGAACCCGTGCAGCTCCTCGGGGGGCGCGGTGGCCGTGGTCTCGTAGACGAGCTCTCGGGTCACGTTGGTATCGAGCGAGGCCGCGACCTGCAGCGAGGTGATCGCCTTGCGCAGGTCGCCGAGGCTGACGTGGGCGATCGCCTCGGCGGCCTCGACGTCGAGGTTGATGCCCTCGGCGTCAGCCACCGAGTTGATCATCTCGAGGACCTGGTCCTCGGCTATGGGGCGGAACCGGAACACCGCGCAGCGGGACTGGATAGGCTCGATGACCTTGGAGGAGTAGTTGCACGAGAGGATGAATCTGCACGTCTGCGAATTTTGCTCCATGATCCTGCGCAGCGCTCCTTGGGCATCGGGAGTGAGGGCGTCGGCCTCGTCGAGGAAGATGACCTTGAACGTGGTGCCCGGCGATGGCGCGGTCTTGGCGAACTGCTTGACCTTGGTGCGGATTGACTCCAGTTTGCGCTCGTCGCTGGCGTTCATCTCCAGGAGGTTCATCCTGTAGTCCTCGCCGAACACATCCTTGGTCAGGGCGAGGGCGGCGGTCGTCTTGCCGGTGCCCGGTGGCCCGGCGAACAGCAGGTGCGGGAAGGTGCGCATCTCGGCGTACGCCTTGAGCCGGTCGACCACCGCCCGCTGGCCCTTGATGTCGCTCACAGTCTGCGGGCGGTGGCGTTCGACCCAGAGTTCGCTCATGACAGTCCTTCCTCATCCCGATGCGGGCGTTCATGAATGTTGTGAGCGGCGCGGCGCGCCTCTGCTCAATACCTCTCTTCGTCGTTCGGGAAGTCCACGTTGCGGACGTCCTCGACGTACTGCTTGACGGCTGCTTCGACGGCATCGCCGACCTCAGCGTACCGCCTCAGGAACCTCGGTGAGAAGTCCTTGGTGATTCCGAGCATGTCGTGCAGCACCAGCACCTGGCCGTCGCAGTCGGCACCGGCCCCGATGCCGATGGTCGGGATGTTCAGCGACTCGCTGGCCTGCTTGGCCAGCTCAGCGGGAATCTTCTCGAAGACCACCGAGAAGCACCCTGCCTCCTCGAGCGCCTTGGCGTCCTCCATCAGCTTGGCCGCCTCTGCCTCCTCCTTGGCCCGGACGGTGTAGGTTCCGAACTTGTAGATCGACTGCGGGGTCAGCCCGAGGTGGCCCATCACGGGGATCCCAGCGTTGACGATCCTCTCGACCGACTCGCAGACCTCGGAGCCGCCCTCGAGCTTGACGGCGTGCCCGCCGGACTCCTTCATGATGCGGATCGCCGAGTCGAGCGCGGTCTTCGAGTCGCCCTGGTAGGAGCCGAACGGCATGTCGACGACGACCAGAGCCCGGTCCACCCCGTTGACCACGCACTGGGCGTGGTAGATCATCTGGTCGAGCGTGATCGGCACCGTGGTCTCGTTTCCGGCCATCACGTTGCTGGCCGAGTCGCCGACCAGTATGACATCGATTCCCGCGCCGTCGACGAGGCGTGCCAGCGAGTAGTCGTACGATGTCAGCATGGCGATCTTCTCGCCGGCCTGCTTCATCTTCAGCAGAGTCTGGGTGGTGACCTTCCTGGCTCGGGTGGAAACCATGGCACTCCCTCTGGGAGTGTTCCGAGCGCGATTGACGCCTTCAACCACACGCCTGCGTTCTCAGTCCTCGGCAGCCATTGTCTCGAGAGCCATCAGGAACTGGTCCAGGTGGATCAGGCCGTCCCCGTTCTCGTCTGCTGCGTGGAAGTACTCTCGCAGCGTGTCTGTGTCCTCGTAGTCGATTCCCATGGCGTCGACGGTGGAGATGAACTGTCTGAGGGTCAGCAGCTTGTTGCCCCATGTGTCCGCGGCGTAGAAGGCGGCAGTGCGCCGACGGGACTCGGCCCGGTAGGGGTCGGTGGACATCAGCCGGAAGGTCTCCCACGGCGAGACCTTGTGGCTCTGGTGCCTTCTGCCGTAGCCCATGTAGATCAGCCAACCGACCACACCCGCGGTCGCAGCGCCGATGGCGGCCTCTGCCCCCATGAAGTAGAGAAGTAGAGTTCCCGAGGAGATTCCGAATAGCTGCAGCAAGGGACGGAGCGGAGCGTTGTACTCGGGCTGGTACCATGCGTGTGAGGGCGTCGCCTTCCTCAGGACAAGCACGGAAAGGCACATCAGGATGTACACCATTATCTGGAATCCGGAAGCGTACTCGGCGACCTGATGGACGTCTATGGTGAGCAGAGCGACGGCCATCCCAAGAGCGGTGAGGGCGATCGCGATGTGGGGCGTCTCGAATCTGGGGTGCACGTCCTCGAGCAGATCGGGTAGCAGGTTGTCCCGGGACATGGCGAACAGGTACCGTGAGGAGGCGAGGATTCCTGCTAGTGACATCGATGTCATCGTCAGGATGGCTACGACTGCGGCGAAGATCGCCACATTGCTACCCCCTACGACCTCAGCGAAGGCGCGGACGGGGTCTTCGATGGCATGACCGTGTGAATCGAAGAATGCCTCGTGCGGAACCACAGCCACCATCGTAGCGACCAGTGTAGCATAGAGCACGGCCCCTATTGCGAGTGAGGTCATGATGCCCCCTGGCAGGTTCCTGCCGGGATTCTTGATTTCCCCGCCTATGGCCGCAACCTTGGCAACCCCTGCATAGGAGATCAGAACGAAGGCGGCAGCCTCGCCCATCTTCGTCCAGTCACTCGTGGTCTCCAGCACTGGTCGGGCCTTCGAGTAGTCTGCCTCACCGGAGACGATTGCCCAGACGGTCAGTCCGATTAGCATGAGGATGGACAGGGTGACGATGGGCGTCTGCACGGACGTGATCCTCTTCATGCCGAGGATATTGACGATGGCTATCAGTACCAGCAAACTGAGGGCCGCCTGAATGGCGGGGACATCGGTCCCCAGGTATCCCTGGACGAACATCAGGTAGGCCGAGAATCCGATTAGGGCGAAGGCGGCCTTGAGCAGGAAAGAGGCCCAAAGTCCGAGCCCGGCTATGGTCCCGAACAACGGCCCGAAGGTCCGCTCGATGAACACGAAGGACCCCCCGGAGGTCGGCATGGCTGAGGCCAATTCGCTCTGGCTGATCGCTCCAGGTAAAACCACGAGGGCGGCCAGGACGTAGGCCAGCCATACCCCTCCTCCGACCATAGCATAGGCGAGTGAGGGCAGAACGAACAGCCCGCTCCCTATCATGGCCGAGAGCGAGATGATGACCACCGAGAACAGCCCGAGTTTGCGCTCCAGGGTGTCGGAGACCGCCTCGATGGGCTGCAGGACGATGCCGACTAGGTCCTTCGGACCTATCGGTCTCATGGTCTGCCCCGAATCAAGGCCGTTGTTGAAGGTTCTCCCTCCGAATCCTTCTTTGTCGCCGCTCCTTCTGGGAGATTGAAATGAGAGTCCTGTACGGCATTCTGGCAGTCATGCTGATGGCAGCACCGCTGAGCGGATGCTTCGGGATCGGAGGTAGTGGTGGACTATTCGGAGAGGAAGAGGAAAAGGAGCCTCTGCGACTCAACCACATCCAAATGGAGGGGACCCACAACTCCTACCACATCGAGCCGCTGGTCTCGCCGACCAGAGAGTACCTCTACACGCACGAGCCGCTGAACGTCCAGGCCGCCGAACTGGGAGTGCGCCAGTTCGAGATCGACGTCTGGTGGGACGTGCGCGAGGGCCTTCGGGTCTACCACAACCAGTACGACTCAGGTACGACATGCCCGACCTTCGAGGACTGCCTGAGCACCCTGCTTGCCTGGTCCGAGGCCAACGACCGGCACCACCCGCTGATGATATGGGTCGAGCCCAAGGACTGGCCCGAGCAGGCCGCTGACATCACCACGACCGTGGAGCTCTCGGGGATTCTGCAGGACATCGAGGACGAGATAGCCGAGTTCTGGCCACGGAACCGGACCATCACCCCTGACGACGTGAGGGGCGAGTGGCCCAGTCTCAATGAGGGGGTCCTCAACGACGGCTGGCCGCTGCTCGAGGAGAGCCGGGGCAAGGCTGTCTTCATCCTGCTCGCAGGCGGCGACATGCGCGACCTCTACATCGACGACCACCCCGGACTCGCTGGCGCCCTGATGTTCACGCTGTCTCCCGAGGGGAGCGGCGAGGCCGCAATCTTCTCGCTTACCGATCCCATCGGAAGTGGTGAGGACATAGCCCGGCTGGTCAGCGAGGGCTACATCGTCCGCACCCGGGCGGACAGCGGAGGCGAGGAGCCGGACAACAACGACACCGCCCGGTTCGAGGCTGCCCTCGCCGCCGGTGCCCACAGCATCTCGACCGACTACCCCGGGCCGGTCGAGGGGATGGACTACTGGATCGCCATACCCAATGGGACGCCTAGCGCCTGTAATCCGATTACAGCCCCGGTTTGGTGTACATCAGAGGACATCGAATGGCTAGGCGACTAGGCCTTTGCGATTACCTTCAGCTCGATGGCTATGGCAGTGGGCAGAGCCTCCACTGCCACCGTCGTGCGCGCCGGCAGGACCTCTGCGAAGTAGTGGGAGTAGACCTCGTTGTAGACGGGGAAGTCGCGCTCCATGTCGACCAGGAAGACGAGTACGTCGACCACGTCATCCAGGCTCGAACCGTGCGCCTCTAGAATCACGCGGACGTTGTTGATGACCGAGTGGGTCTGCGCGCGGATGTCATAGTCCAGCGGGTTGCCGTCGGCATCCCGCACGGGCCCTCCGGGAATCTCGTTGGTGTCGGGGGTGCGCGGGCCCATGCCGCTGACGAAGAGGAAGTCGCCCGACTTGAACAGGTGCGGGTACGCACCTACTGCCGAGGGGCCTTCATCGGTGATGAACGGCCCGTCGTCGCCCATCAGCTTGCTCACCGCCTTCTTTCCGGCGACCCCACCGACGATTGCGCCGACCGGGCCGCCCACGGCTAGGCCGGCTGCTGTCCCGATGATCTCGGCGCCCTTGCTCAGGGCGCCCTCGCTCAGATCGACGAGGTCCTCGATGATGCTGGAGTCTTCTTCCTCCTTATCCGGGTGATCGTCGTGCGGCATCACAGCATCCCCTTGTCCAGCACGTTGCGGTCGCCGTGGTAGTACTCCACGTCGTCCTCGTCGAACTCCTTGTCGCCCACGCCGTCCTCGGCCGGTGTGAGTTGGATTACCGCCCCGCCGGCTCCGTGCAGTGCCTCGTAGGCCAGCACCTCTCCGTGGTAGTTGTTGTGCTGGCCCATGGTCGCGGCCATCCACCAGGCCGGCTTGTAGGCGACTACCTTGCTGACTCTGATCTGGCCGTGGATGTCGCGGCTCAGTTGGCTGATGTCCTCAAGCCTCCCGTCGGCGAAGAACTCGAGGATCTTGCGGTTGAACTCATCGTCCTTGGCGCTGTGTATCCTGTCCTCGGAAGGGTCGATGTGCTCGGTGAACATGCGGTTGGAGAGGCTCGCCACCACCACCACTACGACCTTCTTGCCCAACTCGGACATCGCATCGCGTGCAGCCTTTCCGAGTACGATCTGCTCGGCCCGGTTGGAGTAGACGTTGCTCGAGACTATGCAAGCCGGGATGCGGTTGTCGGGGTTGAGCAGTTTGAGTGCGACTACCGAGCCGGTGTCAATTGGGAATCCGTCGTAGGCCACGGTGCGCGCGTGCAGGCCACGCGCCTCGCACGCGTCCTTGAACTTCTCAGCGTACTCGGAGTCCATGCTGAATTCGTAAGGCATGCTTCCGAGGAAGTGGAAGTCGTCGTCTACATGAGTGAATACCGGCTTCGGGTGTGCCTGGATTTGATGTCCGACGATGCTGGGCCAGACGGTCGAGTAGATCAGCATCAGGTCGGCGTCTGTCTCCTCGATGCGCTGGCGGCAGGTATCGAAGGCTTCGCGCAACCTGCCCCAGCCCTCGTTCTGCTCAGGTGCGAGCAGCGGGTGAGGGTGAGGGGGGACGTAGAATCCGAGTACGATTTCTGGCTCCTCGCTCATTCAATCACCTCAGAGAACCATCTCACGCGTGGCCTCATTGGGATCCCAAGCCGCGATCGCGTTGCCGGTTCCGATGACCGACTGGTAGCCGTAGATCTCGGCAGGGTAGTCGGGGTAGCCCATAGCGGCCATCATCCAGCTGAGTCCGCCGCCCTCGGCCTCGGCCATGGTCTGCTCGATCATCTCGGGTAGGATGTCGATGACCTCCTTCGTCTTGCCCTCTCGGAGCATCTGCACTATTTTCATGTCCCAGACGTACTGGCTGTGATTGTAGATGTGCTCGCGTGACATATCTTCTGGCAGAGGAGCCTCGGTGACGAAGTGCCTGTGGGAGAGAGAGTGGCTGGCGACCAGCACGACCCTCTTGCCGCTTGCCTCGATTGCTTTCATCGCGGCCTCGCCCAGTGCGGCTGCCTGTTCGTTCATCACCTCGTTCGAGTAGTAGTGCGTCGAGCGGTTGCTGCTGATGGTCACTATCGGCTTGTCCCAGTCTGGATTGAGCATGTGGCAGCTGACTATGGTGCCGTAGTCGACCCTGAAGTCCGGGTTGCGCATCATCTTGGTGATGATTCCCGACTCGGCAGCCGAATCGTGCATCGCCTCAGCAAGTTCGACGTCCACCTGTATGTCGTGGTGGTACCTGAACAGGTTAGGGAATATCGGGTCGACGCTGATGTTCTGGAAGCGCTCGAGGCCGAGGAAGTGAGTGCCGACATACGTCATCCAATGAGGAGTGAGGACGACCATGCAGTCGTAGTCGATGCCTTTCAGCTTGCGAGCCAGTCTGTGGTAGCCCCAGCGCAGGGTCTCCCAACCGCCCTCGGAGAACGGCTCGTTCTGCTCCGGGTTCTCGGCATACACCACGTGAGGGGGGTGCGGGGCGAGGCACCCGAGCACGATTTCTCCCTTAGCCATGTTAATCCGAGGTGAAGAAATCTAAAGAAAACCTTCCGGAGGAACTCGCAGGCTTCATTGGGTAGTGCAATAGCCGCATCTTTGTGAAATGGGACAGTCAGCCGCTTTGGCCTGTTGCGGTGCCTAGCCTGCTCGGATTCGCACTGGCCTGCTCCCCACTCAGGGCCTACAAGTTCGAAGCGCTCTCTTTTCTCTCCACCCCGGAAGGCCAGGACTCGATTTTGACCCCGATGATATGCCTGATTCTGCTATCTGGCCTGCTGTACTTCTCACCGGAGGAACTGGGCAGTCGCAGGGAGCTCGTTGCCGGTTCGTTGGTCGCCATCCTGTTCGGCGTGCTGCCTCTGGTCCTGTTCGATCCGTGGCTCGTAATCATAGTGCTGCTGTGGATCCACCAATCGATGTCCGTGCCTCGGCACAACTTCCCTGCCTTCCGCATAGGGATATGGATTGGCCTTGGTGCTGTCTCAGGGCTTTTCATCGGCGCGCTGTTCGCCCATTTCGTCCTCTGAGCGTCGAATCACCTGGTCGATGACGAGTCCTGTGATGAGGAAGGCCGGTACGGACGACAATAGCGCGCTCCAGAGCAGCTCGTCGTCGACGTAGTCCATGGTGATTCTAAGCTCGCCCACACCATCGGCTATCCCGGCCACTCTGCAGAGGATCAAGTGTGTGTCGAAGATTGATGGTGTAGTGACCTCGGCCGCCCAGGACTCCCCGGCATCTAGGATCACGCCCTGGAAGTCGGGATTGAGCGCGGAACCGGCTACTATCGAATCCCAATCCACGAACCCCCTGTCTGTACGGGGGACGACGTGGCTGCGGTCGACGATCACCACATACACCGGGGCTTCGCCGACGTTGCGCACCTCCACGCCCACAGGATCCCAAAGGCTGTGCACCTCGATCGTGTCGATGTTAACGTCCCCCGGGCCGAACCTAATGTTCGGGGTGTCCTCGTCGGTGCCCGCGCCGTCGACTGCGAACACGGCCAGTGCAGAGGTACAGAGAAGCGCGAACACTGCGGCTGTGGTCAGCGAACGCCTCTCCGGAATCAATGACTTCCAGCCGTTCTCGGGGCGTGCGCGTATGCGAGGCTGCCAGACGTGGACGAACACCGCACAGATTACTGCGAGGATGACTCCGGGGACGATGTCCACAATCCAGTGTATCCCGAGGTATTGGATAGAGAAGAGGTAGATCACCAGATTGAGCTGGATGAAGAGGTCGAACTCCCGGTGCCGCCATTCTCTGATGCTGATCCCAAGTTCCCTCACGTGCAGACGGTTGATGATCAGAAGCCCGACAGGCAGTCCGAAGTGAAGGGACGGGATGCCATTGTCCATCGGATCGTTGTTCGTGACGAACTCGAGGTACCAGCTGTCGTGGTATAGAAGCGCGTCCATTCCAGGGATGAAAGAGGATGTCACCTCGACGTTCAGGAACAGGTAGAGAGGGACTGCGAGCAGGTAGATGACCAGATAATTGAGGGCTGCTTTGTCAGCCATTTTGTGATCTCGAACGAGGATGAAGTACATCGGCGAGAACCAGATTAAGAATAAGTAAATCAGGATGTAATGTCCAGAAAGCAAGTCTGTCAGCAGGTCGTTTCGGAAGGCCTCCTGCGCCCACAGCGTGAAGTCGCCCTCGAGTCCGTGGATCCAGTGCGTGTATCCTCCGATCCGTGCTTTCATAGGCTCGTTGTGCTGGTCAATCAAGAATTTGAAGAGGTACATGAAAATGTACAGCGAGATGTGCCAGTGGTAGCCCTTGGCCCTGATTTCTGTGGGCAGCTCCGAGAGGGCGAGGCGCTTCTCGGGCTCGTCACGGGTCAGGAAGTTGCGCAGCGGGACGGTCAGGAGTATTATCAGGGCCATGAACGAGCCGTATGGCCCGATTGGCCAGTCCATGGCCCCCCGCGCACGTGGTGTGGTGATGAAGGTTGCATAGGCGCTAGGCAGCAATCACTCGTCCGATGTCAGCAGTGAGGCCTCGTGAAGGCCAGTCTCGACCACGGCGATCAGCCCGAGGACCATGCCCCACTCGAACAGTGCGGCTCTGGACATCGCAGGGATCGAGAGGTCGGTGCAGACCCCGACCATCTCAAGGTAGCTCTCGAAGTGGACTGGGTCGAGGAACGATGCTCGTGTGTACTGCAACACGCTGAGTCCCAACAGGGAAGCGCATGCGAGCATGAAGACGGTCCTGAGGCGCCGGGCCCTGTACACCACCTCGAATCTCGAATCCAAGGAAGCCATGTCGCTGGCCATCACGGCCGACAGTATGGCCCAGAGCCCTAATCCTCCGAATATGACCTTGGCTTGGACGAGGTGCAGAGCCAGTTGCTCGCTCCACGGAGTGAAGGCGATCCAGATGGTGAACGCCCCGGCGAGCGCAGCGAGGATTGCTGAAACCGGGTTCAGCAGCCCCAGACGCGGCACGCCTGGGTGCGAGAGTATCCAGTCCGCCCTGAGTCGGTAATACTGCCAAGACAAGACGATAATCAGAAGTCCGGAGACGCTGAAACCGAGGGTGAAGGGCACTCCTGACACCGGATTGGTGTCTAGATCTGAGATCCAGGGCATGAACGGGTCGCAGCCCTCGTAGACCCAGATCGCGTAGCTTGTGGCGAGCGTTGCGAGTTGGAGTGCGATGGATGCCTGCAGAGTCTTGCGCACTGTACTGGCTTGCAACAGCCACTCCATGCCACTGCGACGAGGTCGTTCGCTTCAATGGACTCCCTAACGATGAAGTCGGATGGCCCTCATGACGAGACATGGACGGACACGAACAGTGGCTGTCGGAATGCGAGAAGCTGGGCTACAAGCCAGAGACCAGGCTGTACGCCGAGGGCACCCGCACCTCGCAAGACGCAGCCGACCAACTCGGCTGCGACGTCGCTCACATCGCGAAGTCGATCGTCTTCGCCGGTCAGGACGGAGCTGTGGTCGTCATCACCTCGGGGGCCAACCGGGTTCAACGCAAGCGCAAGCTCAAGCGGCTGCTGGGCTACAAGCCGAGCATGACCGATGCTGAGTACATCATCGATTCGACGGGCTACGCTCCGGGAGGCGTCCCGCCCTTCGGCCACATGAAGCCGTGCACCGTGCTCATGGACGAGGACCTGATGCAGTACGATCTGGTGTGGGGAGCCGGCGGGACCGCCCAGACCGTCTTCCCCATCACTCCCGAGGATCTCCTTTCCCTGTCAGGCGCGACAGTGGCAGACGTGAAGCAGTGATAGGATGGTCGTGGAGCAGCTGATTCGTGCTGCGGCGGGCCTGCGTGACGATGTCAGACATCTCTCCAGCAGACTCGTGTCCGAGGGCAGCGTAGATGTCTGCTACAACCCACTGGACTACGCATGGGATGCGCACGTGGCGTTCCTCCGGCGGATGGGCGGCAGTGGTGCGCGGACGGTCATCCTCGGGATGAATCCCGGCCCGCATGGCATGGGTCAGATGGGCATTCCCTTCGCTGCGACCTCGGTGGTCCGAGACCTGCTTGGCATCACCGGGATTGTCGTCGGACAGCCCGAGACACCCAACCCTAGGCGCCCGGTCATCGGCCTGGAGTATCCCAGAGAGGAGGTCTCAGGCACTCGACTGTGGGGCCTGTTGGCCGAGCACTATGGCGACGCCGACGCCATCGCCAGCAAGGTCTTCCTCGTCAACCACTGCCCCCTCATGCTGTTCTCCGGCCCACGCGCCACCAACATCACCCCCGACAAGGTGGGCGGGCCGACCGCGCGAGCTCTGTTGGAGCGCTGTGACGAGCACCTGCGTGAGGTGATGGCTGCCCTCGACGCCGAGCGGGTGATCGGGGTCGGTAAGTTCGCCGAGTCGCGGGCAAGGTCGGCTCTGGCCGATCACACAGTCGAGGTTGTAGGCTGCTGGCACCCATCCCCAGCCTCCCCGCTGGCCAACCGCAACGGCGGCGCGGACTGGCGCGCCAATGTCAGAGCAGTGCTGCCCTGAGGCTTCGGAGAATAACCTCTCTGGGGCTAGTAAAGAGTTAAGTCGCCAAATGTTCTGTCTTGAGCCATGTCAGCGATGACCACGCCCGAGTACCTGATTTCGAACGCCGAGAAATACGCCAACGAGAACGCGATATCCTGGAAGGGGGCGTCCGGGAACTGGGTCAACATGACCTGGTCCGAGTTCTGTGGCACTGCTATGGGGGTGTCCAAATCGCTGCTCGCCCTAGACTTCCAGATTGACGACAAGCTGAGCATCTACTCGTACAACCGCATGGAGTGGTACGCAGCCTACGCCGCTGCCAACATGTGCAACGGAGCCGCAGTAGGCGTCTACCACACTTGCTCCCCCGAAGAAGTGGACTGGGTCGTAGGCAACTCCGACTCCAAGGTGGTCTTCGTGGGGCACAACCCAATGGACGGCGGTGATTCACAGAAGATGTGTAGCAACAGGCTCCTCAGTGTCCTCGATGACCTGCACAAGGTCGAGGTCGCAGTGGTGTTGGACGGAGTCGAGATGATCGACCACCCCAAGGCGATGTCTTGGTCGGACTTCATGTCCAAGGGGGCCGGGATGCCGGACTCCGCGGTCACGGACCGCATCGCGAGCATCAAGCCCTCGGACACCGCGGCCCTGATCTACACGTCCGGTACCACTGGGAACCCGAAGGGAGTCGTTCTGACCCATGACAACTTCGAGTTCGAGATCTGGAGCGTTCAGCAAGTCACTCGCTACAACCAGGGCGACGGTTACGTCTCGTGGCTGCCCTGCGCCCACGTGTTCGGTCAGCTAGCTGACAACCACATCTGGATCCGCGACGCCATGCACATGCGCGTGGTGGACAACCCGCTGCACTCGATTGACTACTGCCAAGAGGTGCAGCCGCACCTCTTCATCGGAGTGCCAAGAATATTCGAGAAGGTCTACTCGAACCTCATGGCCAAACTCGGCAGCAAGCTCAAGCTGCTCCCGATACCAGTACTTGGTGGCATCATCAAGAAGAAGGCGAGGGCGGCGATTGGATTCTCCAACACCAAATACGCCATCACCGGCGCAGCGCCGATCAATCCTGACATCCTGACTCTGTTCCACAAGCTGGGGATCCCGCTCTACGAGGGCTACGGCATGACCGAGACCACTGCGGGAGCCACGCTGAACTACGACGGCAACAACAGGATCGGCAGCGTCGGCAAGCCGATGGTCGGGACCGAACTGAGGATCGGCGATGCCAACGAGAACGGGGAGGGGGAGATCCAGTTCAACGGCCGGCACGTGATGGCCGGCTACTACCGGGACCCCGAGGCGACCGCCGAGACGATGACGACGGACGGCTGGCTGAAGTCGGGCGACCTGGGGCGCATCGACAAGGACGGCTACGTCTACATCACCGGCCGGCTCAAGGAGATCTACGTCTCCTCTGCTGGCAAGAACATCGCACCTCTGGTAATCGAGGAGACGATGAAGAGCATCCCGGTGGTCTCGCAGTGCATGCTCATCGGTGACAACCGCAATTTCTGCAGCGCCCTGCTCACACTGGATGTCGGGGCGATCCTGCGCGACGTGCACGGTCTGGACGGAGCGACAGAGGTGCCGAAGGACCCCGGGGAGCAGCTCGCCAAGCTGGCCGCACTCGGCCACGACCTGTCCGAGTACACGGCTGTTGGAAGCGTGACTCACAAGCAGCTCGAGGAGGCGGTGGCCGAGTTGAATCAGAAGTTCAGCAGCCCAGAGCAGGTCAAGAAGTTCACAGTCCTGCCTCGTGACCTGAGCGTGGACGACGGCGAACTGACCCCCACCCTGAAGATCCGCAGGAAGCAGATCCGCGAGAACTGGGCCGATGAGATCGAAGCGATGTACTCCTGATCTCCACAGAGGGTGATTGCTTTGACGCCCGAGGCATGGGTGGCTCTGGCCACCGTGTTCATACTCGGTGCGATGAGTCCTGGACCCAGCCTTGCGGTGGTTCTCAGGAACACCATGGTCGGAGGCCGGCGCCAGGGGGTGATGACCGGGATTGGGCACGGCATCGGCTTCGGCATCTACGCCTTCCTCGCTGCCGTTGGGATTGCAACAGCCCTCACCCTGCACGAGTCGACCGAGACGGTACTGAAATGGGGCGGCATCGCTCTGCTGTTGTGGCTCGGTGTCAAGTTCCTCAAGGCCTCCATGGGAGAGTCGTACGAATCGTTCGAAGAGGCTGATCACGGCCTTTCAGGCCGTGCTGGATTCGCCCAGGGGTTCGCGATAGCCCTGCTGAATCCCAAGATACTCGCTTGGATGCTGGCGCTGTACGCGCCGTTCATCGAAGCCGACATCGGTACTGGGACCCTGCTGGGCATGGGTCTTCTTGGCATGACCATCGACGGCTCATGGTACATCACGGTAGCAACTGTGCTGACACGGGGTGACGGGGTCTCGAAGCTTCGCGCCCAAGCGCGCAGGATAGATGCGGCGATGGGGGTTCTGATGTTCGTGTTCGCCGGGCTGCTGTTCAGCGGCTACCTGTGATCAGCGGATCACGAAGGGCAGGTGGAACAGCGTCTCCAGCACGATCGAAAGGGCCTTGGCCTCCCTCCCTCCGTTGGATCCCCCGTTCTCGGGCGGCGATAGCCTCTGCAACTCGCCGGCGTCGAACCAGAACGAGCTGCAGGTGGGGCAGCCGTCGAGTTCGAGGGGGTCCATCTCTGTGCCGTCGAGTCTCGTGAACACGATCTCGCGCACGCGCATGTGGGAGTCGCACAGCGGGCAGTCGAGGTCGACCTCCGCTCCGTCCTGCTCGAAGGACTCGTGCATCTGGTGCAGCTTGTCGCGCGAAATCACCGACAACGCCGCGTCCGCGCTGAGCAGCATGCCGGAGCACTCGTCGCAGTGATGGACACCGAGGCGCGAGAATGTGGAGCGACCCGAGTCCTCCGGAGAGACCAGTGCGGAGCCGTCTCTAGGACAGGCGTATCCCATTGCCCATGACGGGGCAGTGGGATGTCTTGAACTAAGCCCCGGACAATGTCTGGCGGTGATGATTCCTGTTTGCTTCAAATAAGGTGCGAATCAGTCTCCTTGGGATGGGAGAGCTGTGCGATT
>Ga0208113_1000882_pt1 | contig 14734 bp, 10 predicted proteins | sample Knorr_S7_td_NADW_FD_185598 | JGI IMG/M metagenome (GOLD analysis project Ga0208113, IMG submission 185598) | Marine microbial communities from Southern Atlantic Ocean transect - Knorr_S7_td_NADW_ad_2505m_LV_A (SPAdes) (version 2) | ecosystem: Environmental > Aquatic > Marine > Oceanic | place...
CTACGGACTGGATCGCAGCTATTTGAGATTCGAGGTTATCATCATTAAGGCCATTCAGCAAGGTTGATCCATAAGTAGTATCTCTTGTAGCACCCATAGCCATAGCAAGATATGACCTGACCAGAGGATCGTCATGGATAGAACGCTGGTATGCCGAGATCATCTGATCTTTGAATGAGTTGCTTAACGGAACCAGATCTGGGTTATTTAATATTTTGGCTAATTCAAAAGCTGACTGCCATCGTTTCGAAGCTGATCCAACCTTAACCTGGTTTAAAAGATCTTCAGCACTATTTGTTTCAAAGGTAATAAAACGAAAGAGTAAAAAGAATAACGCTCCAAAAACTGCAATCATGAATGGAATCAAAAAAAAAGAATAAAAGAGAACATAAATTCTGCTGGATTCCTTGCCAGATATTTGATTGCTACTATCCATGTTAACCATATTCCTAGGGAATTCTAAAGACTAAAACTTACTGACATAATAAACCGGACGGCAAAAATAAAACTCTATTTACCCTCTCTTTTTTCTGTGTTTTTCAGCAGTTCCATATCGTCCCTCAAGTGTTTCATAAGTTTTTTCAATTTCCGCAGATCTCTTTTCAATCGGAATACTTCACTCATGAGTATCAAGGCAAATATAAGAGCAAGAATTGATATGAGCGGGAGAGCATCCATTTGTGTTATTTATAATTCTTTTTTTCTCTGTTTCAATTGCCAACCAAGCATTATGGGGAAGAAGAAAAGGATTATTATCCCAGCGAGAAGTAATCCAACCGCCCATTCCAAGTGCTCCATGAGCCAGGAAAAAGTAAACCATTCGAAATCCATGGATCATAATACCCAAGTCACTAAAGTGATATATATAATGAGTAAAATCGTACATGCGATCATTGAAACCAGTTGAGTTGTGGTCATTCCTGATATTTTGTTGTCTGACATATTCATTATTTTTGAGCTCGTTTTGCTTTGACGATAGCAGCTTTAATTTTCCCCCGTAATACCTTGTTATCTAGAGCATTAATCTCTTCCATATCACCTTCCAAACCCTTTGCGATGAGTTGTTCCATAAGCTGTTCTTTAGATTCTTCTGGAGATACAAGACTAGTTTCTTGATCATGCGAAGGAAGTTCAGGCATTGCCGGTCGTTCTGCTGAACCCCGTTTGATTTTCACAAGCAGTGCTTTTGCTTTGCCGCGGGTGACTTTCTCTGCTATGGCATTGAGGGGGTCCATATCCCCATCTAGAGCTTTGTTAACAACAAAAGCAATAAGCGGTTCACCGCTTAAACCGGTTTTAGTGCTTCCTTCGGCTGGCGATACTCCGCCTTTGGGCTTCTCCGGCATTGGCGGAGATTCTCCGGTACGTTTGGCACGAACCAAAGCTGCTTTTGCTTTGCCGCGGGTAGGTTTATCCGAGATAGAATTAATAATATCCATATCCCCTTTCAACCCCATGTTAACAGCATAATTGATGTAATCTTCGCGCGCAGCAAATCCACCCCATTGTGAAGCCGTTCCATTATCTGTACTTAAATCATCCTTATCTTTATCAAAGTCAACCTCAGGTATAATATTGGATAGTAGCTGCAAAATCATTGATTTGCGACTGTTCCATTTATACAGAGATAATAGAGAAAAAATTCCCTTAGAAGTTCTTCTGCACGTAACCCAGACACCTTTCTTTGATTCATCAATCTTGAATGAAATATATTCTTTGTAAAATGGTGTGGTTCTGAATTCAAACCCGAATTCTTTCTCTTTCTCAATGGTCATAACTCTGCATTTAAAATAGGGTGCCAGAGACGCAGGACGAATTTTAAAAAACGCCCCTGGTTCTGGAGTAAACTTGTCAAAGGAAAACTGATGAACATAGCGGTCTGAGTTTAGAATTGGTAAAGCACGCTGGATTCCTACGAACCATATATTATATGTGTCCAGATTTGTAATCATTTTCCACATGATTTCTTTAGTCGTATAAAAATGGTGTTTGATTTCGCTTCGGGCTATAAATGGGGACCATGAAGACCATTTATCTCCAATCCCAGCATGGGGTATTTCAGGGGTCTTTAATTTGGCTTCAGGATGTTCAAATCCTTCAAAAATGACTTCATGTGATGTATAATGATGGATTCCGCCGGTGTTTAATTGCACTTCATATTTGGTAGGAAAATAGAAAACTTTCTTTAACTCGCCTCCTTCACCTGTGGTTTTAATCGTACAGGCAGTTCCGGGCTCAATCTGGTGTAAAGCTTTAGCCATGGATCATAGTGATTTTGGTTTGTTTATGGTATTAAAGCTGAGAAAATTTGGATCGAAAATTAATATCATCCCCACGGATAATACGATAAAAGTATTGAGCTATCTAAGAATGAGTTACCATAATTTCGGTGGCTTTTTATGAAATATTTTTTTCGATTTTCTGTGTTTACAATTTTGATGACTTACCTCCTTATTTTTGTTGGTGGGTTAGTCCGTGTGTCCGATGCCGGAATGGGCTGTCCTGATTGGCCAAAATGTTTTGATCGCTGGATTCCTCCAACCAGTTTAGATCAGGTCCCGCTGGAATTCCAGGATCAGTTTAATGTTGTGTTGGCCTGGATCGAATATTGCAATCGATTATTTGGTGCTGTAACCGGACTCATGATCACGATCACGTGTTATCTGGCAATACGGTACTACAGAAAGGAGATTAAAATAATGGTTCCAGTCATTGGAGCTTTTATCCTGACAATCATAGAGGGGTGGCTTGGGGGAGTATTGGTTGATACAGTGTTAAATCCGTTTACAATTACGCTCCATTTACTGTTAGCTTTATTGATTGTGGTGCTTCTTATCTATGCTTCACTGCAATCTTACTATCTGTATCATAAAAGTGCCGAGGTTGAAAGTGACTACCCAAATAGCTTGAAATGGTTTATATATGCTACAGGTTTAATTGTCTTAATCGAAATTATAATAGGCACTGAGATTCGCGGCGGGCTGGAAATGATTCGGAATCAAAACCCCCTGGTAAATGGCATCTTTCTTTTAAGGATGCTTGGCCCATTTAAATACATGCACACCATCCTGGGTATTTTTCTGGTTGGTTTAGCATATTTTATTAGGAAAATTCTAATCATAGAAAGTTTAAATCCATCAAGGTTGATAATTGGTTCTGCGCAGGCCATGCTGGGAATGATTATTGTTCAAATTATCTTAGGTGAATCTTTAGTATTTTTCGATGTAAAACCTCTAATTCAGTTATACCACATGTGGATCGCGTCCTTGATTTTAGGCCTTTGCGTGATTCAATATACAGCCTGGGAAACGTCTCGCTTGAACTGATGAAAAAAATTCATACAGTATATATTGCTGGTCTTTTCATTTTGATTTTAGGGATAGGTGCAACCTGGGTGATTAAAAAAGCTGATCAAGCACATCAAACACCTCCACCGATTATTAAATCTGTTCCAGATTTTCAATTTAAAACTCATGATGGGTACACCTTTACAATGGAAAATCTTAGAAATAAAATAACTGTGCTGGATTTTATGTTTACAAGTTGTACAGGTCCATGTCCAATAATGGCGTCCAATATGAGCAGGTTATATGAACAATACAGATCTATTCCAGATGTTCAGTTTGTATCAGTCACTGTTGATCCAGATACTGATACGGAAGATGTTTTAGCTGCTTACGCTGATGCCAATGGTGTAAATGATGACCGCTGGATATTTATTCGTTCCGATATAAAATCAGTAAAAGAATTAAGCCGGGATGGTTTTATGTTGTTTTCCGATGATCTGCCTGCTGGTCATTCAGTTAAATTTGTCCTTATCGATGATAAAGGACGGATTCGACAATATTATGACGGTACCGATAAAGCAAGTATTGCTATTCTGCAGGCTCATTTAAACTTATTTTTAAAAAATTTAGATTCTTGAAATGAAACGCCATCCGCAACCCGCAAAAACTAAGTTTAAGGCTTATGTTGAACTGACCAAACCGAAGATTACCTTAATGATTTTAATATCGACCGCTCTAGGCTACTATATCGGTGGAGCAGGAATCATTCAGGCTTACCATTTCATTCTGACCTTGCTCGGTGCGGCCATGGTATCAGGTGGTGCCGGTACATTGAATCATTATATTGAGCGGGATTTCGATATCTTGATGAAAAGAACACGGTCCCGACCTATTCCAGCTGGGATCATTGGTGCCAATACTGCCTTGACATTTGGTCTGATCCAGGTTTTATGTGGACTAATCATATTATTATTGGGTGCCAATCTGTTGACAGCCTTTTTGGCGTTTCTCACAACTTTTCTTTATATTTTTGTATATACTCCATTAAAACGGATTACCTGGTTAAATACGACTATTGGTGCTGTGCCTGGGGCACTACCACCGCTGGGAGGCTGGGCCGCTGCGACCGGACATGTAAATTTGGACGCTTGGATTTTATTTGCTATCCTTTTTTTATGGCAGCACCCCCATTTTTATGCAATTGCCTTAATGTGCAAGGATGATTATTCGAAAGCGGGATTTAAAATGTTGCCTGTGATGGAAAATGATGGCAGAAGGACAAATCGCCAAATTATTTGGCATGCATTTTTATTGATTCCCATATCAGTCTTACCGGTTTTTACCGGTGTTTTGGGTTCGCTCTATTTATGGGGTGCTGTGTTATTCGGGATTACCTATTTAATGGCTAGTTTACCGCTGATTAAGAATTATTCTATAAATAATGCAAAATTGCTGTTAAAGGTATCGGTAATGTATTTACCTTGTTTACTGGTATTAATCTTGGTTGACTTAAATTATTGAAAAACGTGGATCAAGATCGCTTCTTCGTGAAAATTATTTACATTGTTTCTGCGGTCTTGAGCTTGGCGGTAGCATTTCTAATTTTAGGCCCACGGCCGGATGGGATCGAAGGGGTGCTGGATGTATCCTTATTACCTAAATTGAACGCCACATTAAATATAACAACAGCAATATTACTTGTATGGGGCTTTTTATTAATAAAAAAAAAGAAACGGGAATTTCATAAAAATGTGATGCTTACTGCATTTGGGACATCTGCGCTCTTCCTCATTAGCTATGTGATTTACCATTGGTTTAAAAGTGGCCCAAAGACCTACACAGGGGACTGGACTACCATTTATTTTATTATTCTGATTTCACATATTATACTTGCAGTTGTTATTCTTCCGTTAGCCATGCTCACGCTTTATCGAGGTTGGAATTCTCAACTCAAACAACATCGGACAATTGCAAGAATAACCCTGCCTTTATGGTTATATGTTTCTATTACGGGGGTTATGGTTTATTTGATGCTGTATTAAATTTTATGGGATCGATTAGTTGCTGTAAAACAGATTAATTTAATTTTTTAACCAGACCGCCATAATGTCGATCAATTTTAAATCCTTGTTTATAGAAAAAGCTTTCTAAATAAAACCCTACAGTAATGACTTTGATACCCCGCTGTTTCATACGGTGATAAAATTCCGTCATTAATCGTTTGCTCAACTGTAATTGCCGATATTTGTTGCGAATTATGATCCATTCCAAATGGATACGTGAATCACTGGGAGTATTCCAATATAGACCACCAACCAGTCTATTCCGAGAATTGAAAATAAATAGAAATTCATGACTGGAAGTAAAAGTCCCAGATAAAGTTTCTTTAGTCATTAGAGAGTAGAAACGGGCTATTTCCTTTGGATGGAAAGGAGGGCGAATACGATATAATTGACCATCAGCACCTTCTGTTCCATAAATTAGGTTTAATTTTTCCTTATCACCTTTTGCTGTAGTGACAAGTTCTACATAATCGGCAGCGTCCACATGTGGGAAAAGCATTCTGGCGAGAAAATATTTTTCCTTTTCAGTCAAGGACGTTTTTTGCTGGATATCCTCTATGCGATCTTTCAGGCTCCATGGGCTTAATTCTTTTCGTCTCATTTCTTGGATTATGGATTGAAAAAAGTTTGTGAGTTCAGGACCTGAATCCTTTAGACAGGTCATCATAAAAAATCGTACGCGAGTCTCAGGATACTCTTCAAGCAATGAATTCAAATTATAATCATTGTAGAGTTCTCGCAGGATAGATGCCTTGGCCTGATCAGTTGCTCCCGGATTTAAATCCAGCCAACGTTCATATCTTAAGGCGGCAAAAACAACTGGTTTTGTTAAAACGCCAAAATTATCGAATTCTTTAATAAACTTATTAATTCGGTCCTGAGTAAGTCCAATTTCCCGAAATTGTTTCTTAAGCTTACGATTTTTAAGATCCTTTCCCAGTTCTTCCAGTAGCGGAATACCCCTTTTCACTTTTGTTGCCTGAAGAGCAGCAGTGAAGATCAGTTCCCAATCAGCCATATGTTTCAATCCGGGGAATTGTGATTCTGTTTTGGCTATAAATAGCGTAAACAGGTTGAGAAAATATTCACCTACAGACTTGATTTCCTGCCGCCCTGATATAGAGATGAGACGAGTTCCAGTAGTATAATCATGTGGCGGAATGATAAGATTATCTGGAATGGGCGGTTGAATTCCTAACTTGAAATTTGTTCGACTCCAGAATTCCAAATAGGCCTGAATCCCGTTCCATATAAAATGAAGCCACCGCATTTGCCACCGATCAAGGGCAGTTTCATCCTTTATCTCAGCCTTATTTCGTTTGAAATACTGGATAAGTGTTTCTCCGGGTATATATTCCTCCGTATACAACAGGTATTCTGGCCAGTAACCACCAAAATTTTCAACTAACTGTTTGTCCTTGAAACCGGATCCCATTAAAATGAGCCACCGGATCTCATCTTCGAGAAAATTCCGGTCAAGGTCTTCATTTAGATTGATAACAAGATTATGAGTTCCAAGTGTCAGGGTATGTATGAGTACACGAAATACGCTTTTCCCGTGTTTTGTTCCTAGGTGTGTTACCCATACACCCTCTTTAGGAATATCAGCTAATTGAATTAGACAATTGGATGAAAAAATAAATACAGCTTCTCTGATTAACGCTGTTTTACTCAATGTTTCCAAGAGTACCTTTTTATATCGAGTACGCACATTATCATCAAATTCAATAACATCTTTCCAGGAATATTCCTCTTGTGTTTTTCTGTCAACTGTTATGGATGTATTGGGGCCAATCCACGTTCGAAACCCGTTTACAAGGTTGTAATATGCTTTCTGTGCAGCTGAATAGATCGGTTTTGGTACATTAGAGAATTGCCAAGAAACCAATTCCGACCTAGCCAAAATAAATTGAGTAGGATGGATCACACCATATTCTGATATCATGAAAAGCACTGTTTGAATAAAGTCAAAATCAGCCTGTTCCAAGTCATTAACATTTTCATGCGTATCATTTAGAAATAGAATAAGAGAGCGGTATTGCGATTCTGTCAATCGATCAATATCAAATGCAAACTCCTTCTTACCATAGTTTTTTCGGTAATAGTGATAAGTAGTTTCAAGGAGATTAATAAAAAAATCACCCGATAATATTGGAGCAATGGCCTCGATCATTTTCAACCTGAAATTTGGATCTGGATGTTCTTGGTATTGCAGTAATGTATCCAGGATAACGTCGGACCATTCAAAGATATCAAGATTCAGGATATGTATTAAGGCATCAAAAAAGGATTGCTCATTAGAAAGATAAGAACGAACGGAATGATGAATCTTTTCTAATGAATTGGTTTCATTTTCATTATCTTTTTTATCGATCTTAGTTAATGCAAATGTATCAGAATCAATTTTGACCCGAATCTCAGTAGTGAGGTCTGCCTCTTTGATCCTGAAAACAGTTTCAGATGTGAATAGCGCAAACTCATTATTCCCCAGCCAGAGATTTGGAGAATTAACAAATGATTGTAAATCCAGAATCTGCGAATCGGTATGATATTTGAATTCGCCCACCTGCAGATTTGAATCGGTCCATATTAGTCTTAGCGTTTGGTCTTGTCCTTTTATAGAAATTTTATTGCCATCCCAACTCAGATTTGTTTTTACAGTACCTTTTTCTCGTATCAACCAATTGGGGAACCATATTTCTTTTGTACCTGAGTGCAAGCTGACATAGTTTCGTTCGTACATGGGTTCAATCATTTTAGAAAAATTTTTTAGGACATTTTTCCTGTTAAATGTTCCCTTTTGAGTCAGTTCGCCTTTTTCTATACTAAAGTCCCGATCAATAATTGCAAAATTCACGATACGTTCAAAAGCTGATAAAAAACTATTTACCGATACCAACATGCCGCTGAAAAGATCACGAATTTTCTGATTATCCATATTATATAAATCATATGGTATGTTTTCCTTATCAGGATAAATGAGCACCGTATTAAACTCCCGGCCATCACCGGCAAGAAAAACAGATTGCACCGAATCAAAATCCTGAAAAAGATTCTCGATCTTTTGGGGTGCGATTGTCTGGCCGCGACTATTTTTATATATATCTTTTTTTCTATCTATAATAAAAAAATGATTACCTCTTTTTTCAAAAATATCTCCGCTATGGAACCACCCATTCTTAAATGATTCTGAATCTTTGGTTTTATAAAATCCATTTGAAACATACGGTCCTTGCATACACAGTTCTCCGTCCTCAGCTATTTTCAGTTTTATGCCAGGCAGAGATTTTCCAACCGAATTATCCAAATAATTCCCTGGGGGAGTCATGGTGATCCCACCGGTTGCTTCCGTCATACCATATCCACTCAGCAATTGTATACCATGCTCCTGAAAAAACTTAAAAAAATCAGGGTCTAAATATCCTGCAGCAGATAATCCCCATTGTAATTTCCCGCCAGTGATATCCATTAATTTCTGACAGATTATTGTATCAGAAGTGGAATCAAGTTCAAGTTTTTCTTCCAGATATTCATATAATTGTATCCAGCGTTTTGGTATACTAATAAATATACTGGGCGAAACCAGTTGGAAATCCTTTAATAACGAATTGAATGCTGGCGATTCTGCAAAGGCATAAGTCGCTCCCCAGAAAATCGAACCTAATAATTCAAAATAACGACCAAAAGTGTGAAACAAGGGTAAATAGCATAAGAATGTGTCTGATGAGGAAAATTCAGGCAAGGCCATAGCTCTCGCAAATCGTTTTGACATCAGGTTTACCTGATTGAATATGACGCCCTTTGGCTGATCGGTAGAACCAGATGTATACATGATAGTGAGGGGCCAAGTCATATCCTGGCTCTCCAAACGATGATTTAAATCAAATTTTTCATTTTTATCTGAAAGATCCCGAAACGTTTCCCAAGATGTTATTTGACCCTTCAAAGAATTTATTTCGTTAAGATCAATAATAGCCAAATCATACCCTTTAAATATCGCATTCCAGAGCCGAGCCCCTTTTTCTCCACCGATAAAAAGGTGTGTGATCTCTGCTTCATGTAGAATATGCGACAAATGTTCAATAGTGGTATTTAGCGGAATTGGAACTACCCGGAATCCAAATGATAAGCAGGCTAAATCCAATAAAGCACACCTATATTGATTATAAGAAAGCAAGCCAATAACAGGTTCCATTTCTTCTTCCGAAAGCATGTCTAAAGCGCGCCCGATTTGGATCACATCGTGCCATACCTTATTATACGAAACTGGTATTACAGATTCACCCTCGATAGTAAGAAAAAGAGGTTTTTCACCGTAACGAGATGTTCGCTGTTTTATAAGGTGTCCAACATGATACCGAGATTTTTGTATTAAGTGGGTTATTTTATCAAACCAGTAATCTGTGGCTTGATTTTCCACAATTATCCTATTTACTGCCGGAAGATGGAAACATTCTAAGAAATGATGTATTGTTTGGTGATCAGTGTCCGAAGAATCAATATTATCAAGTACCGTTTGAAAATTGGCCATATCTACCCGATTTTTCCCTGCTAGATCAAAAAGTTCTGAAATACTTCTTTGATTTACTTGATTCATGCTCAAAATTATGATTTTAATGGCTTCATCATAAATGGTAGTATTTCGCGGAATGAAATATTGCCCAATAGACCCTGATTCTGTACATTCATAATGGGAACAAAACTTTCCCGCTCAATTCTCCATTATTATGGATTACAAAAAGGAAATAAAAATACTCGAGGAAAGAATTCACCGTTTGAGCGAAATCGGTATTGCTCTCTCAACAGAAAGAAATTCCAATAAATTATTTGAAATGATCTTGAAGCAAGCCAGAAATATCTCTAATGCAGATGGTAGGACACTTTATTCAAAAAATGAAGAAGGAAATCTACAATTTGAAATTCTACGCAATGATACCATGAATACAATAATGGGAGGAACATCTGGCGTGGACATTCCTTATGATCCCGTACAACTTTGGATTGACGATTCAACTCCAAATCAAACAAATGTATCAGCTTATGTGGCGCTTACTGGGAAAACGGTGAATATTGGAGATGCATACGAAGAAGAAGGATTCGATTTTACGGGAACGAAAGCATTTGATAAAAATACCGGCTATCGTTCAAAATCCTTCTTAACAGTTCCACTAAAAAACCATGAAAATGATATTATTGGTGTGGTTCAGCTTATCAATGCGAGAGATAAAAATGATAATGTGATTCCTTTTAATGATGACATGCAGGAACAGGTGGAATCTCTTGCATCTCAGGGTGCTGTAGCCCTGACAAATAAGAAACTGGTTGAAGAATTGAAAACACTTTTTGAATCGTTTATCCAACTTATAGCAACCGCCATTGACAAAAAATCCGAGTATACCGGTGGTCATTGTACCCGGGTTCCGGTGATTACGATGATGCTGGCTGATGCTGTCGCGGAGACTACAGAAGGAAAGTATAAAGATTTCTCAATGACAGAAGATGAGCGCTATGAACTTTACATTGCTGCCTGGCTACATGACTGCGGAAAAGTTGCCACACCACCCCATGTTGTGGATAAAGGGACCAAGTTAGAGACAATCTTTGATCGAATTGAATTAATAAGAACTCGAATGGCACTCTTGAAGAAAGATGCTGAAATTGCTTTTTTAAAGAGACAGTTAAATGGTGAACCATCGCAGGATTATGATGAGGAATACAATTCTTCCATAAAAGAGCTGGAAGAAAACATGGCATTTCTTGAGAAAAGTAATGTGGGTGGTGAATTCATGAAACCTGAAGATCAGGAAAAAGTCAAGTCTATTGGACAAAAAAAAGTATTAATGTTCGGTAATAATGAAAATTTTCTTACTGATAATGAAATTGAAAATTTGAGTATAAAAAAAGGCACACTCTTGCCTGAGGAAAGGGAAATAATCAATGATCACATTGTCATAACAATCGAAATGTTGGAGCAATTACCCTATCCCAAGCAACTGAAGAATGTTCCAGAGTTTGCTGGCGGTCATCATGAGAAAATGGATGGAACCGGATATCCAAAAGGACTTAAGGAAGACCAAATGTCCCCCCAGGCGAAGATTATGGCCATTGCTGATATTTATGAAGCGCTTACTGCTCCAGACCGGCCGTACAAAGATGGCAAGAAAATATCAGATGCCATGCGGATCATGGGTTTTATGAAAAATGATTACCATATTGATGAAGACCTATTTGAAATTTTTGTAAAAACCGGTGTATATAAAAAATATGCTGATAAGTTCGTTGCGAAAAACCAGATCGATGAAGTGGATGAAGAACTAACCCTTGCAAAGAGATGAGTTTAAGATCTTTATCAAAAGAAGACCTGATGATGCAACTTTTTGCAATTCAGGATGAGGTTTCCGATAAACTTAAAGTGGACCCTGATGTAGATAAATTCCTGGATCAAACCGATCTGTTTGATGAATGGGAAAAAGTGCTGCCGGATGCGGAATACCCCATTTTCGTTATGGCTGTTTTAAACAATGTACGTCGGAAAGTTATAATTGAAACCATTCTTAATTCTATTTTGGATGATGAAGTTACATCTGGATGGTCAAATTCTGACCGAGATGATAAATCGGTTGAAAATACTGATCACCCTTTTTGTTAGATTTTACCTGCATTGCATCTCCCATTCTCCTAATATAAATTTGATTCAATGACACCCGATATTGCCATTATCCTGGGGCTTTTGGCCCTCGGTTTTATATTATTTGTGGCGGAGACCTTTAGTCTTGACGTGACTGCCTTGATTCTTTTATCGATCCTTTTTCTACTAGGGTATTTATCACCTCTCGAAGCCGTGTCTGGGTTTTCTAATCCCGCTGTGATTACCATAGCATTTTTATTTGTATTAAGTCATTCACTGCAAAAAACGGGTGTATTGGAATACTTGGTAGTCCGTATCAATCGTCTTGCAAGCAAATCACGGACTCTTGGAACTGCAGTATATTTGATGGCCATTGGATTTGCATCAGCGTTGGTAAACAATACAGCAGTTGTAGCTATTTTTATGCCAGTAACGATTCGATTGGCCCACACATACCAGGTTAGTCCATCCAAAATGTTAATTCCACTGAGTTATGCTGCGATTCTGGGTGGAACCTTAACTTTAGTAGGGACATCCACTAATCTGCTTGTGAATTCTATCTATTCCGGTGGTGGAAGTGTGGAACCACTCGGTATGTTCGAATTCACCAGATACGGTGTAATACTTATGAGCTTGGGATTGATCTATATACTGTTTATTGCTCCAAAACTATTGCCATCACGAACAGTTACATCCAGTTTAACAAAGAGTTACCATCTCGGTGGGTATCTTACTGAAATGAAGATTATTGCAGGATCGCCTTTAATAGGCAAAACCTGTTTAGACCGTGGAATCAATTATAATTATGATGTCATGGTGTTAGATATTCTTCGGGAAAAACAACTCATCACGCGAAATATTCGCAGAACACCATTACAAGTTGGCGATACATTATTTGTCCGGGGCACTCTCGAGAATTTTCTCCGAATGAAAGAAGTGGAAAAAATCACGCTATTGACAGATGAAAAACTCACCCAATCTGAATTGGAGCAGGAAGATAATGTGCTGGTGGAATGTCTTTTGACAGATCAATCTGATCTTGTTGGAAAAAGCTTGATGGCATCTAATTTTCGACAACGGTTTGGAGCGTTTATTCTGGCCATTCGTCGGGAAGGCGATATTTTTCGGAAAAAGATTGCCCATGTAATATTACAGGCTTATGACACACTGCTTGTTTATGGCCCTGCTAAAAATATTGAAAGTTTGTCAAACAAAGGCGATTTTATTGTACTTGGGGAGGTTAAAGCAGAATTGCGGAAACAACGATTCTGGTGGGTGAGTATTATTATTATTCTGGGTGCTGTTATTCTTGCCGCATTAGGCATCATGCCCATTATGAAGGGCACTCTTATTGGTGTAGCACTTCTTTTAGCACTTAAGGTATTAACTCCTCAGGAAAGTTATCAATCCATTCACTGGCAGGTGATAGTTCTAATCGCTGCGTTGATTCCTGTTGGAATTGTTATTCAGACTACAGGAACAGCCGAATGGATTGGTAAGATTATTTCTAAAATAGCACGAATGTCATCTCCAGAATGGCACGCCCATTTCTTGCTGGCATTGATCTATCTTATCACTATGATTCTTACAGAAATTTCATCCAATGCGGCTACAGCTATTATCATGACACCTGTTGCCCTTGCCGTTTCGGTGCAAATGGGATTTGATTCACGCCCTTTTATTTTTGCTGTGGCCTTTGCGGCATCGGCTTCATTTATAACACCAGTAGGTTACCAGACTAATCTAATGGTGTATGGACCTGGTGGATACAAATTCAGTGATTTTATTCGTGTAGGGTTTCCACTAGCGATATTGTTTTGGGTTTCTGCTATTATATTTCTACCAATGATCTGGCCGGTTTGAAATATTTCTGATCTGACTTCACAGCAGATATTCTTTATAATTGCAAATCAAAAATATAATCTTAATCGAGTTAATCTCTAAATTCCAGGTTTATGGATCTGAATTCTAAACCTGAATCTCGTCTTAAAACCTTTCTGGAAAATCCATCGAAAGCCCTATGGTCTTTGGCAATTCCTATTATGTTTGGTATGGGAATTCATACACTCTACAACTTGGTAGATATGATATTCATTGGTCGTTTAGGCGGTGATGCAATTGCGGGGATTGCATTCAACATGCCGCTTTTCTTTTTGATGCTTGGGCTCACCATGGGTTTGGGTACTGGCGTGACAGCATCTATCGCTAGATTTATCGGCGAAAACAATAAATCCAACGCGGATAATAGTGCAGAGCACGCCCTTGCGTTGGGTGCTATCATCAGCCTGATATTTACATCCCTTGGATTGGTATACGGTCAGGATATTTTGAAGTTACTGGGTGCTGATGGAAAGATTCTTGAACTAGGCTGGGATTATCTCTTTGTGATTTGTATTGGTTTGCCATTTATGATTTTCTCTGGATTTTTCCGATCAATTCTGGCAGGAGAAGGTGACATGAAGTTTCCCATGATAGTGGCAGCATTGGGGACTATTTTAAATATTATTTTAGATCCTCTTTTTATTTTTGAATTGAAACGATTTGGTAGCATTGGATTTGGTCTTGGTGTCAAAGGTGCCGCTATAGCAACTGTTATTAGCCAGGCCACAGTTTTTGTTATATTTATTTTTATGCTTTTTGTGAAGGAGCATGCTTATATAACATTTCGATTACAATTTTTTTCACCATCAAAAACTATTTTATGGGATATCATTAAGGTCGGAATGCCTGCGTCGTTATCCATGGTCATCATGGCA
>Ga0208113_1000884_pt1 | contig 14703 bp, 12 predicted proteins | sample Knorr_S7_td_NADW_FD_185598 | JGI IMG/M metagenome (GOLD analysis project Ga0208113, IMG submission 185598) | Marine microbial communities from Southern Atlantic Ocean transect - Knorr_S7_td_NADW_ad_2505m_LV_A (SPAdes) (version 2) | ecosystem: Environmental > Aquatic > Marine > Oceanic | place...
GCACTGCCTTTTTCGGCTTTGAATGCGGAAACTCTTTCACTTTACCTTCGTTATAAGCAAGGCATTTGCTATTTAATGGACAAGGCTCACAGTCAAATTTACTACGTGAACAAAGGCTTGCACCTAAATCCATCATTGCCTGATTAAACTCAGTGACCGACTCTTTAGGCGTTAATTGCGATGATAATGACCAAAGCTGATTTTCGACCTTTTTCACGCCATACCAGCCTTCAACCATAAAAAAACGTGCTAATACGCGTTTAACATTACCGTCTAAAATTGGATGGTGTTGGCCAAGCGATAAAGACAAGATAGCCCCAGCCGTTGAACGACCAATACCCGGCAAGTCCATCACTTCTTCAAGTGTAGTTGGAAACTCACCTTGGTATTTATCACGGACTATTTTTGCCGTTTTATGTAAGTTACGCGCCCGAGCGTAGTAGCCAAGGCCAGTCCAGTGGTGTAACACCTGATCTTCATCCGCATTGGCGAGCGCAATAATGTCAGGAAAGCTTTGCATAAACTTTTCGAAGTAAGGAATAACAGTAACGACTTGAGTCTGCTGTAGCATGACTTCAGAGATCCATACCTTATAAGGGGTTTTATTTAACTGCCATGGCAGCGTTTTACGGCCGTGAAGGTGATACCAGTCAACAACTTGGTTCGCAAACCAGGTTGACTCCTTATTACTTAAATTCAAAATAACATCTTTACTTACTGAGGCTCATTGCGGCCAAGTCTATTGCAGTTAGTTAGGCCAAGCAAGTCGAACGGGCTTTGCCATGCCCAAATAGCCAACGCACCGGCGCACAATTAAGCTAGAAAGATAAACCCTACTATTGTACTCAAGGCGCTGGTCAGGGATAATACGCAACCTTTTTCTATAGTCAGTGTTTTTTATCAGGCCAAATTATATGAGTGACTCAAGTAACCCAAACCTCGAGCAAGCAAAGCTAGAGGGTAAATATATCCGCACTATTCGTAGTTTCGTTAAGCGCGAAGGTCGCCTAACAAAAGGCCAAGCAGCTGCCATCGAAAAGTGTTGGCCGACAATGGGCCTTGAGCACAAAAATGGCTTGCTCGACCTAGCACAAGTGTTTGGTAACGATAACGATATCGTACTAGAAATCGGCTTTGGTATGGGTAAGTCGCTCGTTGAAATGGCTAAAAACGCACCTGAACTTAACTTTATTGGTATTGAAGTTCATCGCCCAGGTGTAGGTGCTTGTTTAATGGACGCCGATGAAGCTGGTATTACTAACCTACGTGTGTTTGAGCACGATGCAATTGAAGTACTTGCTGACTGTATTGCTGATGAAAGCTTATCTAAACTGCAATTATTCTTCCCTGATCCATGGCATAAAAAGCGTCACCACAAGCGTCGTATTGTGCAGCCTGAGTTTGCACAAAAATTACGTAGCAAATTAAAAATTGGCGGTGTTTTCCATATGGCGACTGACTGGGAAAACTATGCAGAGCATATGCTAGAAGTAATGCAAGTTGCTGAAGGTTACCAAAACCAGTCAGAAACTAACGATTACGTTCCTCGCCCAGATTCACGTCCATTGACGAAATTTGAGCAACGCGGTCACCGTTTAGGTCACGGCGTGTGGGATTTAATGTTTGAGCGTACAAAGTAAGATAAGGTAAAAGCAGCATGAGTAAGTTAACCAACCCAAGTTTATTATTACTTCGAAATGAAGACGAACTTGTTGGAAAATCAATTTTAGTGGTTAACTTTGATCAAGATGGCTTTTTACGTGAACTTAAAACGCTTAACCCTGACGCAAACATTACTGCGTTCAGTTATAACCACGCAAATGCCATGTATGCTAGCAATGTTGCTGGCGTACATGCTGTGGTTGATCACACCATCCCCCATGGTAACTACGATTTAGTAATCTACTATTATCCAAAAGCAAAGCCTGAAGCACTAATGTGCCTTGATAACATTCGTGCTGTTTGTCATCAAGATGCGCAACTTTTTGTGGTAGGTGAAAATAAAAGTGGCGTTAAATCAGCAGAGAAACAACTAAAAGACCACTGTGGCTTTAGTAACAAAATCGATAGTGCCAAGCACTGTATTTTGTATTTATTCTCTGAACTTACACTCAATAATAGCTTTGCTATCAGCCGCTACCACAAACAATTCCAAGTGAAAGCCGGTGATATTGAATTTACTGCTATCAGTGTACCGGGCGTATTTAACCATGGTGCGCTTGATGTGGGCACTGCAGTACTACTTAATAATACGCCGAGGATTAGCCAGGGTAAAGTGCTCGACTTTGCATGTGGTGCAGGCATTATTGCTACTTACTTAGGTTTAAAAGCACCTGAACTTGAATTTGTGTGTAGCGATGTAAGTGCCCTTGCAACTTACGCCACTGAGCAAACCCTTGCGCTCAATAACCTTAAAGGCGAAGCGGTATTAAGTGATGGTTTAGCAGATATTAGTGGTAAGTTTGATTTAATTATCAGTAACCCACCGTTCCATACAGGGATTGCCACAGATTACACCATTGCCGAAGCATTTCTTAGCTCAGCAAAACAGCATTTAAGTAAGCAAGGCAAGTTAACCATAGTCGCAAATAGCTTCTTGAAATACCCACCCATTTTAGAAGCGCAATTTGGTCAGTACAGCACCGACTTTAAAAACACTAAATTTGCCGTTTACTCAGCTAAGTAAAAGCTGAGTAAATAGCTTATTCGTTGCAAAAATATTTTTTAAAATATTTAGTTACTTTTTAATGTCTTTGCTAGACTAAACTCTTACTAATAACAAAAATTCTGGCCTACTATAGCGCATGCCAATATTCTCGACACAAACAAGTATTCGTAAAGCGTTGACTAACGCGGTAATGCTAGTCACTGCGTTATGCTTGTCTTTGTCTATTTCTATATCGACTTACCTAGATGTAAAAGAGCAAAAAGCGCTGATTGTCGATAAAATCTCTATCCTATCGAAAATAATCGCCTACAACGCCCAAATCACCGTGTTATTTGACGATAACGAAACCGAATTCGAGCGCTTAAAGTCATTCGAATCTGTGCCGCTTATTAAAAATATCCACATCTATTCAATCGATGAGTTATCAAATGAGCCGGTGTTTTTTAGTAGCTTTAATGCCAATAGAACCCCGCCTGTGCCTATCAAAGTTAGCAGTATTGATAATTTATTAGAGCCACGCTTTAAAGATAAAGATATTGAGCTTATCACCCCGATTGTCTACGAAGGCAACACCATTGGTTATGTGTATGTTCGCGGTGGCTTAGACAGACTCAATCAATATATTAATCGTAAAATTATCATCGATATTTTACTTACCCTTTTCGTTTTAGTGTTGGTGTACTTTGTTGCTCGACGTATTCAAAAACGTATTGCAAACCCTATTGATGAATTAAGTAACTTGCTGCAAGACGTGTCGAAAAACCATAACTATGAAACCCGCGCGCAAAAAACCAATATCGATGAAATAAACCAGCTTGCAAGCAGCTTAAACATCATGCTTGCGCGTACTCAAAATCAAATTCAGCGTCACGAAAAAGACAAACAAGAAATTAAACAGCTCAACCAAAGCCTTGAAGAAAAAGTAAACCAGCGCACTATCGCCTTACGGGAAGCAAACCAAGAGCTACTTAATACCCTTGAGCGAATGCACCAATACCAAAACCAAATCGTCGAGAACGAAAAGATGGCATCATTAGGCCAGATGGTTGCCGGTGTTGCTCATGAGGTTAACACGCCTATTGGGCTTGGAATTACAGGCTCAACACTGTTACGTGACAAGCTGGCAGAAATACACGCACAATTTGAACAGAAGACCTTAACATCGACGCACTTAAAACGCTTTATAACGGATGGTATCGAAAACCTCGACCTAATCTATCGCAACCTTAATCGTGCCGCAGAGCTAGTTTCTAGCTTTAAGAAAGTGGCCGTTAATCAAGATGTCGAGATCTCCACCAAAATCAACTTACATAACTTATTAAGTGATGTAGTGATGTCGATGCGCTCAGAAATTCAATACCGTAATCCTAAGGTCACGATTAACTGCAACAATGATGTCAGTATTGAAACCAAATCTGGACCGTTACAACAAGTGTTACAGCAGCTGTTAAGTAACTCTGTGATCCACGCATTTAGCGATGATCAAGATAACGAAATCACCTTCAATGTTGAGCGCAACGAAAGCAGTTTAATCATTCACTACTTCGATAACGGCAGTGGTGTAGACAAATCGATCCGCAAACGAATTTTCGATCCATTCGTGACCACCAAACGGGGTGAAGGTGGCAGTGGTTTGGGCATGCACCTCGTTTATAACTTAGTGACCCAAGCACTTGGCGGTAGCATCATATTTGATGAGCTGGCTCAACAAGGCGCACATTTTATTATTACTCTGCCATTGCAAGAAGGTGCAGCGTAATGAGATTTGTATGTTGTATCTTATTAGCCTTACTTGTCGTTTGCCCTGCATTTGCCAAATCACCAGACCAAGTTAAGTCGGCGTTTTTATATCAAATAGCGAAGTTCACAAAGTTTAATGATCAACTGGATCCACCTGCTATTACGTTTTGTTTTTATGATCTAGAAAAAGGTCCAGGCGCCTTCCTTAAAGATAGAAATGAACTGCAAATTAACAAAAAACCTATTCACGTTAAATTAGTGAAAAAAACCCAGCAAATTTCTGAACTTTCTCAAGTTTGTGATATCACATACATTGATGAAACATTAGAAAATGATATACTTCCACTTTGGACCGATACAATTTCATTGGATACTTTAACAATAGGTGAAAGTATCAGCTTTTTAGAAAATGGCGGTATAGCCTCACTGGTTCAAGAAGGAAATAAAATCCGACTGTATATCAATAAGCAGCACGTATTGCAGCATAACTTTAAAGTGCAATCTCGATTGTTAGCTATGGCTAAGTTTTATCCAAATTGATTTTACTTGTTAACAATTGGATCTAATCCTATAATCTCTAGTATTCGGTTTTGCTTGATAATACCGAATTTTTGTAAATAAAATTTCCGAAAAGGTTAATATACAATGCAAACGCCAGTCATTCTGATCGTAGAGGATGAAGACGTAACTCGACTAAACCTCGTTAGTTTATTTGAAGCTGAAGGTTACAAAGTTATTGAAGCCATTGATGGCGATGATATGCATGACAAGCTTACAAATAATGATGATGTGAACCTTGTAGTTATGGACATCAATCTACCAGGTAAAAACGGGCTAATCTTAGCACGTGAATTACGTCAAAAACGTAACGTTGGTTTAATATTCTTAACAGGTCGTGACAACGACGTTGATCGCATTTTAGGTCTTGAAATTGGTGCTGATGATTACATCACTAAACCATTCAACCCTCGCGAATTAACTATTCGTGCTCGTAACCTTATTTCGCGCACAGCCCTTGGTGGCGAAGAAGCGAATATCGAAACAAATGGTGTTATTACATTTAACGGTTGGGAACTTGATGAAAACAGCCGTTGTTTAACATCTCCAAGTGGCGACGCTAAACGTTTACCTAAAGGTGAATACCGTGCGCTACGCTTAATGCTTGACTCACCGGGCCGTATTTTCAGCCGTGAACAATTAATCAAGCACATGACTGGCCGTGAGCTTCGCGCTAACGACCGTACTGTAGACGTAACAATTCGTCGTATCAGAAAACACTTTGAAAGCGATAACAGCACATCTGAGCTGATCAGCACCATCCATGGTGAAGGCTACCGCTTCATTGGTAAAATCGACAGCTAATTAGAATTAATCTTCTAACTGCTGTAAGAATAATTGGAGGGCGTCACGCCCTTCATTTATTTTCACTGCTAATTCATCAAGCCACTGCTGTAACTCTTCACTACTTTCTTCAAGCGCGCCGTGTTCCATCTTCTTAGCATGTAATTGCACATCGTTTAAACCTACAGAGCCAGCTGCACCTTTTAATTTGTGTGCCACCGATTTGTACTCTTCTCTATCATCTGCCGCTAAGGCATCTGCAAGCTCAGTTTGATACTGAGGGTTTAACTTGCTAAATAACTCACAACTACGATTAAAGATCACCAGCCCCATTGAGCCTACAAAATCTTCGATAGTTTCAATATCAAGTAACTCAACACGAATACCCGATAAATCTTTTTCAGCTACCGCTTTTATTGGCTCTGGCTGACAGTTTTTCTGCTGTTTAATATCGAATAGCTCGCCGAGCATTTTATCGAGTTTAGTGGTGTTGATGGGCTTAGCGAGTGCACCTTGAATATTAATACCCGCAAGTTCTTCTTCGGCACTACGCACGTTGGCAGTCAAAACAACGATTGGCAGGTTATCAAAATGCTCATCGTCACGAATTTGACGAGCCACTTCATCACCATTGATATCAGGTAACTGCATATCAAGCAGAACAAGGTCTAAGTCATCTTCTGTGTAGACAAACGACAGCGCATCTTCACCGGTTTCAGCCCAAATAACTTCATGACCACGCTGCTCAAGTAAGTTAGTAGCAATTTCGGCATTTAGCGGTACATCTTCAACTAACAGTATGTTTAAGCTGCGCACTGCATAATTTTGCTCTGTTGGCGCAATACAAAGCTTAAGCGGTATTTCAACAACAAAAACACTGCCCTCACCTTCCGTACTACTGACATGGATTTCACCTTTCATAGCACTAACAAGCGCTTTTGTTACCGCAAGGCCGATACCAGAGCCAATAGCATTGGTGCCGTTGATGTCTGGCGCTTTGTAGTACATGTCAAAGATACGATGTAGCTGCTCTTGTGGAATACCTTGGCCCGTGTCGCTAACACGCATCACTAACCATGGACCATCAGGACGATTCTCACGACGACACTCAAGCTCTACATGACCTTGCTGAGTGAACTTAACGGCATTGTTAATCAGGTTCCAAACAACCTGACGTAAACGAGTCGGATCAAGGGACGCATACACATCTAGCGTTCCCTTACGTTTAATATTGAACTCTAGTCCCTTTTGTTCAGCAATTAAGCCAGCGAAGTTCACCACATCATTAATGAAGTCAGCCACATTGACTGAGTCAGCAACAATATCGAGTTGCTCACGGTCAATTTTATCCAAGTCGATAATATCGTTAAAAATATTGCCAAGGGTTTCGGCGCTTGAAAATACCGTGTTACACCAGCTTCGTTGTTGTTTATCAAGTTCTGTATCAAGTAGCATGCGAGTTAAACCCACAATACCGTTAAGCGGTGTTCTTAATTCGTGGCTCAAGGTTGCAATGAACTTACCTTTGTCTTTATAAGCTGCTTCAAGGGCTTGAGCCGCCTCTTTACGACTGGTGATATCACGGCCAAAGGCAAGCAAACCAATGTACTCACCTTTTTCATTAATGAAGGGTAGCTTACGCATTTCAAACCAGCGCTTTTCACCATCAACGGGGTATTCAACGTCGAGCGTCAAGGCTTGATGGGTTTGAGATACTTTTTTATCGGTGCGCAGCACTTCTGGCAAATAATCGCTTGGGTAGATGTCTTCGACACTCTTGCCAATTAGCTCATCACTGGTTTTTCCGATCACTTGTTCAAACATTTTATTACAGCCAGCAAACACGCCGTTGTTATCGCGGTAATAAAATAAATCGGGAGACGAGTCGACAATAGAGCGTAATAACATGCCCTGTTGTGCAAGCTCTTGTTGGGTTTTCTTACGCTCGGCGATTTCGCGTCTGAGTTCTTCAATCGCTCTATGCTTGGCATGAAACGCCATTTTACGCTCATCAATCTCTTCGTTTAAGCGACTGATATTGTCTTTTAGTGTTTGGTTAAGCAGTTTTTCTTGTTTGGTTGCGCTATCTAAATAACTGTAAGAGGCTTCTAACTGACGAATCGAATTAAGCAGCACAGTAATTAAAATCGGTGATACTACTGCGGTAAAAAACATCACCGCCAAAACATCAACTAAAGTCACCGTACCAACCGCTACATAATAAAACATGCACGATAAGATCAGCGACATGACCAATAATAAGGCGTAACAGGCAGCGGCAGTTTTAAACTCACCGTATTTAGAAATAAAGCTTGAGAGTGTGCGAGCCCACGGACTCAAAGAAGAATCAATCATATATTAAAGCTTAGGCACATAATCGAAAAAAAACAGCATAGCTAATTTTATCACTATTCCTTTAGAAATATTCATATTGTGCGATAAACATAGAATTTTTTCATCAACGCCGCTTTTTTATATTTTTTCATGTAAAATACCGCGCTTTAATAATTGCAAAGAATGAGTATTACCATGCAAACCACAATGCCAGATATTGCTGATACGGCTCCCGCCTTACGAACAGGTAAATTAGACTGGGTTGGCATGGGCGAAATTGAACTTCCTTTCATTTTTGAATCTCGCAATATTGCCCCTGTAAATGTGATTGCCAAAGCACGCGCTTTTGTGAACTTACATAAAGAAGACGCGAAAGGCATTCATATGTCGCGTTTGTTTTTAGCGCTGGATACTTTATCAACCGAGCAGCAAGTGAATCCGCAAACACTTGCGCAAGCACTTGATGCCTTTATTAGTAGCCATGATGATTTAAGTGACCAAGCGCAAATTGAATTTAAATTTGAGCTGCCATTACGTCGTAAATCGTTATTAAGCGGCAAAGTAGGCTGGAAAAACTACCCTATTCATCTCATCGCTAAAATCAATCAAGGCGTTTTAAGCTTTGAGCTGATGGTTGATGTAACCTACTCATCAACTTGCCCATGCTCAGCGGCCCTAGCTCGTCAGTTAATTCAAAATGCATTCAGCGAAAAATTTGCAGAGCAAAATGTTGATAAGCAAACTGTTCTAGAATGGCTAGGCACAACGGATGGGATTGTTGCTACACCACATTCACAGCGTTCAATTGCAAACGTGAAAGTAAAACTCGACAGCCAAATTGACAGTTTTGATGTGGTTGGCTTAATTGATGCTTTAGAAGCTGAGCTAAAGACGCCTGTTCAAGCGGCAGTTAAACGTGAAGATGAGCAAGAGTTTGCCCGCTTAAATGGTCAAAACCTCATGTTCTGTGAAGATGCTGCGCGTAAAATTAAAGGCTTACTTGAAGAGCAAAACTACGCAGATTACTGGCTGCAAATAAACCACTACGAATCACTTCATGCCCATGATGCCGTGGCAATCGCTGTTAAAGGTATCGCAGGCGGATACACAGCTTAAAAATTTCGGGTAACTCCACACTTAGGCACGCTAATTGCTATTTATTTTCAGTGTCAATTTGTTGTTGTGGAGTTACCGTATGGAATTCGCTTTATTATCAATTTTAGTTTTAGTCGTAGTAGCCTCTGTTGTTGCGTCAAAGTTTACCGATGAAGGCGGAAACCCTTACCCTTTCACTCGTAAACAAACTGTTTTTACGCAAGTGGAGAGTGCATTTTTACATCTTCTTGAACGCGCTGTTGGTGATCAATATAAAATTGTTAGCCGCGTTAAACTCATTGATTTAATTGACTGTAAGCAAGGCTTATCTGTTAAAGCTAAGCGCGCAGCAATGGCAAAAGCCAAAAATAAACAGCTCGACTATGTACTCATCGACAAAGACAAACTCACCATTGTTGCTGCTGTTGATTTAGTAAATAACACCAACCGCGACGGCCACAAGGCACAGCGTGATTGGTTTGTAAGTGGCGCATTAGAAGCTGCCGGTATTCCGCATATTCGTATGAAAGTAAAATCTGGCTATCAACCAAGAGAAGTGCGTGACGCTATCATGTTTAAACTTGGTAAACCTGCAGCAGCACCAATTAGACCTTCGCGTAACCGCGTAACAAAACCTGCTGTATTATCACCATCTCAAGCAAAAGCACACTCAACGGCGCTTGCTGAAATATAGCCCGTCATAAATTTGGCAAAAGCAGACTTTAAGGTCTGCTTTTTTGTTTGTTTTAGACATTTTTAGGTATAATCACCCTATTCAACCTAAGGAATCAAATATTATGCACGTTGGTATTATTGGCGCGATGGAGCCAGAAGTAAAAATCTTACGCGAAGCGATGGCAAACCCAAGCATCATGACTAAAGCTGGTTTTACATTTTACACGGGTGAATTAGCAGGTAACAAAGTTACTTTAGTTCAATCTGGTATTGGTAAAGTAGCCTCTGCTGTTGCAACTACACTGCTAATCGATAACTTCAGCCCTGATTGTGTGATCAACACAGGTTCTGCAGGTGGTTTTGAGCCATCATTAAATGTGGGCGATGTCGTTATTTCTTCAGAAGTACGCCACCATGACGTAGACGTTACTGCATTCGGTTACGAAATCGGCCAAGTACCACAAATGCCAGCTGGCTTTGCTGCACACCCTAAACTGATTGAAGCAGCAGAGCAAAGTGTTAGCCAAATCAGTGATGTTAAAACCATGATTGGCCTTATTTGTACTGGTGATTCATTCATGTGTGACCCTGTACGAATTGAAAAAACACGCGCTGAATTCCCAACTATGCTTGCAGTAGAAATGGAAGGCGCAGCAATTGCACAGGCTTGTCACGTGCTAGAAACACCATTTGTTGTTATTCGTTCAATGTCTGACATTGCTGGCAAAGAGTCGCCGCAATCATTTGAAGAGTATATCGAAACAGCATCTATCAACTCATCTAAAATGGTTGTTGCTCTTTTAGAGAAACTGACGTCGGTGAGTTTATAAGGTGATTGCAAATATTGTTCAAAACCATTTGGACATTATTGTATTTTTTGTAGCGCTCTTTGCTGAGCGCTTTTTTCCTTTGGTAAGTTGGTATCATCCGAATACCTTTTTAAGCGTTATTTTCTCTGCCCTCGGCGAGCGTTTATACAGCCCCGCGAACCCCAAAAGTTATCAATATTTAGCCTCAACACTGGCTTTTAGCTTCACTGTTTTAGTTATAGTCACCTTGGTTGTACTGTTTTTAGAGTTTGCCTTTTACCCCGAGTTATTAAATGGCTTAATTTTATATTTGTTACTCAGTAGCCGCGCCCAAGAGAAGAAATCATTACGTATTGCAAGGCTACTTAAGCTCAATCAAAAAGCCACCGCCAGAGAGCTAGTAGCTAGCCTTGTTGCTCGTGATGTATCGCGTTTATCTGCCCCAGGCATTTGTAAAGCAACCATGGAATCGCTGGTGCTGCAAAGTGCGCGGCATTATTTTGCCGTTATATTCTTTTATCTGCTTGGCGGCGCTATCCTTGCTTTGTTTTATCGCTTACTCACATTAATGCATCAAGCATGGCGTAAGAATCGAAAGCCAAACAACCCGTTTTTAACGACCATTGCTAAGTTACTGTTTGTATTGGAGTGGTTACCCATTCGGTTAGTTGCATTAACTATTGCGGCAACCAATGCCAGCAAGCAGAGCATTCATTATATTAAGCACTATGGCAGACACTTTTATCAAACCAATACAGGGTGGCTGTTAAGTGTTACATCGGCTGCCTTGCAAGTGCAGTTAGGCGGCCCAGCCCTATACCAAGGTGAGCGCTTTAATAAAATGCGCGTCGGTACTGATCGCCTACCAAATGCCGATGATATTCCCGCTTTAGTGAATCGTTTAAATCAAGCGAAAGCATTTTGGTTACTGCTTATCATCGCCATTGAAGTCGCTACGCTGTTTATTAGCTGAGAAAAAGCACAAAAAAACCAGCCGCAGCTGGTTTTTTTATACTAATTAACTTACTTAATTAAGCTAAGGTGATTTTAGCAAACTTACGTTTACCAACTTGGTAAATCTGTGTTGTGCCTTTAGCAACTTCAAGCTTAGTATCCGTTACTTTTTCTTCACCATTAATCTTTACAGCGCCTTGTTTAATCATACGCATAGCTTCTGATGTACTTGCTACAAGGTTAGCTTCTTTTAGTAAATTAGTGATGAACACAGTGTCTTCAGCAATTGTTACTGTTACTTCTGGGATCTCATCTGGTAATGCATTTTTTTGGAAACGCTTGATGAAATCTTGATGAGCACCTTCAGCAGCGTCTTCACTGTGGAAACGTGCAATCAGTTCTTTTGCTAATTCAATTTTAATGTCGCGCGGGTTTGCACCATCAGCAACACGTTGTTTAAGTGCAGCAATCTCTTCGATTGATAATGCACTTAATAAATCGTAGTAACGCCACATTAGCTCATCGCTGATAGACATAACTTTACCAAACATGTCGTTTGGCTCATCAGTAATACCAATATAGTTACCTAATGACTTAGACATTTTTTGAACGCCATCAGTACCTTCAAGCAGTGGCATCATGAGTACTGTTTGTGGCTTTTGGCCTTCGTCTTTTTGTAATTCACGACCCATTAATAGGTTAAAGCGTTGGTCTGTACCGCCAAGCTCAACATCAGCTTCTAATGCAACTGAGTCCCAACCTTGTACCAGTGGATATAAAAATTCGTGGATCGCAATTGATTGACCGCCGGCATAACGCTTTTTAAAGTCATCACGTTCTAGCATACGTGCTACTGTTTGACGCGCAGCCAGTTTAATCATACCTGCTGCACCTAAGTTCTCCATCCACGTAGAGTTGAATGCAACAGTCGTTTTTGCAGGATCAAGAATTTTAAATACTTGCTCTTTATATGTTTCAGCGTTAGCTAATACATCCTCACGAGTTAATGGCTTACGTGTAACGTTTTTACCCGTTGGATCACCAATCATACCGGTGAAATCACCGATTAAGAAAATCACTTCATGACCTAGGTCTTGGAAGGTCTTCATTTTGTTGATAAGAACTGTGTGGCCTAAATGCAGATCAGGCGCAGTTGGATCGAAACCCGCTTTGATCTTAAGTTTCTTACCAGACTTTAGCTTTTCGACTAATTCGTCTTCAATTAATATCTCTTCTGCACCGCGTTTTATCTCAGCTAGAGCGGTTTGTAAATCCACTGTGTATTACTCCAAAAATTCAGCTACCGGGGCGTGGTGGCCTGTCAGGGTTATAAATATAGAGCTAAAAACTTTAAAATTTAGCTAGTTAGCACCAAAAAGCGACACTAGAAAAAAGCCTAACTTAAATAGTTTAAGAAACAGCCCTGAAGGCAGCGCGCATGATTGTTCTTTATACCGCGTTATTGCAATTTAATGAAGGTACTTTAGTTAACTAATGTTGATTTAGTTTAAGCCAAGGCATCTGCTGCAATTTTAACCAAAAAAGTTTAACGCGCAGGCCAATTCTAGCGTAAATTTACGCCAGTTTAAATCTACAAAACACTGGTATTTGCTCTATTTTAGGTATATCCTGCGATATTAGTATTTAAATTTCTTGACAGCAGAAAAGGCACGATATGGTTCACGTAGTGCACAAACTTCCCAAAAAACACAAACTGCTCATTCTCGGTTTGGTTTCTGCTATTGTCGGCTTGGCATTATTGCCTTCTGAAAAAGCCACCGCATCAAAGGATAACAGTGCTAACGCACTTGAAATTGGCAAACGCTACGAATTACAAGTTAAAGTTGATGATAACGAAAAACTAACTGAGCTGAATTCGGAGCAAGCAGCAGCAAAACTTCCAGAATACGAGCTTGTCGACCATGAAGTACGTAATGGCGATAATTTAGCACTTATCTTTAAACGTGCGGGTTTCTCAGCGCAAACATTACACAAATTAGTTAATACCAACGCTGAAACACGTAAGTTAACAAAAATTCACCCAGGCGAAATATTAAGCTTTGCAACCGCTGAAGATGGCTCTTTAGCGCAGCTTCGTTATGTGATTTCAAAAACAGATACCTTATACGTTACCTTAAATGACGAAGGTAACTACGACACCTCTATCGATAGCAAAGAGATTGAAACGCTGAGCAAATCTGCCGGTGGTGAGATCACAAATAGCTTTTGGACTTCGGGTATTGCCGCAGGTTTAAGCGAGCGTCAAATTATGAATTTTGCTGACATCTTTGGTTGGGATGTCGACTTTGCTAATGACATTCGTAAAGGTGACCAATTTGGTCTTATTTACGAAGCTCACTATGTTGATGGTGAATACATTGGCGACGGTAAAATTATTGCCGCAGAGTTTATTAACCAGGGTGAGCGTTACACTGCTATTCGTCATACCGATGGTAACTTCTATACGCCTGAAGGCCGCAGCATGAAAAAAGCTTTCTTACGTGCGCCAGTTAACTTTAAGTATATTAGTTCGAGCTTTAACCCTCGCCGTTTGCACCCAGTTACTAAAACAGTAAAACCTCACAACGGTATCGATTACGCAGCGCGTACAGGTACGCCTGTTGTGTCATCGGGTAACGGTAAAGTAATTAAAGCAGGTTACAGCAAATACAATGGTAACTATGTATTTATTAGCCATGGCACTCAGTATGTGACTAAGTACTTACACTTAGATAAGAAAATGGTTAAAACTGGCCAGAAAGTAAAACAAGGTCAGAAGATTGGTACTGTTGGTGCGACAGGTCGCGTAACTGGCCCACACTTACACTATGAATTCTTAGTAAACGGTGTACACCGTAACCCGAAAACGGTCAAACTTCCTAAATCAGAGCCACTTCCGCGCGATGAATTAGCTAAGTTTAAACCGATTGCTGATAACTTCTTAGCGCAATTACAACGCAACCGCGAATTGCAATTAGCGTTAAATAAGTAAGCTTCTAATATCAAAAAAGCCGCTCCAGGAAACTGCAGCGGCTTTTTTAATATCTTTAATTTTACTACTTCCAAAGCAGTACATAGATAAGCTGT
>Ga0208113_1000893_pt1 | contig 14652 bp, 15 predicted proteins | sample Knorr_S7_td_NADW_FD_185598 | JGI IMG/M metagenome (GOLD analysis project Ga0208113, IMG submission 185598) | Marine microbial communities from Southern Atlantic Ocean transect - Knorr_S7_td_NADW_ad_2505m_LV_A (SPAdes) (version 2) | ecosystem: Environmental > Aquatic > Marine > Oceanic | place...
CTCAGTTGACCTATTCCCCCATGAATCTCCTAGCCGTTAGGTTCCAGCTTGCAGTTATTAAGAACTGAGGGGAATCGTACCGCTGACCCCTGCATGCAAAGCCTAGTTGTACCAAAAATGGCGGTTAACCGTTCCCAAGCCAATCCCGATACCTTGCTCAACGGTTGTTCTTGCATATTTCTTCAGGTCTTTCCGCTAGATGGGTTGACAGCTCGTACGATACCCATTCGCCCAAATGAAATATGTTCATTTCAAAAGATCAAGGTAAAGTAAAAACACTAATCACAGGCAAATGATCGGAAGTCATAAGAGTATCTTCTGAACGCACTTTGTGTTCAACAAGTGTCAAGCCCGCCGTATAGAACAAATAGTCGATAGTTCTATCAGCCGCAGCGGGGCCAATATGGTTGGGTGAGTAAGTGAACCACTTAGCATGATCATCGCCGTTCATACTCTCTAAAGATGGTATGCTCTCAAATGCTTGCAGCATGGGTGAAAGCTCTGTGCCATTTGGATTGTAGTAATTTTTACCTTTTATATCCAGCAGATTGTATGCGAAAGAAGAAGGCAATAAGTTAAAATCTCCGCCAAAAATGACGGGATGATATTGCTGAGTTTGCCATCTAGCCATTAAATTCTTGACTTGATCAACTTGAATTTCCATCGTATTAGAGGATTGAACAAAGGCACTTAGATGAGTATTCATTACAATAAGCGTGCCTGAATTCTTGATAGGTAATTGAACTTCCAAGATAGCCCTTTTCGGATTCATCTGCTGCACAATCCAAGATTGCGATGGAATACCAGTTAAGGCATAACGAGTGGCTTGTGTGATTTGGTATTTAGATATGGTTGACAACTTCATACCCACTGATCCCATAAGAGCAGGGTGTGGGACAAAGTTTGCTTGCCAATAGAAGGTTGAAGCATGGTTGCCGTATTCTTTGGGTAACAGAGCCAGCAGCTCTGTGAGCTGATCTTCGTACTCCGTACGTTTTGCCCCATCATCCACTTCCTGTAGCAGCACAATGTCAGGCCGCTCAGTGATGATGACCTCTGTGATTTGGTTCAAGACTTTTTTACGTGTGGTTTTGGATGGCCAAGTATCTTTACCACCGTCAAAGAAAAAGTGGTTATTCTGGTTACCTGCCAGGAATTGAATATTCCAAGTTAATACTTTAATCTTCTGGCCGGATTTGAGCGTAGGGACATCTGTCAAGTTAACAAATGTAGCTGACTCGATTTCTTTCACTCGCAAGGTAGAGGCGTGAAGCCAAATAAAGAATAATACGCCAATCAATGCGACAAGAATAACAAAACCGAAAATGAGTCCCAAAATAATCAACACGAAATCACTTGTGGGGTTATTGCCAATTGGAGATTCCATAATGACTTGTTGAAATATAGCCCAATATAAAAACAAACCGCCCTATTGGACTCAGAGTTAGAATCAAGAGCCATAACCACCACTAACGAAATCGCTGTTTCTCAGAATAGAATGGTTCATTCTGCGGCATCAAACACCCAGTTGTACTAATCTCATACGGTGCTCCTAACCGTCAGATTCTATCAGTTACAGCTAATCATCTAGAGGAAGCTATTGGGCCTAGCGAGAGGATGCTATTAAGGCTTATAAGGCTGTTGTGAGGTAGGGGTGGGGTTCTCCCCCTTCGGCACTGTGATAATCCTTCAGTCTCGTACTAGGCTGTTAGGGAGCTCGGAACGGAGTATAAATGCTGTTACGAGTATCCATAGCAATGTGGTGGCAAAGAGAACACGCTGTATTAGGCCCAGATAGCTGGGCCACATCTCTACCTCAAAGGGGATGATAAGTACTATTGTCAGTATCCCTACTGCTAAAGAGAACCATCTCCATATGTGCCATCCTTCTTGATGCCGGAGTGCCCAAGGCGTGAAGAAGATTAGCAGCAAGACGGCAGAGAAACTTAGTCGTGCCACGAAGTCGTGGACAGTATTCTCAGAGATGTGCCACAACACGAGTGCATCGTATCCATCTCGAAAAGCGGCAGCCAGTATGCCCGCAACACCATATATGAAGACCAGTGTCCAAAGCAAAGCTCCATGCCTACCTCGACCAGCTTGCGTGTATAGCAGGGGGCCAAGAAACTGTATTAACAACGCGTAGCCAACAACCCCGAACTGAAACACCCAGGGGTGCGGAATGCTAGGCCCAGTGAGCATACTCATGGTGTCTGACAATGAATTATGGTCAGGCGCAATCAAAGCAGAGACAGTTGAAACCGTAATGAAGAACGGTGGTGCAGACGCTACGATTATTGCCATATGTCCAGCCCGCATAAGTGCCCCTCCGGGGGCATTATAACGGAGAGGGAGTGGGGATGGGCTTGTGCGGAGCAGATGGAAAGCGAGGACACTGTTTGGGCTTATAAGGCTGTTGTGAGGTGGGGGTGGGATATCGCTGACAATTCCTAGATATAGTTACGATAGAATCGCTTAAAGTGGGCCTAATTCCCACGGGCGTGACTTCCACTACATCGGACGCTCTATAAGCGACGGGGGGATAAAAGAATATAATCAGCAATCTTTTGAATCGTCTGCCAATCTTGGTTCGTTGGATTCAATCGCCTATCCACCCGCAATGTCCACCCTAGGTCCAAGCTACGAACCATCAAGTTGCCAATCTTTGTTGCCAGGTTCGTTACTGTTTTGTCGTTGGAAAAAACCCCTGACTAGTCCAGTATCATGATCTTTGCCTTTCCAATTTACATCGACTACTTTCCCGAACAATGGAAATGACTTTTTTATTACAGTATCGAGCCTGCTTCCTGGAATCGGGCGATGTCGTCCCAGTCGTATCCAAGTTCCTCGATCATTATTGATTCGGTGTGTTGGCCCAACTCTGGCGCTTCGTTCCAGATGCCTGCAGGAGTGTCGCTGAACGTGACCGGGAAGTTGCACATTTTGACGTCGCCGATGACCGGATGCTCGAAATTCGTGATGTAGTTGTTGGCGATCACCTGCGGATCGGTCTCCAGGTCTCCGATAGTTTGCACTTTCGCGAAGATCAGGTCACGGGACTCGTTGAATATTTCGATCCACTCGTCCGCCGTTTTGGTTTTGAATTGGTCGGCGATCTCTTTCGTTAATTCTGGAGACCCAGCAGACATGCCCTGGATCGTGCCGAGTCGTGGGTCTTCCAGCAACTCCTCCTTGCCCAAACACTTGACAAATTCCGGCCAATAACGTGTGAATTGAGGGCTCATGAATTGAATCCATCGCCCGTCGCTGCACTCGTAGGCGTTGACCATCGGGTTGATGGGGTTCTCGCGATCCGTGCTGCGATAATGGTACCCAGACATCAGTTGCATGCTAACGGCAAGCCCTTGAAGCCACATTGTGCTGCTTAAATGTGAGACATCTACGCGCTGCCCGACTCCGGTTCTATCTCGTCCGGCTATCGCAGACACGACCCCCAGGCAGAGAATGATGCCGCCCATTTGGTCTGACACTGCCCCAGATACATAGCTCGGCTCGCTGGACGCAGGCCCCATTGCTGACATCATCAGCCCAGATCGAGCTTGTCCGCACCCATCCAGCGATGGACGTTCGGAGTCCGGCCCCTCCGGGCCGTATCCTGTGCCGGAGCCATAAATTATCTTAGGGTTTATATTTTTGAGTGTCTCATAGCCCATTCCAAGTTTTTCTGGAACGCCTTTTCTGAAATTTTCGATGAACACGTCTGCCTGTTCAACGAGTTTGTAAACAAGTTCCCTGCCTTCCGCGGTAGTGAGATCGACCGCGACTCCCCGTTTGTTTCGATTGCAAGTTTCGAAGTAAGCGTTGCGGTCTCCTGCCAAACCGATGGGCCGCGCAGCCATTCGCGCCACGCCTCGCCCGATGTCGCCATCCAAAGATTCGATCTTGATCACGTCAGCGCCCATATCACCCAGCATCGACGACGCGACTGGCCCAAACTGGAACATTGTCCAATCAAGAACTTTTATGCCTTTCAGAGGCCCGCTCATAATATTGTCGGTGTGACCGCTCATGCTTCCTCCAGATTGTCGGTTTGGGGGCTCAGCGTTTTTGATTTTCTGCCAGTGTGGCATCGTCGTTCAAATCTGCTAAATTGGATACGGGTTGAACACTAGCGCTACGTGATTAGGCCGTCAACTGGAAGAAAGCGTTTGCATTTTTGTCGAAAATCCGTAGGCTCGCCGCGAACGGTCGAACAGAAAACGTCGTGGCCTCATGAGATATTTCCCGCTTCTCGTAGCGCTGGCCCCACTAGCTCTCACAGCCTGCGGGCCAGAAATTTTCGTGAAAGCGACCGCGACACCTGCGGATTCAACCGTGCCCGTATTGGAATCACCTGCGACAAGAATTGCGACCCAGACAAGGGAGCCAACAGCCACGCCGCTTCCCACGCCGACTTTGGCTCCGACGCCGGTCCCTTCGTTGACTCCCACACCTAACCAAACTATGACACCTCACGCTACACCGGCTAATTCTTCGACACCCACGGCATCGCCGACACCGACAGTCACAGCGACTCCAAAACCGACAATGTCGCCCACTCCGATTCCAGAGCGCCATCCTTCCTACCCTCGGGATTGCATCCCGCCGCCACCACCTGATCTGGACTGCGACGACATAGCTGAGAAGAATTTCCACGTCAGGCCGCCTGACCCTCACCGCTTGGATGGAGACAAAGACGGCATTGGATGCGTTGAATGATTTCTGCGGGTTATGTCATATTCACCTGATGCTGTCCGCCTTTGTCTTCAATGTCATCGACATCAGCGCCGCCTTGCGGTTCGCAACCCAAAACGTCCCGGGTGTGGCTGATGTCCCGCCACCGCCACCGGTTATCAGACGCAGCCTCGAAAATATCGTACTTCAAGTCTTCAGGCGCGTCGTTGCACCGCTCAACAATCTGGATGGCATCCGCGTGGCTGAGATAACCAGAGTAGTGGCGACGAAGTTCTGGACCGTCATCACCAAGCATCGCGCCGAATCGAATGTTCAACGAAGAAATTCCATGTTGGGCGGGATGTGCTCAGACCAACCCTTCGCCGAAAACCTTGCTGACGTAGCAGATCGAATTGGGTCGCACAGGGTCAAGGTGCGTCAGAGTGGGATACACCTGAGAGATAGAATCATACTCCCGCGCTGCGATATCGGTTTAAGGCGACTCTAGTTTGTAACCCAGCATCGTGCCACCAGAGTTCGCGAAAATAACTCGTTTGACCCCGTGAATCCTCGCGGCTTCATAGACATTGTACGTGCCTCGAATATTCACGCGCTTGGTGCCCCCCTATTCGTGCACATCTTCGGTGTACGCTGAGAGATGCAACACGGTATCAATGCCTCCAAAAGCCTGCAGGATTGCGTCGAAGTCCGAGACCTCGCCTAGGGCGTTTGGAATCCCCTTCAACTGGCCTGCGATTCAAGGCGCTGAATTCGTATTTGTCGCCCGGTCCCTTCAACACCAACCCGCCGATCAATTTGCTGGCCCCAGTTGTCTGGACTTTCTTTTTGGGGCGGTCATATCATGTTCTCCTCAAAGTCGATTTTCGGTTTCCGACAGGTTAGTCGCAAGTCAAGAATTCATCCAGCGATCCGCTTGCTCTAGTCCGACGAGGGACGTAAAATTGTGCCACTCGATTTCTGAACACGCATTGGGGAGGCTTGTATGCCCGATCTAAGTTCGATGGCCGAATCGGTGGGAGCGCTTTTGAAAGAAAAGGGGCACAGCATCGCGGTGGCCGAATCATCCTGCGGTGGATTGATCTCGGCGTCACTAGTGGCCGTGCCTGGAGCATCTGCCTACTATGTCGGAGGCTCGACAGTCTACACCAGAGTGGCCCAAAACGGGTTGTTGGACGTGCCAGACGAAGCAATGGAAGGCAAACGCGCCAGCACTGAGGAATATGCGCTCATGAACGCGGCTCGCATTCGCGAGTCACTGGGCACAACCTGGGGATTAGCCGAAACCGGAGCCAGCGGCCCGACCGGCAACCGATACGGCGACGCGTCAGGACACGCTTGCTTTGCCGTTGTAGGCCCAATCGAGCGGGCGTTCACTCTGGAGACCGCAGACACCGACCGTGAGGCCAATATGTGGGCGTTCGCGAGCGCCGCTCTCGACCTCCTGGAAAAGTGCGTTCAGGAGTCTAAGTAACCAAAGGCATTGGTATCTGGGGCTAACGGTCGTTCAGTTCACTCAACTTTACCGTTAGCCCAGGCCTTTATCAGGTGATGCGCGATTGCGATTTCGCCAGGGACAGTTAAGGTTTCGCTCTTGCCTTCTAAAGCCGCCAACACTTCATCTCGTTGGAACCACCGAACGTCGCTCATCTCTTCGTTATCCATAGAAATCCCGGTTGTCGCAGCTTCGGCGTGACATCCGATCATCAATGACGAAGGGAACGGCCACGGCTGAGATGAGTGGTATCGAACATTTATGGCCTGTATCCCCGCCTCCTCCATCACCTCCCTGCGGACGGCTTCTTCAATCGATTCTGCCTGATCCATGAACCCTGCGAGCGCTGAGTATGTTCTCATTCGAGACAACCGCCCCCTCGATTGGCCCAATAAACAACGGTCGCCATCGTGAACCAACATGATCACTACGGGATCGGTGCGTGGAAAGTGCTGGGATTTGCATTCGGGGCATTTACGAACCTGTCCGCCGCGCCCCATGTCTGTTTTGTGGCCGCAGACAGAGCAAAATCCGTGTCTGCGATTCCAGTCTAACTGCGCTTTTGCCTGGGCTAGTATGCCCGCTTCTGGGCCGCTTAGGTATGCGGTGGCTGCTCTCGCGTCGTCATAGCGACGGTCACCGCTCAAGTCCAGTTGACCCAAACTTCCGTCGAGACCTGAGACGTCAATTGCGAAATGGGCTGACCCGTCCATGCTTCCGAGAAATATGAATCGAGAGTCCAAGTCGATTCCGTCGAAATCATCTGGGCCGATCCATGCGAGTGAGCGATCCGAATCGTCAGACACCAAGACGTTCAAGTCTCGCAACGGCAAAAACTTGCTGCTTTTGTCCCTAGTCCTGTCGATGATCCATCCTTCGTCGCGGCGCTCCGCTTCGCCTCGGTCCAACGGGTTGCCAGCGAATACGTGATAGTTGTTCGTCATTAAGTTATTTGGCCTCTCTAATTCGGTTCGTCGGTGACACGAAAAGTCAACGAGCCGTCATACAACTTGAACGCTGATCATCCCACAAAACAGATTATCCTGTACAGCTTGGGAGTTATCGCCTGTATATAAATATTGTGCCATGATCTGCAATCAGTCGGCCAAACCGGCCTCCGTATCAATCATGAAATAGAAAACATGATTAAAAACGATTGACATTCGACGTGAACTTAATCTACATTGGATTTTGTGAAAATTATCGCATACATAAGAAATCCAGACGAGGATCTGAAACGACGTCTATCTATCGCGGTGTTTGCGGTGGCCGCCGCGATTGTGTTGAGTGTCATGGCTCCTCAGCCTTCAGAAGCGAACGTCTACCGCATCATAGTTTTGGCGATCGTGGTGTTGCTGTTAATCGCCCGGGCGCTGACCTTCGGCATGTGTCTCGGACAGCCAGACGATTGCGGATATTCCGAGGCGGGATCCAGCGCAAAATTTGTTTCCCACAGCTTGTCGATCAAACCACGAGAGCAAAACACGCAGTAAACCAATATTTTAGGCTAGCGACGCCTGCCAATTGTTCACTGATATTCCCGCCTGGTGACTTCATTAAAAGTCACGGCGGGTTTTTTTGTAGACCGATCACCATACATTGCCACATACACAAAATACCCTCGGCAAGTTACCAACACGCCGAGGGTGAATGGAAGGAATGAGGGCTCAGAGGAGCCATCCTGCCCTGCCGAGCCAACGAACTTTCGCTTCATTGCCGAAGCAGTTGAGTTGGCTTGTCGTCATATTAGGGTCGCTCACGCATTCATTGAGTTGAAATTCAACGGTTCAACCACTGAATTGTGCAAGCTAATCACGATTCGAGTAGACGGGTTGTTCTGCTTCGACTCACTGATCGGCGGTCTGCCTGGATGGGGCTGGGGCAGAAGGACTTCCGCGCCGGAAGCGCTTGCCTGGATGATCCTCGAGAATGCCAGGCCTATCACTGTCAATGCTAAAGTTGTGCGCCACCGGTAGGTTCTCATTCCTCGTTCGCTCAATCTCTTGCCTCTCGAAATCAGATAGGTTCGTTTTGCCTGATTCAATTGTGCGACAGGACCCTGGAATCAAGATGAATCTAAGGTCACGGATCGCTGAGCGTTAGCTGACATAATTGTGAAGTATTAAAGGAAAATTCCGAATGCTGAGAAATAACCAACATTTCGATGCGTGTTTATAGCGCCGCAAAAGGAACCGAGTTATGGGTAGAGGTTTCGGCAGATACTACAAAAACGCTAGTATTCGAATGACAAGGAACATGTAACCATCGAGAACACTAGATTACCCTATACGCCACTCGGTGCCTTCTGGAGTGTCTTCAATCGTGACGCCCAACTCGGACAGACGATCTCTGATACTGTCGGCGATGTCAAACTGGCGGGCCGCGCGAAGCTCAGTTCTGACATTCACTAGCATCTGAACGAATGGGCCTGCGCCGGAAGTTTCGGCGGTTTCATCCAGGGATATTCCAAGGACGCCGCTCAACTCTCTAAGAGTGTCCTGAGCGCCTAAAACGTCTGCGCCTTCATCTTTTCCTCTATTGATCTCTCGGGCGAGATCGAACATCGCGGCCAGAGCGCGAGGCGTGTTGAAATCGTCGTCCATCGCTTCGACGAATTGGGCCTTCGCTGGACTCGCATCAATGGTTGAACCGACTGACGCGGCAGACGCCGGCCGAACAGCGTTTTTCAGACGCTCGAGCGCTCGTTCCTGGCCTGCGACATTGGCTTCGGTGTACAACAGCGGCGCGCGGTAGTGGGAACTCAGGAAGAAAAGACGCAACGCGTCGGGCGAATAGCTACTCAACGCCTCGCCCACCGTGACGATGTTGCCTATGGACTTGCTCATCTTATCTTCGCCGAGCCTCAACATTCCGTTGTGCATCCAAAACCGGGAAAACGGGACTTCATCAGTAAATGATTCTGATTGCGCTATTTCATTTTCGTGATGGGGAAAGATAAGGTCTCGCCCGCCGCCATGAATATCAATGGACGATCCCAGGTACTTGATGGCCATCGCGCTGCATTCGATGTGCCACCCTGGCCGCCCCATCCCCCAGGGGCTGTCCCAGGCAGGCTCGCCGGGTTTTTGAGACTTCCAGAGGGCGAAATCCATCGCGTCCTCTTTCCGTTCGTCGACTTCCACTCTGGCGCCGGCTATCAAACCATCCAGGTCGCGATGGCTGAGCTTCCCGTAATCTTCGTCTCGGTTCACACGGAAATACACGTCGCCGGCGACGGGATAAGCGTAGCCCTTTTCAATTAGCTTCGCGATAATCTCGGTGATTTTTCCGATCTCGGCAGTCGCCCTGGGATACTCGTGAGCGCGAGCAACATTCAGAGCATCCATTTCGGCCAGATAATCCGCGATATTGCTCTCCGCAAGGTCCGCGATATCGATGCCAGTTGAGTTGGCAGCGAGGATCATCTTGTCGTCGATGTCCGTGAAGTTTTGGATGTGGCGCACATCGTACCCTTTGAATTCAAGGTACCGGCGAACGACGTCGAATATGACCGACATCATCGCGTGGCCGATGTGGGATGCCGAGTACGGCGTGATTCCGCAAACGTACATATTTACCTTGCCATCAAGCGCTTCGAAGTCTTCTGTTTTGCCGGAAAGGGTGTTGTGAATTTTCATCGGTTGTCATCAAGCGTAGCCACAGCCATGCAGGCTATTCCTTCGCCCCGTCCGGTGAATCCCAGTCCGTCGGTGGTGGTAGCTTTTACGCTGACCAACTCGTCGGAGACATTCAGGGAACGAGCGAGAGTGGCCCGAATTTCAGATATATATGGGCGGAGCCTCGGACGCTCGGCGAGTATTGTAGCATCAACATATTGCACTCGCCAGTCGCGTTCCGCGATGATTTCGACTGTCCTGACGAGCAGAACCGTGCTGTCGATTCCCCGATACTGTTCGTCTCTTGGCGGAAAGTGCGTGCCGATGTCTCCAAGCCCGGCCGCGCCCAGCATCGCGTCGATAATCGAGTGGACGAGAACATCGCCATCGCTGTGCCCGTCCAATCCGTGAGTATGGGGTATGTTCACGCCGCCCAACACGAGCGCTCGCCCTTCCGCAAGTGGATGCACATCTACGCCTATGCCGAATCTCATAGCCATCAGGCCGATTGCTCCGAAGGTCGCGTTCGCGCTGCATGAATCGCTTCGGCCAGAGACACATCTTCGGGCGTCGTGACTTTCATATTTTCGTATGAACCCATAAAAACTTTCACTTCTGTCCCCAACGCTTCGACCATCGCCGCGTCGTCCGTGGAGTCATGTGTGACGCGTCTATGGGCTTCTCTCAGCAACTGAAATTTGAACACCTGGGGAGTTTGCGCCGCCCACAGCGTTGTCCGGTCAGGCGTTGACTTCACCACCATATCAGCATCGACGATCTTGATTGTGTCTGTCACTGGAACCCCAGCAGTCGCCGCGCTTGCCATTCTCATCGCATCAAGACCACGAGAAATCATGTCGCCGCTGACGAATGGCCTGGCTCCATCATGAACCATGATGATCCCACAGTCAGAAAGCCGATCCATTCCTTGGAGAACCGAGTCCTGCCTGCGCGCTCCCCCAACCACAACATCCACGACTTTGCCATACCCAAATTCCGTTACGATTCGTTCGCCGTCGTCTCGCGCAGACTCCGACACCACGAGAACAACGTTGTCGACGAGCGTCGAATCCTCAAATGTCTGCAAGCTATGAGCCACTAGCGGCTTGCCGGCCAGCGAGAGAAACACCTTTTCGATGCCGCCCATTCTCCGGCTTGACCCGGCCGCCACAACAACAACCCCCACCTTGTGGCGGGGGTTTGAAACGTCTTGATCATGCCGAGGATTCAATAGCTAACTCCGCTTGGGTTGAGCAAATATAATGCTTCCGGCCGCAGTCTGAAGCACCCTGGTCACCACAACGTCCATGTCCTGGTTAACGTAGGCGTTGCCAGACTCGACGACAACCATCGTCCCATCTTCCAGGAATCCAACGCCTTGCCCGACCTCTGTGCCTTCCTGAACGATCATCAGCCTCATGTCTTCCCCTGGAAGCACGACAGGTTTGACCGAGTTCGCCAATTCGTTAACATTCAGCACTAGAATGCCTTCGATCTGCGCCACACGATTTAGATTGTAATCGGTCGTCATGATCGACGCATGGAGTTCTTTTGCTAGCTCAAGCAGCTTCGCGTCGACCTCCATGCCACTCTTGTACTCGATGTCTATCACTTCTGTGCGAACGGTGCTCTCCTGTCTGAGTTGATTGAGTATTTCGAGGCCGCGCCGGCCGCGATTCCGCTTCAACGTGTCAGACGAATCGGCGACATGCCTCAGTTCATCCAGCACGAACCTGGGAATAAGAACAGTGCCTTGCAGGAACCCCGCCGCGCTAATACCGGAAATCCGCCCGTCGATGATGGCGCTGGTGTCCAGCAGAATCTTTCCTGAGTAGCCACTCGATGTCGTCCCGACGCCGTTAAGCAATGAGGAATCCCTGATCTCTTGGTCTGGCACGATACGCTTGAAAATATCCCTGCTGGGCGCCGACATTATCATCGCCCCGACATAGGCGAAAAACAGGCTCAGCGCGATTGGCAGCGCCACACCCAGCCAGCCGGGCACCCTGGAAACCGGTATCGAAATCAACAGAGCGACGATCAGTCCAACGATCAATCCGACAGCGCTGGAGATAAGTCTTGAGGTAGAGACGCTATTGGTGTCGTCAACAAAGTTGAGGATGATCCGCGATGTGACCCAGGGGGTGCCAGCGAGGCCGACGACGGCGCCGCCGATGGTCAGCCCGAATACCCACGGGGCGTACAACTCTGGGCCCCAAGTGTCGGCGATGTATTCGCCGAGCCTCCAGCCTCCGGTGGCGAGTATTGCTCCCCCAACTAGGCGGGAGGTAACGTCCGCGACCATTTCGCCAGTTACACCTTACGACATGACCCTTGCTGTCGAACTGCGCCAGCGCAAATCACCATCCCAATTGCGTGACGGTTGCGAAGCCGGGTTCCATTGGATTGGTTTTCAGAATCCAAACAACGACAAAACTTATCTGCCGCAACTCTATTTCCGCCAAGAATAGCACCCTTGTTGTATAGTGTCAAAAAGAAATATTGAGCCATATTTGTTGTGGGCCCGTCGAGAATTTTTGACGTTCAATCCTGCAACATGCCAACGTCAGTGCAGGTTCGTTCTCGGTACGGGTCTGGTCGAGAGGTGAGTATGTTGAGCGCTACTCTAAGATGGCTGAAACGCTTGGCATTAGCAATGCTAGCGGCAATCGTGATCGCCGCGATCGTGATTGCCGTAACACCACAGGGACGAGCCGGAGTAAAAACCGCGCTGTTTCTGCCTCAGATATTGCCCGAGTTCCCCGTGAAACCGCAGGAGTGGTTCACCGGAACGCCGACTCGACAGAATGTCTCATACCCCATTGCTTCAGGAAGCGGCAACGCCGACGTTTATGTGCCTGCGAGCGACGGACTGCACAGCGCGGTTCTCTTGTTCCTTGGCGTTAACCCCGCAGGGCGGGATGACCCGCGTGTAGTGGGTCTCGCTGAAGGACTGGCGCGGTCAGGAGTTGTTGTGATGATTCCCTGGTCCGACACCATGACCCAACAGCGGATATCCGTTGGCGATGTTGATAATCTGGTGTACGCCTTCCAATACATGATCGGCCTGGATGTCGTAGATGCCGAAAAGGCGGGTATGGGAGGTTTTTGCGTCGGTGCGTCTTTCGCCACTGTCGCAGCCCAGGACTTCAGAATACGCGACCAGGTGAAGTTCGTTAACTTTTTCGGAGGCTACTACAACGCTCGCGACCTAGTCGCCTCGGTCGTCACTTCGACTCGATTTGACGCCGGAAACACAGAACCCTGGCGTCCCGACAGCCTTAGCACGCAGGTTATCCGCCGCCATTTGATCGAGGGCGTCCGTGACAGAAATGAACAATCTATGCTGTCTCAAGAATTTATCGATCGGACCGCGTCCCTTAACGCACCAATGATCGAGGCGTTATCGCCGGATGCAAAGGTAGTTTACGATCTCCTGAACGAGAAGGATGTGGTTCGGGCGAGGAAGTTGGTGGAAGCATTGCCGGCCTCGGCCCTCGCCACGTTGAACGCTATATCTCCTATCACGAATATAGAAAACCTGAATGCCCGCGTACTGATAATGCATGACAGAGAGGACGCTTTGGTGCCGTCAGAGGAGTCTCGCAGGCTTGCAGATTCTCTTGCGCCCCAGGGCAATGTCTATCACACTGAGTTCTCGCTGTTCCGACACCTCGATCCCACTCGCGCCGTCAGTCCTCCAATTTATGTGAAGGAGCTTTGGAAACTGTATTTGCATATGTATAACGTGCTACGCGAACTGTCGTAACTACCTTAACACTTGGTTGGTGTGGGATGCTAAATTGCTATACACTTGGCCTGTTAATTTTGATAACCATGCCTGAACGAGATACCCGGGGCTCGTCTGGGTTACTTAGTTCAAGAACAACGAATCTAGGAGAAGAAATGGCTTACGAATTTAACCACGTCCATCTGAAAGCCCCTGACCCCAAGAAAACCGCCGATTGGTACGTCGAAGCGTTTGGGTTCACCATCGTCAGCGACACGGTTAGGCCGGTTGGCGACAGATTCATCAGATGCCGAACTTCTGATGGCATCGCAATCAACATCTCTGGCGCTCGCACAAACGAATCAATGGGCGAGGGCGACGAAAACGCTCACTACGGATTGGAACATTTCGGAATAAATGTCGATGACATGGATGCCGAAATCGAGCGTTTGATCGGTCTAGGCGCCACTCTTAAAGAAGGGCCGACAGGCAATCCTGGCGGTCCGACTATCGCCTTCATCGCCGCTCCAGACAACACGCGAATCGAACTGCTACAACTGCCAACTTAATCAGTCACATACTCGACAGCAGGCGCCCAGGCGCCTCTCTGGCAACGTGAGTTAATCCGAGGCGCCCGCCGTCTCAGTGCAAACCGAAGGAGCACATAAAATGCCGAGAAATTCTTTCTTCCCGAACCCCGACAACAAGCCCGCCGGGTTCTCCCCTGCGACGAGAGTAGGAAACATGGTTTTTTCGTCAGGACAGGTGGCCGCCGATACAAACGGAAACGTGGTGGGCGAAGGCGACGCCGGAGCGCAGTCTGAACAGGTTTTCAACAATATTGAGGCCGCTTTAATCGCAGCAGGCGCGGTCATGTCCGACGTCACCAAAATCACGGCGTTTCTGGTTAACAGCGAGGATTATCCAGCCTATGCCGCTGCTCGCGCGAAAGCCTTCAATGCTCCCGGTCCGGCCAGCAGCACTGTTTTCATAAGCGGCCTGGTCAGTCCAGCTTATCTGGTCGAAGTCGAAGCGATCGCTGTAATTAGCGGATAGGTTGGAGATATGGCCGAAGACTGCCTGTTTTGCAAGATTCGCGACGGCGAAATCCCCAGCGA
>Ga0208113_1000897_pt1 | contig 14617 bp, 11 predicted proteins | sample Knorr_S7_td_NADW_FD_185598 | JGI IMG/M metagenome (GOLD analysis project Ga0208113, IMG submission 185598) | Marine microbial communities from Southern Atlantic Ocean transect - Knorr_S7_td_NADW_ad_2505m_LV_A (SPAdes) (version 2) | ecosystem: Environmental > Aquatic > Marine > Oceanic | place...
GCGCTGGCTGATGGGTCAGGCTGCAGGGATCGCGGCAGCAAGCGCGGCCAGCGCAGGGATACGTGTGCGAGACGTGGACGTTGATGCGGCGCGCCTTGGACTCCAAAATCAGGGCGTCGTGTTGACTCGGAGCGCCCAGGCACGCTCGGATGAGGCCGACTCTGGCACGGACTCTGAATGCGCCCGCTGACGACCTACAGGCTCGTCCTCAAACGCATCACCGACGACTGGAAACTGCTCCTGAGCATATTCGTCGGCATGACAGTTGCGGCCAGCCTGTTGGCAGGCGCGCCGGTGTATATTCGAACGCTGGAACGTCAGAGCATCGACACTGCCATTGAGCGGGCGGACCAAATTTTTCTCAACATCTTCGCCTTCGGCTCGAAACTCCCGCTGAGCCAGGACAGCCTAGACTCGACTGGCTCCACAATTGATGATTCGATAGCGGGCAAGCTCTCGGAAATTTCCAGGGGCCACGAACGGTACCTGAAAACCTCGACGCTACTGGTCGGAACTCCGCGAAACCCTCTGTCTTCAGAATTTGGCGCCCTCATCGCGCGAGGATATTTCCAGCAGATTTCGAGTCTGAACGATCACGTGACCTGGCGTAGCGGGCGCATGGCGTCAGATGACGTCGCGCTCGGCCCTAATGGGCCGCGCCTGGAGGGCGTCGTCAGCACGTACACAGCCAGCGCTTTTGGCATCGGCCCTGGCGATCAGGTCGTCTTCGCTTCATCGATATCTGACCCAACCCGCGTCACGGTGGACATCGTGGGCGTTCTGGAACCCAACGACAAGCATGAAGAGTTCTGGCTGCGGAACGCAAATTCCTTCCTCGCGCCTCTGCCCTTGAACGAACCTCCTGACCCTGATGTTCGGATCGACCCCGAGGATCCGCCGCTGGCGCTGTTCATCTCTTACGAAGGAATGGTTGGAGCAGTGGCCGAGGCTTATCATGGCAGTTTGATCAACTCTGACTGGTATATTTTCGTTGACAAGCAAGGCCTCATGAGCTGGTCGAAAGAGAAGACCCGCAATCGACTGGGCGGGTTCGAGGCCGACGTAACTGGCGCCATGAAAGGCGCGGCGGTCCTGACAGGCATAGAAAAACTGCTTGACGATTTAGAGAGACGCAGTTTCTTCGCCAGCGTTCCGCTTCTTTTGCTGTTGGTGGTGATGGTCATAACCGTTCTGTACTACGTCTCGATGCTGATCTCATACCTGATCCGTAGTCGCGAATACGATGTCGCGCTGCTCAGAAGTCGCGGCGTAACCACCTGGCATCTGGTCCGCCTTTACGCTCTGGAAGGGGTGGCTCTGGCGTTGATAGCGTCTGTTATTGCGCCGTTTCTGGCGATGGGCGCGGTGGCGTCAGCCGGCAAGTTGGGATATTTCAGCGATATCACCAACGGGGCCTTGCTGCCGGTGTCCCTGCACTGGATGCCCTTTGCAGTTGCCGCCCTTACCGGCCTACTGGCTCTAACAATGTACGTCGTTCCTGCCGTCGTGGGAGCGCAGACAGGCCTCGTCGCCCACAAGTTACAATCGTCCCGTCCGCCTTCAGTCCCGTTCTTCCAGAGGTTTCACCTGGACATAGGGCTGTTGGTGGTGGGCGGTCTGGTCTTCTGGGAGCTGCGCTCCAGAGGACAGGTGATATCTGGTGGCCTGTTCTCCGACATTCAAGTCAATGAGGCTCTGCTCTTTGCGCCTGTATTGTTGCTGACGGTGGTAGCGCTGTTGTTCACGCGATTCTTCCCCCTTTTTGTGAGATTCTTCAGTGGCGAGTCTCTGGCGATTGTCCATATGTTGGCTGGGGCTTCTCTTGCCATTTTGGCACAGACTGTTGTTGTCCGAGAATTTGGCATTAACGCCAGCCTGCAGTGGGTATGGGAGGTGGCCCTGATCGGCGTCATCGCCGCCGTGTACTACTGGACCAGTCGCACGGAACGCAACTTGAATCGAACAGCGGGGCTGGCCGCACAGGGCGGCCTGATTGCGCTGTTGATATACGCCGACACGCCTGCCAGTGACGACATCTTTTATGTGCCTACAATTGCTGTTGGTCTGCTGGTTCCGTTGCAGATTCTGTTCATCCTGCTGACAAAGTTGAACCGGATTTTTCCGGTTTGGGCTTCGATGGCAATCTGGCATATGGCTCGAAACCCATTGCGATATAGCTGGCTCGTGTTGCTGCTGGTCATGGTGACGGGGCTGGGGGTCCTGGCTACCACGGTTGGAGGAACGCTGGATCGCAGTTACGAAGAGCGCATTTTCTTCGAGGTCGGCGCAGACTTGCGCGTTACAGGCACTCGGACGTCACCCGTGGCCTTTAACGAGCACCTTACAACTTCGTATTCAGAAATTCCCGGCGTGACCTCGGTGTCCAAAGCATATCGCGCAGGCGGAAACGTTGGGAACGCCTATGTGGGCAACAGTTTCAGCCTGCTTGCTGTCGAGGCCGCCAAGTTTCCCTACATATCCTGGTACCGCGATGACTTCTCAAGCCAGCCTCTCACCGGCATAATGAGGACCCTCCAATCGGGTGTCAACGCCGAGACTATCGACATTCCTGAAGGAGCGCAGAAACTGAGCGTCTGGGCGAACGCCAAAGAGTTCTACCCAAATATGTTCATGCGGATGGTCATTCAGGACAGCGAAGGAACTCCAAAGACGGTGTCGCTGGGTCGTATGCAGCCGCCTGGATGGGCGCTCTTGGATGCGGACATTCCCGACGGCCTTATGTGGCCCCTGAGTCTGATTTCAGTGCAGATATTCGAGCCGATATTCGGCCCTTCCAACAGAACAGGGACCTTGCTGCTGGATAACATTCATGCCGAATTCAACGATGGCCGCGAGCCACAGATTCTCGACGACTTCGAAGGGAACAACGAGTGGATACCTCTGGCGACATCCATGATCTCTACAGACACCGTTGGGATTACCAAACAGGCCCAGCACGGCGGACGGCAAGCGGGCGTTTTCTCCTTTGGCGTGGACACCGATCAGGGAGTTCGCGGATTCTACCGCAGCCCCAGCGGCGGGCCGATACCTGCGGTCGCCAGCGCATCCTTCGCCAGAACCAATGGCGTCGAAGTCGGACAGTCCATAATCGTCAACATGACGGGACGGCTATTGCCTGTCCGAATCATGGACACCGTGGATTACTTCCCCACGATGAATCCCACAGAGAACGGGTTCTTGCTGGTCGATCTAGACAACGCTCTCAGGTATCTAAATTCCATCACCTCCGTATCGAAGGTCTGGCCCAACGAGCTTTTCGTGTCAAAGAATCCAGGCTCTGAGGAAGAGGTCCGCCGCCTGGCGAAACGTCTGGCTCCATCCAACGACATGATTCAAGACCGAGCCGCCTTGCTCGAAAGCATTCGTCTAGACCCGCTGATCACGGCAGGCTGGAAGGCAATGGCGCTGCTTGCGATGGGAGTTATCCTGTTTGCCGCGTCACTGGGTTACGTGACTTATCTGCTCTCGTTTTCTGCCCAGAGCAGCAGTGAGATGGGATTCCTCCAGGTTCTGGGCATGTCCAAGCGCCAGATGGGATGGCTGTTGAGCGCGGAACATCTGGCAGTAGCAGCCCTAGGACTGGTAATTGGGACATTGGCGGGATTCGCAATGAGCAACATGATGGTGTCCGCCCTGGCGGTCACCGAAGATGGAGAACCCGTAGCGCCGCCTTTGATTTTGACGACGAATTGGGCCATCATGGGACCAATTTACTTTGCGCTGGTCGTGATATTCACAGGAGCGCTGATCTGGACGGCACGCGCGACCTCCAGCGTTGACCTGAACGAGCTTTCCAGAGGCGAAAGAGGATGAGCAATCAACACTCAGCCAAACCTACCATTTCAGAGGCTGCGGTTCGCTCCGTTCAGCATGACAGCGCAGGGTTTCACCAGTCAATGTGTTGATAGCGGCAACATTAAGGATTCACAGATACCACCAGCACAGGAGAATCACAGCATGAAGATCACTTCAGTTACAGCAATACCGGCTTCGGCTCAGACTCAGTCAGGCGCGCGAAACTACATGTTCGTCAAGATCGAGACCGACGAGGGTATCGTCGGCTGGGGAGAGGCGACCTCCGGCCCCCGGAGCGTCGGGACTATGGTGGAGGAGTTCGGAGCACAGCTTATCGGGAAAGACCCCGGCCGCATCGAACAGCACTGGCAGACCCTGTACCATCACTTCCATGTTCGCGGCGGCGTCATTCAAATGTCGGCCATCAGCGGTATCGAAATCGCGCTGTGGGACATCAAGGGCAAGGCTCTTGGAGTGCCAATCTACGAGCTTCTAGGCGGCCAAATGCGCGAACGTATCTGGTGCTACGGCAGGTGGGATGGCCGGACTCCAGAGCTAGCCGTCGAGACCGCGATGAGTTTCGTCGATCAGGGAATCACCGCGCTCAAAGGCGACCCCTTCGAGCATCGGGGCCTGTTCATCCCCATCGAGGCCGAAAGGCTGGCCATCGCGAAGATGGAAGCCGTCCGCGAGGCGGTAGGCGACGATGTGGAACTGCTGGTAGAGGTGCATGGACGATTGGCCCCATCGGAGGCCATTCGCATCGGCAATGAATTGGAGCAGTATCGACCCTTCATGTACGAGGAACCGGTGCCTCCTCAGAACCTGGACGCATTGCAGCGGGTCGCCGAGTCGGTCAGCATACCCATCGCCACAGGGGAACGGTTACTCACCAAGTGGGACTACACAGACCTGCTCCAGCGCCAGATCGTCGCGCTGATTCAGCCAGACATTGTCCAGGCAGGCGGCATCCTGGAGTTGAAGAAGATCGCGGCGATGGCCGAGGCTCACTATGTCGGGTTCCAGCCTCACAACCCCTACGGGCCTCTCTGCACCATCGCGTCCTTGCATCTGGACGCCTGTACTCCCAACTTCATGATTCAGGAGGGCGGACTTCATCCCTGGTTCCAGGACGCCTGCACCGGAGATTTCCCGAAACAGAAGGACGGCTATCTCCCCATACCGCCTGGCCCTGGCCTGGGCGTCGGAATGGACGAGGACTGGCTGAAGGCCAACCCGTGGCGCGACGATGCCGCTGTCTGGCGGGCGGGAGACGGCTCCATAGCATCCCGGCAGGACACTAACTGGTCGTAGCCCAGTTTCAATCACTATCAAATCGCCATGCTTGTATCTGAGTCGCAACAAAACATCTGGTCGTCAGTATGCCATCGTTGCTCTATACTCAACCAGACAACGGTTGTCCGGTGTGCAACCAGTTGCTCCGACGGCTCTGACTCCTAGTGTCAATTAAATCAATTATCCCGAGGATAACCGAGTGACCGCACGTTGGTACCTTTATGTAGCCACTTTTCTTCTGGGAATATCCCTGGTTGTGGCGGGCATCGTCCAGGGGAATTCAAGGGTGGTGTTCGTGGGCGTCATCATCGGCGTTGTCCTTTTCTTTTCGAGAAAGTATATTGAGCCAGAATAGCTCACAGCCGTAATTCTGTTTCGGAGAAAGGCCAGGGTGTTGCCAGAAATCAACGCTGAAGCACAGACACTCCAGGCAGAACGCGACTTTCGTTGGCCCACCTGAACTGCGATGTCGCGGCGCTCGACCGGCTTATGGCAAACGAGGGCGCGCAGATTAACAGCGTTGGCCGAGTCGTGAGCAAGGCAGAGGTCATCGCCTCCTTCGATTCCGGCGAGCGACATTGGGACGAAGCGCACAGCAACGAGTTTCGGGTCCGAGTGTACGGTGAAACCGCAGTGGTGATTGGCCGATGGCAGGCTCGCGGAGTCAGCACGGGACAGGCGTTCGAGTACTCTCCCCGCTACCTGTCAGTGTGGATATGGCGAGACGGCAGGTGGCAGATGACCGTCGATCAGTCCACGGACATCACGTAGGCTAGAAGCGATGGACGAAGAGATTCGATATTCACGACGCTTTGCATCTTTGACATTACATATAACATGCGGAGTGAGAGTGTAAGGTCGGCGAATTCTAATTTAAGGAGATCAACATGAAAATCGGAGCGATAACCAACTCGTTCGGAGTCCAGATCGACGGAGACAACCTGCCTGACCTAGTGCGCGACGCCAGAGACCGAGGCGCTAAGCACATCGAGTTGAGGCAGACCTTTCTCGGTAACTGCGAGACCGGCAAGGGCGAAGATTGGCGACCGGTGATCGGAAACTTTCAGTCACTAGTCGATGGATTCCCCGACCTGTCATTCAATCTTGCCATGGCAATGCCCTGCCTATCTGGAGGCGTGGACCCGAAAGGTGAAATGTTCCAGCAGGCGCTGACTGCGGCAAAAGTTGTCGGGCGTGAAGCTCCTCACCTGCGGTTGGTGGACCCGGCTCCGCAAGACAAGGTCTGGGAACGTCCAGGCGACATTCCAGAGGAGGCACTGTCCGTGGCTGATCTGGCCAGAGAAGCCGCCGCTCAGGGAATAACGCTGTCTGTGGAGAACTCTGGCCAGTCCATCGGCGCCATCGCGTTGCTTGTCGCGAAGTGTCGAGAACAACTGTCAGAGGAAGAGGGCAAACTGCTCGGTGTATGTCCCGACCCGACGAACCAGATTCGCCGTCAACCGGACACCGATGCGCTGGGCGACCTCGAAGCGATGCCTCTGGATATGTTCAAGATTGTGCACTTCAAGCAGGTGCGAGACGGGCAGGCGCTTCTGGACGTCGATGACGGCGACATGGACTGCGCTCGGATGGTGCAGATTCTCGACTCAAAGGGCTACACCGGCCCTGCGATATTCGAAATCCCGTCGCACCAAGACGTGTTCGAGAACCTGTCCAAAAGTTTCGCATACGTGGAAGGTCTTTCCTAAGCAAATTGACGGCTCATCAGGGTTTGACGGCCTCTGATTGCAGTGATAACGTCAGACGAAATCAAGTAAGTCCAATTGATTCAAGTCGAGATGTCTGAGGTCTAAGGAGAATAGGTCGTATGGCAACAACGCAGGACAGCCCGCGCAAGTTCAGGGTGCTGGACACCAGCCCCATCCGGCACGATGGCCTTGACAAGGTGACGGGACGCGCCCAGTTCGGCGCGGACTTCCACATGCCTGGAACGATTTATGGCAAGATACTCCGCAGTCCTCACGCCCACGCCCGGATACTGTCCATCGACACCAGCAAGGCTGAGGCCCTGCCCGGAGTTAAGGCCGTGGTCACAGCCACAGATTTCCCGATCATCGGCCAGCCTCTCGACCTGTCCCAGGCGCGATCAACGCCACGAGCAGTGGCCGAAAATGACCTTGCTTACAAAAAGGCGCTGTACAGCGGCCACGCGGTTGCGGCTGTGGCGGCAACAAGCGTTTACATCGCCGAGGAAGCCCTCGACCTCATCGAGGTTGACTACGAAGTTCTAACCCCTGTCCTCGACGTTCAGGAAGCCATGAAGGACAGCGCTCCGATCCTTCACGAGAACCTGACCACAATGTTCCGCACCGGGAATTTCGCCAGAGGCGACGACACCGGCATCAAGGGCAATATCGCGGGACACGTTCAGGCCGCCCAGGGAGACGTGGAGGAGGGTTTCAAGCAGGCGGACATTATAGTCGAGCGTGAGCTTACGACCTCGATGGTGCATCAAGGATACATCGAGCCATTCGCCGCCACCGCGTTCTGGTCTCCGGATGACCACCTGACCATCTGGGCCAGCACTCAGAACGCTTTCGGCATGAGGGCCACCGCCTCGGCCATCCTCGGGCTTCCTGAGTCCAGAATCAAAGTTGTGCAGTTGGAGGTTGGTGGCGGTTTCGGAGGCAAGGGCACAGGCTACATGGAACCTGTCGCCGCCTTGCTATCCAAGAAATCCGCCGCGCCAGTCAAAATCGTCATGACCCGCAAAGAGGTATTCGAGGGCACCGGTCCGACATCGGGAACCTTCATGAGATGCAAGATAGGCGTCGATAACGACGGCTACATCAAAGCTGCCCATATATACATGGCCTACGAAGCTGGAGCCTACCCCGGCTCGCCTGTCGGCGGTGGCGCGTTCCCCGCTCTGGGCGCGTACAAGATAGACAATATCCTGGTGGACGGATATGACGTAGTCGTCAACAAGCCAAAAACCCAGTCATACCGGGCGCCCGGCCAGCCCCAGTCTGCCCACGCCGTCGAGACCGTGATGGACGAAATCGCTGAAAAACTGGGCATGGACCCAATGGAATTGCGATTGAAAAACGCCGTCCATGAAGGCGACATGTCGCCCACGGGCCTTCCCCACACTCGCTTCGGATGCCAAGATGTCATGGATGCGATGAAGGCTCATCCCCACTACAACGCGCCGCTGGACGGCATATACCAGGGGCGAGGCGTGGCTGTGGGATACCGGATGCACGGGGGTGGCAACGGATCGTCGGCCACAATTAACGTCAACGGCAACGGAACCATCAACCTGATAACCGGTTCTGCTGATCTGTCTGGAACTCGCGTCGCCCTCGCTATGCAGGCAGCAGAAGCGCTGGGCATAAACGCAGAGGACGTAAACCCATCGGTCGCCGACACCGACTCCATCGGCTTCACCTCCGGCTCATTCGGCAGTCGCATCACCTTTGACACCGGACGAGCAGTGCTGAACACGGCGACGCTGGTCATTGAGCAGATGAAGGAGCGCGCCGCATTGCTCTGGGAAGTCCCGGCCGACGACGTGGATTTCACCGACGGCGTGTTCATATGTTCGTTGAACACCGATGATAGGCTGACCTTCAAGGAGATGGCCGGAGAGATGACCCACACCGGCGGGACCATAACCTGCTCGGCATCAGACGTCCAGGGCGGCGTCGGCCCTCAGCTTGCGGGCAACATCGTGGACGTCGAGGTTGATCCAGACACAGGGAAAGTGGAAATCCTGCGCTACACGGCCTTCATGGACGTGGGCCAAGTGGTTCACCGAAGCAACGTCGAGGGCCAGATGCAGGGTGGAGTTCTTCAGGGCGCAGGCTGGGCGCTGAACGAGGAGTATTACTACACCGAGGACGGCACGATGGCAAATTCGAGCCTTCTTGACTATCGAATGCCCACAACGACTGACCTGCCCATGATCGACACCGTAATCATCGAGGTCCCCAACCCGCGCCACCCCTTCGGAATCCGAGGAGTCGGCGAGTCGCCCATCGTCCCGCCGCTGGCGGCCATCGCCAACGCCATCCACGACGCCACCGGGGTGCGGCTTACCAAACTCCCCATGTCCCCATCGTCTATCGTCAAAGCGTTGGATGAGAAGAACGCGCAGTAATTCCTAATTGAAATCGGGCTAGCTCGTCGCGCATCATATGCCCCGGATTTCCCAGATACACGAAAAAAGCGATTGGCTTTAGTGGGATGATACTTAAGTTAATTGTCGTTATACCCCGATATACGACCTATATTAGATGTAATACACCTATATTCTTTGTGTAAACCCAAGATTCTAGTGGTTCTCGGTCGGGTTTTGATCCAAGTACATGTTCGGCGAGCGGTGTTCTGCATGTCCATCAAGCTTTGTGGTCCGGTCATGAATGTCAAAAGTGCTGAACCGCCGTTTTCATTTACGCGCTTTTTAGGGTCATTCATCCATACGTGGCTGGACGATGGCCGACCGGGGATTATCAGCTCGTCGTCGTGTCCTTCGTTTAGTGTCGAAGTATTGTATGATCCAAGATGTCGTAGTGCCCAACTTGTCCCGCACTCGAGTCGCTGGGTCAGGTTGTTTTTGGATGGGCTATGCCGCGGCTGAGACATACACGAAGGGAAGCACATCGATGAATGCGTGCGAGTCTACAGACCAAATCCCGCGACACAAAGTGTTCGTCAGTTACCATCGCGAGCGCGACCAGCAGTACCGAGACGCGTTCGAGCAAATATTTGCCGACATGGATGAGATTCAAGTTTCGAAGTCCGTACACATCGACGACATTGACCCAGACGTAGACGTAGAAACAGCGCGCCAGAAGATCAGAGACGAAGTGTTGCGCGATTCAACCGTGACAGTTGTGCTGATCGGGTTCGAAACGTGGAAACGAAAGAGTGTGGACTGGGAGATCGGATCGAGCTTAAGCAACACCGAATCGAGTCCTCGTTCTGGTCTCCTGGGGATGATTCTGCCGACTTACGAATCAAAGTATTTTCCATACACCCTTCCTCCAAGGCTCGACTACAACGTGGAGTGCGGGTTTGCCAAGTTGTACCCGTGGACCGAGAGTCCCAGGACGGTCGCCAACTGGATACGCAACGCTTACAATCGGCAGGAAAAGATTGACCCTGACAACTCATTTCCGTCGTTCCCAATCAACCGAACCGGACATCGCTGGCATTACGGAGCGCGTTAACAACCAATCTGGCGCTTGGAATAAACGCCACGTCATTACAATGCGTGTTGCTGATCTGTGATAGCCAACACCCAATCTGACAGGCATGGGCTGTACGACAGTGATGGGTTCATAGCCTGGCTTTCTGATCAACCATGTGCCCAGCTCGGATCTTTCTCCAGCGGTGGATGACCATTCGGTTCCCTTAAAACTACTGGAAGCGGTTCACATTCCATCACTGATCACAGCGAGTTCGCCGGTCAGATATGGCGCTCCGCAAACTCCAGGCCCTTCTGAGTTTCGCCCATCAACTCCATTGCCTCAGCCTTAGCGATCTCAACTCAGAACTGGGCAGTTAAAGAGTCCTGAACACACCGACGACGCGGCCCCGAACGGAGACGTTGCTGGCAGGTACCCGGATTGGTTGCATAGTCGAATTCGCAGGTTGAAGCCTGACCATGTCGCCCTCGATGTAGAAACGCTTAAGGGTCGTCTCTTCCTCGTCGTTGAGCCATGCCGCAACCATGTCTCCATTGCTTACCTCGGTGGTCGGCTCCAGCAGGACGAGGTCTCCATCGGCAACAAGAGCGTCAATCATGGATTCACCTTTGACCCGAAGGGCAAAGACATTCTGCGCCCCTCCGGTCATGGAAGCGGGAAGGTCAACCTCGTCATAGCCTTCATCTGCCGTTGTGGGAGCATCTGGAACGTGGAGTGGCTCGCCTGCGGCGATGTTACCCATGATCGGGATGCTGATTATGTCGCGCTTGGAACCTCGAAGGCCCTCTCCGATCAGTTCGATGCCTCTTGAAACCTCAGGCAAGCGTTTGAGAAAATTGTTCTGCTGAAGCTTGTGCAGGTTATAATCCACGACTGAGGTGGAGCTAATCTCGCACCCCGCTTGGATATCGCGCACAGTCGGCGGGAACTGGTGCTCTTCCATGAACGCCTGGATAAACTCTAAGATGTCCTGCTGACGACGAGATAGCTTTGGCGGCATGTCACCTTTCCTCACGTACTAATGTTCTATGCGACTAAGTTATCAGACCATATGTGCTGTGTCAACCTTCTGAGCGCTCACCATTCCAGCCCTTGTTATGGCAACGAATGGCTACATGATGGAGTTGGTGAAGGCTAATATCGCTTGGCTTGCTCCTTGTGTTGAGGAAAGACACCTTAACTCGATTGACGCCTGATTTTTGGAGGTGCTAGGATATGTGAAACGATTCACCAACGGCCTGCAAATCATGTTCCAAATGTCAGGCCACGTCTTACGGATTAAGGGGGAGAAGTGTACAAGAGACTGCTGACGTTAGCCCTGTTGATGGGCGCGATGTTCATGGTGTTTGCGGCGTGCAGCGACGCGGATGACGAGGCTCCACCTACTGCTGCGAATCGGGCATCGCCCCCCATACCTCCTCCAGCAGCGGCATCGCCGGGTGAAAATCTGGGGGCTGGTGGCCCTTCTGGTCCGGTCGCTGGCGGCACAGCGATCTCCGTGAGCCTTGATGACGGTGACGGCAGGGGCCCATTCGTGTTCTCGACTACTGATTTCACTTTCAAACGCGGCGAAGCCGTGAACTTCAGCTTCACGTCAGAGTCTCAATTCCACAGCTTCACTGTCAACGATCTGGGAATAGATGTGGCCGTCGACGGTGGCAAAACCGTTGATTTCTCGTTCACATTCGACACGCCAGGCACATACACGCTGATCTGCATACCTCATGAGGCCCTCGCCATGGTTGGAACGATCACAGTTGAGGACGGCCCAGCCCCAGCGACGGCTCCCGCTCCTGCAGTAACCGCTCCTGCAGCGGCCACCGCCGTCACTGCGAACCTCAACGACGGCGGCGGCAGAGGCCCGTTCGAGTTCGCGCCCGCTGACTACAATTTCAGCGTTGGCGAGACTGTCAACTTCACATTCGTCGCTGAGTCCCAGTTCCACACCTTCACGGTCAGTGACCTCGGCATGGACGTCGCTGTGGACGGGGGCGCGACCGTCAATTTCAGTCACACCTTCGATACCGCGGGAGAATTCGTTTTGATATGCACCCCCCACCTATCATTGGGGATGGAGGGACTCATAACCGTTAGGTGACCTGATTCGTTATAGCTTATAAGGCGTTCCCACCACCCGAGGGGAACGCCTTATTTATTATCTGAGAAGTGCATCAGGACATGAGAAATCTATCTCGCGTGACCGACTCTGGGTCGATGTTGAATTCAATTAGCAAACGAATGACCGTGGTCGCTGGGGCGCTCGCGCTGTTGGTTGTGCGGGCCTGTAGTGGAACGGAGGAATCGGCGCAAAACCCGGCCTCCCCGACCTCGGAACCGGCCTCCAGGGCGGCTAGCGCTAGTAGCCCCCAACCTTCCTCTGAAAACATCGCTCCAGTGCTGGAGTCCGGAAGCACAGCTATCGTCGTCCAAGATGGCACGACAGCGCGTTACATCGTTGGCGAACGGGGGGCGCCCGCCTAAGCCTTCTCAGCGAGGCCATAGGCGAAACCTCCGATGTGACCGGGACGATAATATTCAACGAGAACGCCTCGGTGCTTACCGTTGGCGTGGACGGCCTCGCCAGCGATGAGTCCCGCGAAGACGGCTTTCTCAGAAGAAGTTCGATACAGACCTCCAGATTCCCAGACGCGACGTTCTCCATCAACGGAACAGAAGGCTTAGACTGGCCTTTGCCTTCCGAGGGAAGCGTTTCGTTCACTCTTCTGGGCAACATGACAATTCGAGACGTGAGCAAACCCGTCACCCTGGACGCTGAAGCCCAGTTCACCGGCGATTCAATCACCGCCACCGCTTCGACGATCATCACGTTCGATCAGTTTGAAATGTCCAAACCCAGCCTCGCGTTCATCCTAAGCGTTGAGGGCGAAATTAGGTTGGAACTGGACATCTAGGCATTAGTCCGTAAGGCAAGCTGATTTCTTCAATTCAACAACATGCTGGGGTAGGGCAACCGTAAAAGCGCAAAATGAGGTAGAAATCTTGTTGACGCTCAATCTGAGGAAACCATATACTGAAATGAAAATCCGTTGAACCAAGGGAGCCTCTGCTGCCGGCTGATCCGGCGCTGTGTCGAGGATGCTCTTGGCGTCCGTCACATCGTCTAACAGCCAATCACAGAGGTAATGAAGATGCAGCTATCATGCCTGCAGGAGAACCTGAGCCGTGGGCTATCTGTTGTCCAGCGAGCCGTCGCCACCCGCACCACGCTTCCCATAACCCAGAACGTCCTTCTCTCGACGGACAACTCGCGACTGAAACTAGCGGCCACGAACCTGGAGATCGCCATCAGTACTTGGATCGGCGCTCAGGTCGAGGAAGAAGGCTCCATCACGATTCCGGCGCGCCTGTTGACCGAGTTCGTAAACTCGCTGCCGGCCGAGAGGATCGACATTGCTATGAATCCCCAACCTCTGGGGCTTGACCTGGAATGCGCCCGCTTCGAGGCTCACATCAATGGCCGAGACGCCGACGACTTCCCACCCATTCCCACGGTGGAATCGGGAGTCATTGGCAAGATTTCGTCTAGCGTGCTGAAAGACGCCATCACCCACGTGGCATTCGCAGCCGCCACCGAGGAATCGCGCCCGGTGCTGACGGGCATCAAGGTGGATTTGAAGGGAGACAGCTTCACCTTCGCCGCCGCCGACGGGTTCCGTCTGGCAGTCTACGAGGGCAAGCTTGCTGAGGCAGTGTCCGAAGACGTCAGCTTCATAATGCCCGCACGAGCCTTTCAGGAAGTCAACCGACTCATCGGAAGCGATGACACCACCATCGAGTTCACCGTCACGCCTTCCAAGAGCCAGGCTCTGTTCCGGCTAGAAAACGTTGAGCTTGTCTCTCAGCTTATCCAGGGGGCCTTCCCTAACTACTCCCAGCTAATCCCAGAGGGCCACGACACCCGCGCCGTGGTGGACCGGACAGCATTCCTGAGCGCGACACGTACCGCGTCCATCTTCGCTCGTGACGGTAGTGGAATCGTACGAGTAAAAGTGCTGCCAGCGGAGAACGGCTCCAGCGGAACAATAGAGATCAGCTCTCGCGCCGAAGAGTTGGGCGATAACGAAGGCAAGATCGACGCCTCCGTAGAGGGCGACGAGTCGAAAATCGCCTTCAACAGCAAATACCTCTCCGAGGTCCTGGACGTCCTAGGCTCCGGCGAAATCGCCCTTGAGACCACCACCTCATCATCCCCCGGCGTAATCCGCCCGCTGTCGAAAGAGGGCTATATCCATGTCGTGATGCCGATGTTCGTTCAATGGTGAGTACGGTCAACCCAAGTACCGAGGGTTTTACATTCTCAATAGCATTCG
>Ga0208113_1000898_pt1 | contig 14611 bp, 12 predicted proteins | sample Knorr_S7_td_NADW_FD_185598 | JGI IMG/M metagenome (GOLD analysis project Ga0208113, IMG submission 185598) | Marine microbial communities from Southern Atlantic Ocean transect - Knorr_S7_td_NADW_ad_2505m_LV_A (SPAdes) (version 2) | ecosystem: Environmental > Aquatic > Marine > Oceanic | place...
ATCGGCAGCGTCCCCTCCTTAATGAATGAGGGAATTAAGCGGAGGTTTTTCCGCGGAGAGGGGACGACCCCCCTGTAGTCCCCCCTCTAAAAAGGGACATATACTTGGTCTCTTGGGAACTGCTAACGTTGTGATTGGCACGGAACTGAACACGAATCATTGGCTTCCGGCCCTCCTTACTTGTATATTGTTGTTTAGGTACTTAATTGCAAGAATTGAAATTAGTTAAAGGACAACAGATAACCCTGTCCCTGGTCTCCTGGGGGCGCTTGGGCGAAGCCATGGGCCAATGGGAGGAGACGGACGTCTTCGTGACCGGGGGCATACCAGGGGAGAAGGTGGTCGCCGAGGTGGTCAGGGTGCACCGGCGCTACGCCGCGGCGTCGGTGATAGAAGTGTTGGAGGCGTCGGAATGGCGGGTCGAGCCGCCTTGCCCCTACTACGGCGTGTGCTCCGGATGCCAGTGGCAGCACGTTGACTACCAGCACCAGCTGACCGTCAAGCAGGAAAAAGTGGCCGACGCTTTGCATCGGGTGGGAGACTTCATCGAATCTCCGGTGTTGCCGGTAAGGCCGTCGCCCATCCAGTACGGTTATCGCAACCACGCCAGGTTCACCATAAACCGGGATGGCGACCTGGGTTTCGTGAATCGGCAGACCCGGCAGTTCGTACGGATCGATCGCTGCATGCTGATGCATGAGGGTATCAACGGCCCTCTGGCGGAGCTGCAAGGCAAATGCGCCGAGACATCCCAGCTTTCCATAAGGTCGGGGCAGGAAACCAGGGATACTCTGGTGCAGCCGACCCTGATCAATCCGGAGATCTCCCTGGCCAGCGGCCAGAAATTCTACGGTGACTCGATCGACGGGCACGAGTTTCGGGTGTCGTCTCCCTCGTTCTTCCAGGTAAACGTGGAGCAGACGGTTCAAGTGGTGCAGGTCATCCGGGAAGCGCTGGATGTGAAGAAAACCGACGTACTGCTGGACGCCTACACCGGAGTCGGCACCTTTGCCGTCCTTATGGCGCCCTACGTCCGGAAAGTAATCGCGGTGGAGGAGTCCTCGGCGGCGGTGGCCGACGCCCGGCTGAATACGGGCGGGATCCCCAACATCGAATTGGTCCTGGGTAGGACCGAAGACGTGCTGCCCAACCTTACGGAGAAACCAGACGCGGCGATATTGGACCCGCCCCGCGCCGGTTGCCATCCCCGGACGATAGAGAGCTTGATCGAGCTGTCGCCGCCCAAGATAGCCTATGTGTCCTGCGACGCGGAAACCTTGGGCCGAGACCTGAAACTACTGTGCGAAAGCGCCTACACGTTGGAACAGGTAGTCCCTTTGGATATGTTCCCCCAAACCCATCACGTGGAGTGCGTGGCCTTGCTCACCCGTAAAGCTCCGGCTGCTCCAATCATTTTGGCGTCGGCATCGCCTCGGCGCCGGGAGTTGCTGACTGGCTTGGGACTGGACTTCCAGGTGGTTCCCGCCGATATCCTGGAGGAGCCTCAGCCCGGCGAGATTCCTTTGAAGATGGCGGAACGTTTGTCCTTGGAAAAGGCCCAGGCCGTGGCCGCCCGGTTCCAGCATGGGTTCGTCATCGCCGCCGATAGCGTCGTGGTACACCAGGGCCGGCCCTACGGAAAGCCGATCGACGCCGATGATGCCCGCCGGATGTTGCGGGAGCTACGGGGCACCAGCCATCAGGTGGTCACCGGGATCACCGTGATGAACGTTGAAGACGGCCGGGTTCTAACGGACAGCATGGCCAGCGACGTGTCGATTCGGGACTTCACGGACGGCGAGATGGAGATTTCCATCGCGACGGGCACACCGATGGACAAAGCAGGGGCCTACGCGGTGCAGGACGAAGAATTTCGCCCGGCCCGATCCTGGGAAGGGTGCTACACCAACATCATCGGCCTGCCTCTTTGCCGCCTGAGCCAGATGCTGGCCGAGTTGGGGTTTGATGGGACACTGAGCCATCCCGATGCGGACTCGCCCGTCTGCGGTCCGACCTGCCCGCTCCGGCCGGAAGTAACACCATGAACTTCATGGGCATGGGTATCATGGAGCTTGCGGTGATCTTCCTGGTTTCCTTTTTAGTGCTGGGTCCTTCCAAGTCCATCGACATGGCGCGAACCGCAGGCAAGGTGATCCGGGACCTGCGGAGCGCCATGTCGGATCTGACTTCTGCGGTGGACTTGGACCAGACTTCCCCTCCCTCGGCCCCTTCGCAGGCATCAACGACGGCCCCTACGAATGAACTCCAGCCCGGAGTCGCAGTTCCCTTAGAAGAAAACACCACCGGCAAGTCTGAGGATGAGTGACCAACAGCTAACTTTGCTTCAACACCTGGGGGAGCTGAGAAAGCGGCTTTTTATCTCCGTTTTGGCTCTATTGGCGGGCAGCGCCGTATCCTTTGCTTTTTTCAAGCAGATCATCGAGTTTTTGGTCCGGCCCGCCCGGGATCTGGGCGGGGATGCCGGAGCCCAGTTGATCTACATCGAGGTGACCGAACTATTGACGACCAGCGTCAAGGTGTCTTTCGTCGGCGGATTCATCTTGGCCTCCCCGGTGATCCTGTACCACCTCATCATGTTCGTCGCGCCGGGTCTGACCGGAAGGGAGAAGCGCTATTTGCTCGCCTTTCTGCCGGCGGTGCTGGGGGCGTTCGCCGCGGGCGTAGCTTTCGCCTACTTCGTTATGACCCCGCCGGCGCTCCACTTCTTGCTTACCTTCGGTGGCGACGTGGCGACGCCGATGATTCGGATAAGCAACATCGTCAATCTGATGATCCGGCTTCTCGTCTGGATGGGTATCGTTTTTGAGACACCCCTGGTTATATACCTATTGGCGCTTCTGGGCATTGTCAACACCCGAATACTGGGAAAGTTTCGACGATATTGGGTGATCGTTTCTTTCGTACTGGCCGCGATCATCACGCCGACATTCGACCCCTTCAACCAAGTCCTGGTGGCGGCGCCCCTGCTGGTACTGTACGAACTGGGCGTCCTGCTGGCCCGCTTGGCCGGACGCAAGCGAACCCGGTCTGAGGCGATCGTTCCTTTTTCCGAGCCTGACTGACCAGGGATGCGCGGTAACGTCTTGCCCCAATAAAAAAGGGACCGGCGATCGCCGGTCCCTTTGACTTAACAAATTGAAGCTAAAACGGAGAAAGGTTGGCTAAAGCCGGTCTTTGTCGGAGCTGGTGGTGGTCTCGCTCCCGGTAGCTTCTTTGTCGTCTTCACCGGTTACCGCGCTCTTAAACGTCCTGATACCTTTGCCCAAGGAGGAGCCGATCTCCGGCAGCCGCTTAGCGCCGAAAATCAGCATGATCACCAGCAAGATGATTAATAGCTCCGGTATGCCCAGCGGGCCGATCCTCATGGTGGTCACTTTCCTTCTAAGCCATTTCTATCTGGCTTTAGGCTTTAATGATAACAAAAATGCCCGTCCCGGCACAATTGGCTAAAGAACGAGTTCTACGCCACATAGGCCTAATATTAAGCCAGAGAGGATTGACAGCACCAAAGTCCGACACTAAGCTCCAACTACCTTGCTGGGACTCCGCTACCGGCATCGGGTCGCCAGATATTAGGAATCCTGGTTGATAGTTCGAGACAGCCCAGAATATCTTATCTTCAAGTGAATCAGGACAATCTGGGTAATCCTAACTTAGAAAACGAATCATTAAGGGAGGGTCCATGAAATATGACGTTATTATCGTTGGCGGGGGGGCGGCTGGATCGGTGTTGGCCAGCAGGCTGGCTGAAAACCCGAATACATCCGTTCTATTGCTGGAAGCCGGGACGGATTACCCGGACCCAGACAATCTTCCGGACGAGATAAAGTGGGGCCACACGAGATACGCGGAATCCCCAGACTCGGAACACAACTGGGCGCTACGGGGAACGATCACCGAGGAGCAAGGGGAGATCCACGTGGCCCAGGGCAAGGTTATCGGCGGAGGGTCGTCTATCAACGGTCAGGCGATGCAAAGGGGATTACCCGAAGATTTCGACTCGTGGTCATCTTTAGGCAACGATGAATGGTCTTATACCAAGGTACTGCCCTTCTTTAGAAAATCGGAGCATGATTTAGACATTCGGGATGATTTCCATGGAACGGACGGGCCGATGCCGGTAAGGCGCCGTCAGTCAGGCGCCTGGCCTGCGATCCAAAAAGCCTTCCATGCCGCCTGTTTGCAGGCCGGATTCGGCGCCTGCGAAGATACCAATGGTCCGAACCCCTCCGGCGTCGGGGTGGCTCCCACGAACAACCTCGACGGCATGAGAATGAGCGCCGCCATGACTCATCTCAATCCGATGCGCCACTGTCTTAACCTTACGGTGCGGGGAGGGGTTTTCGTCAGGAAGGTCGTGATCGAGGATCTAAAGGCTGTGGGCGTGGAAGTCGAAAGCGGGGGAGAGGTCTTCAACGTCGAAGCAGACCGGGTTGTGCTGAGCGCCGGGGCTATCAAATCGCCCCACTTGCTCATGTTATCGGGCATCGGCCCCAAGGACCAACTTGAGAAGTTTGGGATACCCACGGTTCATGAGCTCCCCGGAGTTGGACAGAACCTGATGAACCACCTCAGCGCCCAGATTACCTTCAAGGTCAAAGAAGGAGTCACCCTTACTGCGGATCACGAAGCGGTGCACTTTAGTTTGCATTACACCTCCCAAGGATCAAGCGAGATCAACGATATGTTGCTGAGGAGCAGCCCAGTCGTCGATCAACGGCAGGAGCGCGTGCCCGGTGTACGGACCAAATACCTGACCGGTGAAGTTCCACCGGACCGGGTGGGAAGAATATCCTGTACGCTCGGGTTGCCCGACGGCTCAGGAAACGTCAGCTTGGCGTCTGCCGACCCTGCGGACCAGCCGTCTTTTAACTACCGTTATCTCCAACATCCAAACGACATCCGGCGGGTGAGGGAAGGCGTGCGAATGGCGATCAGCTTTCTGGAATCCGACGCGTATAAAGACGTGGCTGATCACCGGATCCTACCAACGGATGACGTTCTGGCTGACGACGACGCCTTGGACCTGTGGATACGCCAGATCGTGGGAACGGCCAGGCACGTGTCGGGGACCTGTAAGATGGGACCTGATTCAGACCCGATGGCGGTAGTCGACCAATACTGCAGCGTCAAGGGAGTTCAAGGGTTGTCGGTGGTTGATGCGTCGGTTATGCCGCGAGTTCCCAGGTCGGGTGGCGCCCACGCGACGGTTCTCATGATAGGGGAACGCGCCGCCGACTGGATCGCACCGCGTTAACCCCGCCTTAACGCCGTCTCTAATATATGTTTCTGGCTGATAGATGGTGGGGCTTCCTATCTTGAAGCCCCAACTTACCGGAGTACCCCAACACCCGGTGTTCGCCAGCGCCGTTGGCTATTGGCTAGTCTACGGTCAACACGATCTTGCCGAAATTGGCATTGGTCTCCATGTAGAGGTGAGCTTCCCCAACCTCTTCCAAGGGAAAAGTCCGGTCCACCACCGGCTTCATGCTCCCGGAGGCCAAGTGGGGTAGCACGTGGCGCTTGAACTGGGCGGTCACGGTCAGTTTCTCTTCGATGGACCGGCCCCTTAAGCCGGTCCCGCACACCTGCAGCCGCTTGGCCATCAGTTGGCGCAAGTCCACTTGGACCTGGCCGCCTCCCATCAGGCCGACCTCAACCAAACGTCCCAGGACGGCCATGGAGTCGATATTCTGGTCCCAGTAAGGGCCGCCGATGAAGTCTATAAGCACGTCTACCCCGGCGCCCGCGGTTTTCTCTTTCACCACGGCCGCGAAGTCCTGCTCGTGATAGTTGATGCCCACGTCCATGCCCAACTCGGCCGCTCCAGCCAGTTTCGCCGCCGAACCGGCGGTGCCGAACACAAATGCTCCGGCATGGTGGGCCAACTGTACGGCCGCCGTGCCCACGCCGCTTCCGGCCGCATGGACCAGCACGGTCTCTCCCATCTGAAGATTGGCCCGGTTGAACAGCGCGTCATACGCGGTGAAATATACTTCCGGGGTCGCGGCGGCTTGGACAAAGTCCCAGTCATCGGGGATAGGAATAGCCATGCGGTGATGGGTGATGATACGGCTGGCATAACCGCCTCCGCCGAGGAGTCCAAAAACGCGGTCCCCCTTCGCCATGCCAATCACCCGATCACCGGTCTCAAGAACTACTCCGGCAAACTCCAAACCGGGGATGTCCGATGGGCTGCCGGGAGGGGAAGGATAGCCGCCCTGACGCTGGAGAGTGTCGGCACGGTTCAGGGCGGTGGCTTTTACGTCAACCAGGATGTCTTCGGGGCCGGGGGCCGGGTCATCGACCTCCATTATCTTCAGAACGCCGGGGCCACCTGGCTCGGTTATAACGGCTGCGCGCATGAATCTTGTCCTTTCAAATCTGGGCTTGGCTCAGGGCTACGTAATCGCCTGGGGAGGTTGCGGAACAGTTTAGCATCCTTTAATCGTGCGCGTTGTAGAGAGGCATGCTTATCACGAGGTTGCATACTTGGGACATTCTACATAGGAACCTGAGTGGTCAACGCGGCTGGTGAAAGTGAGCGGATATTTCAGTTCAGCAGGCCGAACCGAGACTGTTTGATTAACCAGAAGTTGAAGCGCAACGAGGTGTATAATCGCAACGGCAACAGCGAAAGCTTCCCAATAAGAGTTGTAACGCCGCCGGAGGCACTTGATGGGTGACGGCGAAAAGGCCTCTCTCCGGCTCAAGTTCAACCCAAGTTCTCACTGGATTCCCTAATGCGGAGATAATCATGCACAATTTGAATATCGATCCTTGGTTCATCGAAAAGGCGAAGCAGTCCCGCGACGGCCGGCTCAATGCCTATGAAAACCTGGATGCAAGTAAGACGGCGCTCGTCGTTGTCGACATGCAGAATTATTTCGTCGCCGACGGCATGCCGTCCTGTGCGCCCCAGGCGCGAACGATCGTGCCCAACATTAACCGCCTGGCCCAGGCAACGCGGACAGCCGGCGGGACGGTGATCTGGATCCAGACCGAAGCGCTCTCTGCGGACCCCCAGGACTGGGCCAACCGCAAGGAAGCAACGAGCACCGCACGGTGGGCAAGTCGTCAATCGCTGTTGGCAAAGAGCGGCGACGGATTTCCGATCTACTCCACCTGCGAGGTGTTGCCGGAGGACAAAATCGCGATCAAATACCGCTACTCAGCGTTCATTCCGTACCCATCGGAACTCGATGGCCTGCTCCGTGAGCTAGGCATAGACACGCTGCTCATCACCGGCGTTGCCACCAGCACGTGTTGCGAGTCGACTGCGCGTGACGCCGCCATGTGGGACTACCGCACTATCATGGTCTCAGACGGCAACGCTGACCAGACGGATGCGCTGCACAATCACACGCTGGGCAAGTATCTGGTGACCTTCGGCGATGTCCAGTCGACCGACGATTTGCTTGCAAAGTTGAAGGCACCGGTGAAATCAGGAACCTAAACCTCAGCGACCTGAAAACAAACACCGCCAGCCCGTGTTTCTGGGGGAGTTGACCTCTCTCCCCCGTCTCCACCAATCAGTTGGAATTTGCTAACTCAAGATCGCAGCTAGTTCGGCATCTCTATTTTGATCTTGGTTCCTCGATCACACAATATTTGCGCAAGCTCTGACGACGCCACATAGATAATTTGTCAATTTAAATATGCAATGCGCTCAACTTGAGCTTCATGCATATTTATGACACCTTCTAATTAGAACATAATCTCTAGATTTGGAAGGTGCGGTGATGCCATTTTCTACCAATAAGGGGCCCAGCATGAGCACCGAAAGCATGGCGAGAAACGTGGATGCTGAGAGCAAGACCAGCAGTAAAGTCGGGGAGGCTTGCCGTGAACCGATAGTTTGCTCCTCAGAGCCCAACGGGCTCCACTAGAATGGCGGTCACCTCGTCTCCCAGGTCTTTAAGGAAACTAGACTTAGGCACGGTATTGTTTCAAGTCTTTTGAAGGTTTGATTTACGCCTTCAGTATCTCCCGCCGGGACAGCACCCGCTCCATCAGGGGCCGCATACCCAGCTCGCTGGAGATGGCCAGGGATTCGTCCAGCAGCGCGATGGCCTTGGCGCGGTCCCCCTCAGCATCCCGCTCTTTCAGCGTGTCGGCGTAGTCGCAACAGGTCCAGGCCAGCTCGGGCCGGAAGCCCGCCTTGCGGCAGAAGGCCTGGGCGTCCACGAAATGGGCGACCGCCTGGTCCAGATTCCCCATGGTATGGGACAGAAGGCCCAATACACGCTCGCCGTTGATCGTGGTCATAACCATGTTGCCTCGTGTTGATTGCAATGCGGAAAACTGTTGGGTGGCCGCCTCAACGTCTCTCCGCTCCACCGCCAGCAACGCCAACCCTACCCTGGCTACTTGGGCGCCAAGGGGGAGAACATACCCGGAAGACAGGGCGTCTTCGGCTGCCGATCGGGCGGCTTCGGAGCGTTCACCCACTCCGGTGTTCCGGTTGACCAAAGGTATGGCTATCGCCGGTACTAGATATTCCATAGTCGGTCCGGGCGAGCTCAGGCGCATGGCCTCCAAGAGCCTCTCCAGGTAGGTTTCACCAGCAGCGAAGTCACCAACCTCGTATTCCAACAGGGTTCGGAAGCCCAAGAGGCGTGGCTCTCGGAGGGCTACTGCTAGACCACGGTCGCTAAATTCGCGGGCCGCCTGCCAGTCTCCTTGTAACCGGCATAAAAATTCATTACCCTAGAGGGCAAAAATCAGCCAGGTGCGGTCCCGCAGCCTTTCGGCTACTGACAAAGCGGCTTGGGTGTGGTAGTGTGCCCCTTCAAAGTCGCCTGAAAGAATCCGGACGAGGCCGGCATAGCTGCGTACTTGTGCTTCAGCGCGCAAGTCGCTGGCCTGGTCGGCTAGTTCAATGGCTTGCGCGGTCCTCGATCGCGCTTCTTGCCATTGCAGGTACCACGAGTCGACGTAGCATGCGTGAGTCAGCGTTCGCATTTCCAGGGTTGCATCTTGCTCCCGCCGAGCGATGACCAAGGCCTGGGCGAAAGCCGACTGCGCATCCTCGTAATTGCCCTCCTCAATGGCTAAGACCCGAGCGTATTCGGATAGGAGGCGCCCCGCCTCGTGGGAGTCGGGCTGCACCAGTTCCAAAGCTCTCGCAATCAACTCAGCTACACCTATACGCTGCCCGGCGAAGGTTGGGAGTGGGTGCCCACCATCATGCCTTCGGTGGTAAGTCTAGAACGGTCCAGGGCCACCGCCAGGCCGAAGTCGCCAATCTTGGCGATTCCATCTGAAGTTAGCCACACGTTGCTAGGCTTCAGGTCCCGGTGGATGATCCCTCTTGAATGAGCAAACTCCAGCCCACGCTCGTAGCATATAGTTAAGATATACTGGAGCGGTTTGTTGCCATTGTGGCAAGCTGACGAGGTGTAGCAGACCATGGAATCAATTTGGAAATCGTTTAAAGCTCTGGCGCCCTGGCAAATCTTCACGCTGCTTGTTGTCCTTTTCGGGGCAGCCGGCGCTACCTATGGAGGGTATACCAGCGTCAGCAACCCTAAATTGGAGGGGCTGGAGGAGAACCAGCAGCTAATCCCGGTAAAGCTCGGCGACCTGGTCAACGAGATCACCACCAGCGGCAACCTTAATTTTCCCAACCGTGAGACCCTGGACTTCGGTTCCCAAGGGACCGTCGCCGAGGTGCTGGTTGAGGAAGGCCGCTCCGTCGTGCCGGGTCAGGTGCTGGCTAAGCTCGACCAGACCGCGGTAGTTTCTATGAGCCAGGCAGTGGCGCAAGCAGAGTTCGATGTGAAATACGCCGAGGAAACGCTGGAAGAAGTGAGAGCGATAGACCCTCTCCTTCTGGCCCAAGCCCGGGAGAAAGTTGCCGACGCCGAATTCCAGCTTCAAGAAGCCATCGAAGCGCTCGATGATGCCAAGCAGCCCTTCACCCAGCAGGAGATCGATACACAGCGCAAATTGGTGGCCGACACCAACCTTTTGCTGGAGACAGCCAAACAGGCATTGGGAGACCTGGCTAATGAACATGACATCGAAGTGGCCGAGGCCAGGGAAACCCGGGCAGACGCCAGGCTGGCGTTGGACGCGGCCCATCAAACTCTGAACGATTTCGCCCGGTTCTATACCCAAGAGCTGGCGGCCGCCCGCCAGAAAATGGCTGACGCTGAGTTTGCTCTTAGCGAGGCCCAGGAGTCCTTGAGCGACTTGCCCCGGCTTTACTCCAGTGAGTTGGCCCTAGCTCGCCAAGCGGCTGCCGACGCTGAGGTGGCCCTTGGCCAATCCCGGGAGGCCTTAGCAGACTACCGTCAAGACTACAATTTGGAGCTGGCTGCCGCCCGCGATGCCGTGGCCAAAGGTGAAGCTGCTTTGGACGCTGCTGAGCAAGCCCTGACTGACTTTGATCAGGAGCACAGGCACCAGCTAGCCCAGGCCCAGAAGGACGAGCCCGAAGCCTTGGCGGCTCTGAAGCGGGCCGAGGCTGACCTAAAAGCATACGAGGAACGCCACTCCCGGCGCCTGGAGAGATTGCGGGAGGAAAAAGCTGAATTTGAGGCAAGCCTAGCGGAGGTAGACTACAACTTGTCAAGCGCGGTCAGGTCGGCGGAGGAAGGCCTACTGGGTCTTGATCTCTACATCCAAAGACTTGAAACCGCTAAGGAAATCCTCCTAAGTAAACTACGGGATCTCCGGGATTCACTGGTGGATGCGGAGACACTGCAGGTTGCAGTGGTGCTGTCCGGGGCCGATCTGGAGGTAGCCCAACAGGACCTGGCCAGACTGGAAGCCGGGCCGGACCCCATCCAACGCCGCCAGCTGCAGACAGCTGAGGAAGTAACCCAAACTGCCTTGGATGAAGCGGACCAAGACCTCGCTCGGCTTCAGGCGGGGCCCGACCTCTTGCAACGGGAGGACTTGGCAGCGGCGGTTGAACTGGCTCAAGCCAATTTGACCAAAGAACAACAAGACCTGGCCGAGTTGGAGAATGGTCCCGATAAGCTGCGCCGCCAGCAGCAGATAACCGCCTTGGATGTAGCCCAAACCGACCTGGACGCGGCACGAGAGGTGTTGTCCAGCGTCCAGGTCAAAGGCAGTCCGCAAGCGGTGGCTGCGCAGGATGCTAGGGTCTTGTCCACCGCAGAGGAACTACGGTCTGCGGAGCACGCGCTGTCCGGGATGAAGTCGGACGGGGCCGCCACGCCGGAATTGGCCGGCCAAGAATCTCTAGTAGCGGCCATCCGCGCCGCCTTGGCAACATCGGAGGGGATTCTGGTGGCTATCACCGCTGGCGCCGACCCTTTGGAGTTAGGTTCCAAGGAAGCGAAGCTATCCCTGGCTCAAGCCCAGTTGGTTGATGCCGAGCTGGACTTGGCCGGCCTTTTGGATGGCCCGGACCCGTTGGACGTTGCTGCCACAGAGGCGGAGGTAGCCCGGCTCACATCGACGCTGGCCCAACAGGAAGAAGACCTGGCGGAGCTGCTAGCCGGTGCAGACCCCTTGGACGTGGCGTTAAAGGTGGAGCAAGTAGCGTTAGCACGAGAGACTCTGGCTGTGGCCGAAGAGGACTTGGCGGAGTTGCAAGCCGGCCCAGAACTGCTGGAGGTAGCACTGCGTGAGGCGGATGTCAGATCGGCCCAACAAGCACTGGCCGACTCCAAGCAGCGACTGGAAGATGCGGCCCTCAAGGCCCCCTTCGCCGGGTTCGTCTCGGTGGTGAGCGTCGAGGAGGGTGATGAAGTTCAGGCCAACACCGCCATAGTTGAGATCGTCGACCCAACAGTGGTAGAAGTGGATGGCATCGTGGACGAAATAGATGTCCTTTCGGTCCGGGTGGGGACGCGGACCGAAGTCACCGTAGACGCTCTGCCGGGCCGCATGTTGGAGGGTACGGTTACCGAGATCACCCCCGGGGCGCGCAATCAGCAGGGTGTCGTAACCTACCCTATTCGCATTCAGGTGGAAGTGCCCGAGGGACTAGTGCTCCGGGAAGGGCTAAGCTCCGTAGCCAATATTGTATTGCGAGAAGAGAGGAACGTGTTGCTGGTGCCCCAACAGGCGCTTTATGGCACCTTTGATCAGCCGGTAGTCAAGGTGCTGAACGGAGAGGGCAACCTTGAAGAGAGGCCCGTGGAGTTGGGCAACTCCGATGAGTTCTGGATCACCGTTCGTGCGGGCCTTAAGGAAGGCGACCAGGTAGCTATGGAAACTGCCGACGTGGGCACCAGCAGGTTCAGTTTCGGCCAGTTCCGGCGGGTCACCGGCGCGTCGGGCCGAGGCGGCTCGCGAGGAGGGTCCCGGGGGGGCGGCCGGTAGTGCGGCCAGCAAAGACGGGCGGTGGACCATGATTGAGTTGGAAGACGTTACCAAGACCTACCGGATGGGCAAAGTGGAAGTGCCGGCTTTGCAAGGGGTCTCCCTGTCCATAAGCCAAGGCGAGATGGTGGCCATTGTGGGTCCGTCGGGCTCCGGCAAGTCCACCCTGATGAACATAATAGGGTGCCTGGATGTTCCCAACTCGGGAAGCTACGTTCTGGAGGGAGAAGACGTAAGCCGTTTGAGTGACGACCGGTTGGCCGAGATACGTAATCGCAAGATCGGGTTCATCTTTCAGACTTACAACTTACTGCCTCGTCTGACCGCCCTGGCCAATGTAGAGCTACCCTTGCTCTACGGCAACGGTCGGGACCGGCGCCGCCGGTCGCTGGAAGCCTTGGAGAGGGTGGGTTTGGCTGACCGGGTAAACCACCGGCCACCCGAGCTTTCGGGAGGCCAGCAGCAACGGGTGGGAATCGCCCGGGCCCTGGTGAAGAACCCGGCCCTACTGCTGGCCGACGAGCCCACCGGTAACCTGGACAGCCGCTCCAGCGACGAGATCGTCGGGATACTACAGGACTTGAACCGGGAAGAAGGCTTGACCGTGGTCGTCGTGACCCACGAGCCCGATATCGCGGCCCGCACCCAGCGGGTGATCGCCACAAGGGACGGTTTGGTGGTCAACGACGAGCGGGTTAAAGAACCGCACCGGGCCTTGGGGTCGTCCCGGGAAGCACAGGATGGGAAGCGATGAACCTGAAAACAACCTTGGTTATCGCCCTTTCGTCTCTGGGGTCCAACAAGCTGCGGGCCGGCCTGACCCTCTTGGGAGTCGTCATCGGCGTTGCGGCCGTCATCTCCCTGATGGCCATCGGAAGGGGCGTTCAGCAAACCATCACCCAGCGAATCCAGTCCTTGGGGACCAATCTGCTTTTTGTGCGGCCCGGCGTGACCACGCAAGGGGGAATCTCCGGCGCCCAGGGTACCGCATCCACCCTAACCCTGGAAGATGCCTACGCCCTAAAGGACCCGGTTTTCACTCCCTCGGTGGTAGAGGTGGCCCCGGAGATCAGTACCACCGGTCAAGTGGTGGCGGGAAGGAACAACACCAACACCCGGATTTACGGGGTAACCCCCGAATACCAGGAGGCGCGAAACTTCGCCCTTAGCTCCGGCCGGTTTATCCTGCCCGGCCATCTCCTGGACCATTCCCAAGTAGCCGTGCTAGGCTCCGCGGTGGCCGAAGTCCTCTTCGGCTTCCGTGACCCGGTCGGCCAGGTGGTGCGGATAAACTCCCGCCAGTTCGACGTCATCGGTGTGCTGGAGAGCAAGGGTGGCGGCAACCGTTTTTTCTCCTTGGATGACCAAGTGCTGGTGCCAATCACCACCGCCTACTACCGCCTGGCGTCCCAGCGCACGGCCCGCGGCGGTATCAATGTCCAGACGGTCAACGTCCAATTGCGGGACGTGGAGAACGTGGATGCCGCCATCCGGGAGGTGGCCACGGTGTTGCGACTGCGCCACCGCATTACCCGGGAAGACGATTTCTCGATTACCAGCCAGCAAGAGACCATTGAGACGCTGCAAGAGACCACCAACACCTTCGTGCTCTTCTTGGGAGCCATCGCCGGAATCTCTTTGTTGGTGGGGGGTATCGGCATCATGAACATAATGCTGGTGTCGGTAACCGAGCGCACCCGGGAGATCGGCATCCGCAAGGCCATGGGGGCCAAGCGCCGTGACATCCTGTTTCAGTTCGTCTTCGAGGCCACTCTTCTCAGCTTGGGAGGAGGAGGCGCCGGTGTCCTGCTGGGTTTGGTCTTGTCGTTGCTGTTGAACGGTCGAAGCCTGCTGGGCACTCCCACCCAGACCATCTTCAGCGCGGACATCGCCATTCTGGCCCTGGGAGTCTCAGCCGCCATCGGCCTCTTCTTTGGCATCTACCCGGCGATGCGGGCGGCGCAGCTACATCCCATCGAGGCGTTGCGTTACGAGTAGCTCGCACGGCCGGATAAGGAGAGCAAGTTGATGAGTAAGGCATTTTCGTTGTTTTTAATGGTTGCTCTAGTGCTGGGAGGTTCTCTCGCTGGGGCATTCGCTGGCGGGGTGGCTTTGGGCAAGAGCCAGGGAGAAACTTCGGCCGACGCGCTGAGGGCGGGACGGTTGTCCGATGGCCCAGGCCGCCAGTATTCCGGTGAGTTCGGCCAAAGGTCTGGACCAGGTGGCGCGGACCGGCAGGGCAGGCAAGGCCCTGGTTCTGGTGGTGTCGACCGCCAGGGATTTGGCG
>Ga0208113_1000901_pt1 | contig 14581 bp, 11 predicted proteins | sample Knorr_S7_td_NADW_FD_185598 | JGI IMG/M metagenome (GOLD analysis project Ga0208113, IMG submission 185598) | Marine microbial communities from Southern Atlantic Ocean transect - Knorr_S7_td_NADW_ad_2505m_LV_A (SPAdes) (version 2) | ecosystem: Environmental > Aquatic > Marine > Oceanic | place...
TCTGACATGGTTTTATTTACAAATTGAAGAAGGTGAATTTAAATATATAGCTTACAGTGCCTAAATGATTCTTTATTTATTACTCTCCCCAAACGACTATTTACAAGAGAGGAACCGGATAAGTTGCAATATTCATATGTAAGGACAACCATTTAGCGTAATTTTTGTCGACATATGGAACAACAAGATATTCTGTTTGTTGTAACAACACATTTCATTTGGTAAGAGGAAAATTTCATGTTTAAAAAATCACTTTTTGCAGGCATTTATGTAGCCATTTTTATAATTGGCTGTAACCTAAAAGCCGCTACCCCATTCACTATCGAATATGAAAAATATACACTGGATAATGGTTTAACTGTTATTCTACACACGGATAAATCAGATCCAATCATTGGTGTAGCGATTCAATATCACGTCGGTTCCAATCGCGAAACGCCAGGCCGAACCGGTTTCGCCCACTTGTTTGAACATATGCTGTTTCAGGAATCTCAACACGTTGGCCAGGACCAATTCTTCAAAAAAATTCAAAATGTCGGCGGGACGCTCAATGGCGGCACCAATAAAGATGGTACAGTTTATTATGAGGTTGTCCCCAAAAATGCATTAGAGATCGTCTTATGGATGGAATCTGACCGTATGGGATGGCTCCTTTCTACCGTGACGCAACCTGCTTTTGAGAACCAGCAGGAAGTGGTTCAAAATGAAAAACGCCAACGAGTGGATAATCGCCCCTATGGACACAACAATTATGTGATCATTAAAAACCTATATCCTGAAGATCACCCCTACAATTGGACAACTATCGGAGAATTAAAAGACCTGCAAAACGCAACATTAAAAGATGTGCGTGATTTTTACGAAAAATGGTACGGCCCAAACAATGCCACCATGGTGATCGCTGGGGATATCAATAAAAGGAACGTGAAAAAATTGGTTGAAAAATATTTCGGCGAAATCAAATCTAGTCCCGATAATGGTGACCCGGAACCTATACCGGTGAAACTCGCAGAAACCAAAAAAGTATACCACGAAGATAATTTCGCCAGCTCACCACGCTTAACTATGGTGTTTCCAACTGTGGATCATAAACACGCTGATGCATCTGCCCTTGAATTATTGAGTCAACTGTTAAGTGATGGGAAAAAAGCGCCGCTGTATAAAGTCATTGTGGAAGAAAAGAAACTGGCCCCCAATCTATATTCATACAGCGGCACACAGGAAATTGCCGGAACATTCAATGTTGTTGTTAATGCATTTCCAACCACGAGCCTGACAGATGTAGAAGCGGCAGTTCATGAAGCATTTGCCCGCTTTGAAAGTGATGGCTTCACAGCAGAAGACTTAGAACGACTAAAAGCCAAATATGAAACCGGTTTCTATCAGGGAATTTCCTCTGTGTTGGGAAAAGGGTTTCAGCTGGCATACTACAACGAGTTTTATGGATCTCCGGATGCAATTGCCGAAGAATTGCAAAAAGTCCTCGATGTCAATATGAGTGATGTTAAACGTGTGTATGAAAAATATGTTAAAGGCCAGAATTATGTTATGACCAGCTTCGTACCCAAAGGTAAAGTAGACTTAGTTGCTGATGGTTCAGTTCTCTTCCCAATAAAGGAAGAAAAAATCGTTGAAAATGTGGCTAAAGAAACGGGAACAGGCAGTATGGATGTGACTGAAATTCCGTCTACATTCGACCGGTCAGTTGAACCGACCACTGGACCGCAACCCCGTTTAAACCTGCCTACAATCTGGAAACATAATTACAAAAAAGGTATTTCACTCTATGGTTCGAAACATAATGAACTGCCTTTGATCAATTTCGGTATTCAAATTCATGGCGGTATGCTTTTGGATGATCCGAATAAAGTTGGTGTCGCTAATCTCGTTACTGATATGATGATGGAAGGCACAGCCAATAAAACTCCCGTTGAACTTGAAGAAGCGATAGATGCATTGGGGTCATCTATTTATATGTATACTGGTAAACAATCGATTGGAATTGAGGTCACAACCTTAAAACGGAATTTTCTTCCTACTCTTGCATTGGTTGAGGAAATCCTGTTTGAACCACGCTGGGATGAAACAGAATTTGATCGCATCAAAAGAGAGACAGCTGAATCCATAAAACGCCGGGCAGCTGTGCCTTCATCCATTGCATCAAAAGTGTATAATAAATTGATTTATGGCGATCATATCCTTGCAAATTCAACATCCGGAAGTGTTGAATCCGTTGAGTCTATCAAACTGGATGATTTGAAAAACTACTATACCGCCAATTTTTCAGCTGATTTAGTTTCAATCAGTATTGTGGGTGATTTATATCGCAATGTAGCTGTTAAAGCGTTTAAAGGATTGGTAGACAAATGGAAAGTAAATGAAGTGACTTTCACTGAATATGAAATGCCGGAACCTGATAAAATGGCAAAAGTCTATTTCGTAGATGTCCCCAATGCCAAGCAATCTGAAATCCGAATTGGATATTTGGGGTTAGCCCTGACTGATCCAGACTACTTCCCTGCTACAGTGATGAATATGAAACTGGGTGGAAATTTCAGCGGTGATGTTAATCTGGTGCTTCGTGAGGAAAAAGGGTTTACCTATGGGGCTCGTACAAGATTCAGCGGTTCAAAATTCCCCGGAAAATTCACTGCTTCTTCTGGTGTACGATCAAATACGACCGAAGAGTCTATCAATATCTTTAAAGACCTGATGACGGCCTATTGTGATCCAATTGCTGAAGAAGATCTGGATTTTACCAAAAATGTTTTGTTGAAATCTAATGCACGACGCTTTGAAACCCTGGGTGCCTTGCGCGGGATGATAAGTAATATTGCCACTTATGGCTTTCCTTTTGACTACATCAAGGACCAGGAAGAAATAGTTAGGAATATGACCGTAGAAAGCCACAACGAACTAGCACGGAAGCTTATACGTCCAAATGAAATGATTTACTTGGTTGTGGGGGATGCTGCCACACAATTGGACGGACTAAAATCACTGGGTTTCGGTGACCCAATTTTACTCGATGGGGATGGGAACCCAGTAGAATAAATTCAACCTAATAAATGTTCCATAAAAAACCCCTCTTTTCGAGGGGTTTTTTATAATTTTATTTTTCGTATACTTTGATATTTATGAAGGAGGTTGTTCCCTCGCTGCATTCCGAAATAACAACGCCGATCCAACCCACAGCATGACGAAGAACGCATTAAGAACGAACACGCCGAACACACCCGCCGCACCCCAGGAAACAATTTGGGACGGCCAGATAATCAGCGCAATAACTGGAACCAACATCTGAACGAATGCCGTCGCGAACATCGTCCGTGCCATTCCATGTGGCTGGAAGCGCACAATGTTGGCGCCGATGATTCCAATGGCGATCACACCGCTATACATCAGGTTGGCATCGTTATTTTCACTCCCGATAATGCCAACAGCACCGTTCACCCAGATTAGGATGAATGCGGCGGTGAGCGCAAGGCCGACAGCGAATCTGTACACGATATTGCCTACTTTTATAGCTGCCAGCTTATACGTTAGACCAGTGCCGAACAATAGGACGCCAGCGACAATGAAATCGGCCAGATCCCAGACCACTTCATTAGTAAACTGCATCGCCAACAAGGGCAACAGTAATAAGAACCCTGTCGCGAGCGCAATGCGGAAGGCAGCTTTGTATGTGGTATTTCCCGTCTTCAACATATCAAACCTTGCTTACGACTTGTCATCAAGATAGCGGCATGACTAGTTATTATTCTTTACATTTAAAAATTGTTCATCCCTTTCCTACTTCAACTTACTCATCAAAAACGCCCGGATGAAATTATCAAGGGCGCCATCCATGACTGCTGAAATATTTCCTGTTTCTTCCTTGGTTCTGTGGTCTTTCACCATATTGTAAGGATGGAAAACATAGGATCGAATCTGGCTTCCCCAGCCGATATCCATTTTAGAATCTTCCAATTTCTGAACATCTTCTTTTTGTTTTTCTACTTCTAATTGATAGAGACGCGCTTTTAACACTTTCATTGCCGTTGCTTTATTTTTATGCTGGGAACGTTCATTCTGACATTGAGCCACTATTCTCGTGGGAATATGTGTTATTCGAATGGCGGAATCGGTTTTATTAACGTGCTGTCCGCCGGCACCGCTGGCGCGGTAGGTATCAATACGCAGGTCATTGGTATCAATCTCGACTTCGATCTCCTCATCGCTGGAAGGGTAAACAAACACAGAGGCAAAAGATGTATGGCGGCGGCTGTTGGAATCAAACGGAGAAATGCGCACCAGGCGGTGGATGCCCGCTTCTGCTTTCAATAAACCGTATGCATAATCCCCTTTTACTTCAAAAGTGACATCCTTCATCCCCGCTTCATCCCCGGGCTGATAATCAATTAATTCTTTCTTAAAATCTTTCTTCTCCACCCAGCGTGTATACATACGGTAGAGCATTTCCGCCCAGTCCTGGCTTTCGGTGCCGCCGGCTCCAGGATGGATTGTCACAATGGCGTCCTGGGTGTCCTGTTCATCACCAAGTATCATTTTCAATTCCACTTCTTCGATGATTTGTGTATAAGACTTTAGTTCTTCGTTTACTTCCTCCAATTCTGCATCGCCGCTGTCGGCAAATTCTAATAGTACTTCTACATCGCCATGGCGTTTTTCCAGATCGGACCACAGGGCGAGTTCTTTTTCTATAAGGGATATTTTTTTGAGGATGGCCTGTGCGGAAGAGTTGTCATTCCAGAAATCCGGGACCCCTGACTTCTGGCGAAGTTTTTCTACTTCAGTTTCCCTGGATTCCAGGTCAAAGATGCCTCCGCAATTCGTGGTGTTTTGCTTCTGCTGATGCAAAGCGATCTTTTAAGTCTGTTAATTCCATATTTTAATTTAAGATGATTTTTCTGTTAAAAAGCAGTCGCAAGTCCAAACATAATTGCAATACCGCCTAGCAAAGCCAGCAACTGCAAAATAGAAATTTTCACATCCGTATTATGATGCAATTCAGGAATAAGATCTGAACCGGCAATATAAATAAAACCTCCGGCAGTCATGGGTAGGAAATAAAGCAAAACACCTTCCATAGACGTTCCAAGCATTAATGCCAATACGACTCCAATCACAGCCGTAAGTGCAGATGCGAAATTGAATAAGAGTGCTTTTTTTACGGTCAGGCCGCCGTGAATAAGAATACTAAAATCACCGATTTCCTGTGGAATTTCATGGAGCAGCACAGCCACGGTAGTAGCCATACCCAAAGGAATGCTCACGGCATAGGTAACACCAATCAAAATACCATCAATAAAATTGTGCATGGCATCGCCAAAAATGTTCATAGGCACAACGGGATGAACGTGATCAGCGGTGGTTTCCTGGTGGCAATGGCGCCAGCGAAAGAATTTTTCCAAAATAAAAAAGAGTATGATTCCCGCTAATACCGAACCGGAAACAACCAAGGGGTTCAAATCGGAAGCGAAGGCTTCAGGGAGTAAATGGATAAAGGCGCCACCTAGCAGGCTCCCCACGGCAAAGCTCACCAGGAAAAGTAAAATACGTTTTAAGAAAGAACGGGAAAGTGACAGCGTTGCAGCCCCAGCAAGGGATACGAGGCTGACTAACAATACACTACCCAGAGCGTACAGCCATGTCTGGCTAGTGATGGATGTCATGAATCAGTCACCGGAAGAAATAAAGAGCTGTTCGTTCAGGAAGCGTCGCAGTTCCATCTCATCCATACCAATATTCATAAACCGGCCATTTTCCGCTACAGAAATATGCTGTTTTTCTTCCGATATAACAATGGCAATGGCGTCCGTTTCCTCTGATATCCCCAGCGCAGCACGATGGCGCGTGCCCATAGCCGGGTCCACCATGGCACTTTCTGTCAAGGGCAGGATGCACGCAGCCGCTTCAATGATTTCGTTGTGGATGATAACAGCGCCGTCATGAAGAGGTGATTTGGGATTAAAGATAGACATCAACAGCGGCGCCGAAACTTCTGCCTTGAGCTGCGTTCCTGCTTCCTTGTAAATACGCATACCCGTTTCCCGCTGTATAATGATGAGGGCACCCCATTTGTTTTCAATTAATTGATTGATGGCGATTACCATTTCTTCGATGGATTTGGATGTGCCCATGCGAAAGATGGTCCGGAAAAAGCGTGTCTGCCCCACGTAAATGAGCAGGCGCCGAAGTTCCGGCTGGAATAGGATCACAAAGGCCACCACCCACACCGTTTGGAATTGATTCACCAACCACGACGAAGCACTGAAGCCAATCGCATTGAACAGAAATGATGCAATGAGCAGAATGATGAGTCCCACCAGCATCTGCCCCGCCCGAGTTTCCCGGAAATATTGATAGATCTTATAAAAAAGCCAGCTGACCAAGATAAGGTCGATGACGTCAATCAACGTAACTGTAAGAAAACCTATCTTGAATAGATCCATTAAGCGAGTCCTCTGATATTATCAGCGATCGTTACCACTCGTTTCATTTCCTGAACGTCATGTACTCGAACGATTTTGGCACCGTTCAAAATGGATGCTGTCACTGCCGCGGCTGTTCCTTCCACCCTTTCCTCCACTGGCAGATCCAATGTGAGCCCAATAAAGGATTTTCTTGATGGGCCAGACAAAACCGGATAACCAAGATCTGCTATCTGTTTTAATTCCCGCAGCAATTCAAAATTGTCCTGTGATCGTTTTCCGAAACCAATACCCGGATCAAGGATGATATTTTCCTTTTTAATGCCATGTCGGCGGCAAAACTCCAAACGTTCCTGAAAATATGCAACTATTTCCTGCATTAGATCATCATAATGGGGATCCTTCTGCATTTCCCTGGGTGTACCCTTGATATGCATTATGACCACCGGAACATTGTTGTTTTTTACCACATCTGCCATGCTTGCGTCAAATTGTAATCCGCTGATGTCATTTACAATATTTGCCCCAGCTTTAATAGCTTTTTCAGCTACATCTGCTTTATATGTATCAATAGAAACACACACATCCGATGCTGATCGAACTGCTTCAATTACAGGAATGACTCGATTCAATTCATCTTCCAGTAAAACCGGTTCTGCTCCCGGCCGAGTAGATTCTCCGCCAATATCAATAATATCTGCACCTGCTGCTTCCATTTCAAGGGCATGGTTTATTGCAATACCCCTATCAAAAAATAGACCGCCATCACTGAAAGAATCTGTGGTCACATTCAAGATACCCATGATCAGTGTAGGAGCATGAGGAATGTGTATATTTTTCCAGTTAGATGACAGTGACATATGTCCAAAACCCATTTATCACCCTGTCAGAGGGGGATCATAGGCGCTATGATAATTTGATTTATCCTGCCGTTGGTTTAGAAGGGGAATCTTTTTGATCCGCTGAACTTTTTGTAGGATCAGAATATTGGGTCTGCGGTTTCCTGCGTCGTTTTGAGTGTCTTTTTCGTTGACGGCCATTCTTGGACCGCGTCAGTTTCTTCCCTTCCAGGATACGGTTGATGTCTTTGCTGTTCAGGGTTTCATATTTCAAAAGTCCCTCTGCCATGACATGCAGTATCTCAATATTGTCTTCTAACAATTTGGCAGCTGAATGCTGTGCTTTGCGAATAATACGAACGATTTCTTCATCAATCAATCGTGCAGTGGATTCACTGAAATCACGGTGGCTCTGGATTTCGCGCCCTAAAAAAACTTCTTCATTCTTCTTGCCAAAGGTCATGGGGCCGATAATATCGCTCATGCCCCACTCACAGACCATTTTCCTGGCAATAGTGGTTGCTTTTTCGATATCATCACCGGCGCCTGTTGTCAATTCATTAAAAATGAGTTGTTCTGCGGCACGGCCGCCCAATAGAATAGCTAAGCGGCCTTCAATGTAATTCCGGGAATAATTGTGTTTTTCATCAATAGGTATTTGCGCTGTTAAACCCAGGGCTTGTCCCCGGGGAATAATGGTGACTTTATGAATAGGATCGGCACCGGGAGTCTTGGTTGCTACGAGTGTATGCCCAGATTCGTGGTAAGCAGTAACTTTTTTCTCCTCATCAGAAAGAATTACACTTTTGCGTTGGATGCCCATCATTACCTTGTCCTTGGCTTCCTCAAAATCATCCATGTCCACGGATTTCTTGCGCTTCCGTGCTGCCATTAGCGCTGCTTCGTTCACAAGATTCGCCAAGTCAGCGCCGACCAAACCGGGAGTCCCACGGGCCACTTCTTCCAGTTTTACTTTGCGCTTATTTAAAATAATCTTTTTTGTATGAACCTTCAAAATTCCCAAGCGGCCTTTTATATCAGGAATATCCACAACGATCTGGCGGTCAAAACGACCGGGGCGTAATAGTGCTGGATCGAGTACATCTGGCCGGTTTGTAGCTGCCAGGACAATAACCATTTCATTGGAATCAAAACCGTCCATTTCCACCAACAATTGATTCAAAGTCTGTTCACGTTCATCATGTCCGCCGCCAAGGCCGGCACCACGCTGGCGTCCAACAGCATCCAATTCATCGATAAAAACTATACATGGTGTACTTTTCTTACCCTGTTCAAAAAGATCTCGGACACGAGATGCACCCACACCCACAAACATTTCCACAAATTCTGCACCGCTCAAGCTGAAAAAAGGTACATCTGCTTCACCGGCAACTGCCCGTGCTAACAGTGTTTTTCCCGTTCCGGGAGCACCAATTAACAGAGCTCCTTTGGGAATCTTGGCACCTAATTTTTGAAAGCGTTTTGGTTTTTTTAGAAAATCGATGATTTCTTTCAATTCTTCCTTTGCTTCTACGCAGCCGGCTACATCATCAAATGTGATTTTGGGCATATCCGATGTCCAGATCTTGGCCCGGCTCTTGCCGAAATTGAAGATACCGCCCATGCCGCCGCCGCCCTGCATGCGGCGTATGAAAAAGATCCAAATACCAATAAGCAGTATCCATGGCAGCATATTGAGAAAATAACTTGTCCAGTCAATGGTTTTTGCCTTAAAGCTGTAATTGACACCGTAGGTATCCCACTCCGACATGACATCCTTATCAATAAAAGGTAAAATGACGTGAAACTTGGATACGTTCTCTAAAACAGTTACCTCTGTTTGGATGGATAGCGGTATCGAAAATTCTCCGTAAAAAACATCTTCAATTATATCAGCACTACTTATCTGGCGCGTTTCCAGAAATTCTCGATATTGAAAATACTGGATCTCAACTGATTGTTCATTGGAGGTGAGTAATCCCGACAGTAATATCGCCACCATCAATATCATCACCCAGATCAGGGAAGTTTTTCCGGCGCGCTTCCATTGAAATTCATTATTCTTGTTATCACCCTTTTTCCTCTGTGGAGCCTGTTGGCTGTTTCGGGAATCAGGTTTCTTTTTCCCTTCCATTTTCGATTTTTTAGTTTCAAAATACATATTAATCCTTTTCTATGCGATAAATAGCCGGTAAATGGCGCATTTTCTGGTCATAATCCAACCCGTATCCTACAACAAAATCAGGTGCAATTTCAAACCCTACGATGTCAATTGGAAAATCCAGATTTGCCACATCCGGTTTTAACAATAATGTTACGATCATTAATGATGCCGGTGCTGCATCCTGCAGGCGGTCTTTGATGAATTTGATGGTTAATCCGGAGTCGATGATATCCTCTACTATCACTACATGCCGCCCTGTAATTTCTGCGGATATATCCTTAAGTAAACGAACGGTTCCAGTCGAATGACTGCCTTTATAGCTGGCCAGTTTAATAAAATCCATCTCACAGTCAATATCCAACGCACGAATCAGGTCAGCCATAAAAATGAAACTGCCATTTAAAATACCTATCAAAATGGGTACTTCCTCCTTGAATTTTTTAGACAAGTCTATTGCAATCTCATTCACCCTTTTCTGAATATCTTCATCAGAAATGACTGGGCTCAATTCATAACCGTGGAAATGCATGCTTACCCTACATTGTTCAGAAATGAAAGTTCCGCAAATTGAGTAGTTTCAGGAGTGACCTTCACTTTATCACTAATTCTTCGACCACAGACCCAAATTATTTCTTCCCTGTTTACCAATACCCACTGATTATCTTTGGTATATCGATCAACTTTTTCGTCTATAAGATAATCACTAATTTTTTTTGTTCCTTCCATACCAAATGGATGAAATCTATCACCAGGTTCCCAAGGTCGTAATATCATTGTTTGATTAATTTTACTTGCATCAATAATTTCTGTTTTCCGATCAGAGTTAAATGATTGTCCTTTACAATCTGTTTTCCATAAAAAAATAAAATCATCTGTTTCAATCTTAATTTTAGGAGACACTGTGATTGGTTTTCTCTCACGCAAATTTTTTCTCGTTAATATGAATTGTTTACGATCTTTAAGTATCTGCCACTCGTCTGGCAACTGGAAAATCTGTCCAGTGTCAGCGCTCTTAAAAAACGTTTTTAAACCACTGTAAACGAATCTTCTCCAAGGTTCAGCAGAATCCATTAATTCTCGTAACAAAATTATACGCAGTAGTGGTGGTATTGCGAGTAATCGAACTTCATCCAATTTAATGGATACTCTAGTCTTTTGTTTTATGATATCGGGTATAAACATGTTTGCTGCGAATTGCAGTGCTTCATCTGCATCCTTAGCATGTTTACTAACTTCATAGAACGCCTTAACTAAATTGGGATCTGATTTTTCCCATAACTTGACAATATTTCGTCGTAGATAATTTCGAGGAATTGTTTCATCTGCATTTGAGCTATCATCTACCCACGATATATTCATTTCAGCAGCATATTGATCTATATCAATACGAGAAAAACCAAGCAAAGGTCGTAAAATGTGGCCTTGAATATCATGAATACCTCTTAATCCATGTATACCAGTTCCCTGTGATAGATGTAAAAGAATTGTTTCTATTTGATCATTGCCATGGTGAGCAGTAAAAATCCAATCCGCATTAATTTCTTTACGGATGCGTTCTAGTGAACGATACCTGTGTGTTCTTGCCCACATCTCAAAACTTTCACCCTTTAACTTGGTAGCCGGATCCAAATGATCAATTATTAGATTAATTTTGAGTTTCGTACAAGTTTTTTCTACTAAAGCTTGATCTTTATAGGAATCGTCTCGTAGATGATGATTCACATGTACGGCATCAATTGCTATGTTTAACATCTGGGCAGTTTTATCCATGGAATGCAGCAAAGCCATAGAATCCTTTCCGCCAGATACTGCAATTATTACTCGCTGATCGGATTTAATACAGCTCTGGGAGTATAAATGTCCAACTAGTGATTTTTCAAACTGGTTTAATTCAGGATTTTTCATGATTTAAGAATTTGTTGCAGCATATTGCCAGCGACATAATCATTATCAACAACATTAACTAAGTAATAGGTGTCATATATTTCTTTTATGATTTCATATGATTCAGATTTCGCTTTGTATATTGAAGCCCAATCATCCATCCATAAACTGAAGGCTTCATCTTTCCAGATTAAAAATGACCGTGCATCTACAATGGTAGGTTGAATAACTTCCTTACCTGGAAAAATACCCCACGTTACAGCCATGACACTATTTTCTAGTAAGTTTGTAATTAAATCACCATCAACATTTATGGCCTGATAGGAAATATTATCTGTTGACTCCATGCTTTTTAGTAATCCATCTAATTTATCCCTAGATGTAAAAAACTCCAGATAGGCTTTTTGATAAACCCTTCCACCTGGCCCACCCCAGCCGACCTCAACATCTTCTGATGGTGCGCCATTTACTTTTGGCTGAGAGTTAATAGTAAAAAATCCCAACTCGTTAAAATTGATCAGATCACTAGAAATTTGTTGACTCTCTATTGCTAGTGGTATTTCACACCATGGTAAACTATTTATTTTCCCCTTACAAAATGACACAAAAACATCAGTTATATCTTTGATAGATTTAGGTTCCCCCCACATCTTTTTTCTTCGGGCTTTTACTTTATCACTCTTAGAACCAGCTCTAATAGCATGATATTGATTGAGTTCACCAAATGATGGACTTGCTATATCACCCCATCGACCATTAGGAAAATCATCCCAGTTTTCTGTACGCGTTAAATAGCTTACAGGTCTATTACTCCAATATATTGGGCGTACATCTTCACTTGTTTTCCTATCATCTGATGCTGATTGCCGCCATGGTAATTCCCTAATCGTATTTCGGGATGAAACAAAACCAAGTGATTTTAATATTGCTGAAACAGAATGTTCCAGATTCAGTGTATAAAAATGTAAACCAGGCACACCATTTTCAATTAGTTTTTGACACATTTCCGCCGCCTGATCAATGCCATAATTAATCACGCTGGAATCATCATTCTTTATAGATTCTAATTGCGTAGAAACTGAGTCAGGAATACTAACCTGACAAAATTGGGTAAATTTCAAAAACCTGGCATAATTATGAATAGGCATGATCCCCGGGATTATGGGTACTTTTATATTTGATTTAATGCATTTATCTCTAAAAAACAGGAATTTATCCACATCATAAAATAGTTGAGTCACCACAATGTCCGATCCCGCATCCACTTTTTCCTTGAGAAAGGATATATCAATATCAAGATCACTTTGCTCATGGTGGCCATCAGGGTAACCACCAACACCTAAGAAAAAATAATTCCCAAATCCTTTTCTGATATAACGTACAAGATCAGCACCACAGCGAAATCCATTTTCATGTTGCTTCCAAGAAGAGGATCCATCTGGTGGATCTCCTCTTAGAGCTAATATATTGGATAGACCATTTTCTTTCGCTTCTGTAAGTACTTTTTTGATTGATGACACTGGCATATTTGTACAGGTAAGGTGCATCATAACTTCCAAACCAAAATACTTCTGGATTGTTTTACACATTCCCAGAGTTTTATCAGCGGTGGACCCTCCTGCACCCCAGGTAATATCGATATAGGCTGGTTGAAAGGATGCCATTCTATCAATCCTACTATATAGGTTATCCAGCCCATAATCTGTTTTTGGTGGAAAAAACTCAAAACTGTAAAACGTTTTACCTTGTGCTTTATAATTTGCTATTTTTTCTGATATCTTCATTTAGTCAGTTTAATGATATTAACCCATAACCTTCTATTTATCATTAGAACCGCTAATTTACTCGGTTTATCAGTGAAAATAAAAAGGGGTTTTCCATTCTTTCCACGTCCATTGTTGTATCTGGACCGTGGCCAGAATGTAGCACGTGTTCCGGTGCTATTTTTTCCATCATTTTCAAAAGAGATTCCTCTAAAGTAGTCCAATCCCCGCCAGGCAAATCTGTTCTGCCTACTGAACCCCTGAAAAGAGTATCTCCGACAAATACATGGTCTTCAATAATATAGGTCGTTCCTCCCGGTGTGTGGCCAGGAGTGAATAATGGCGTAAATGATAAATTTCCAAATGTAAGTAGTGATTCGTCTTCTATCCAAAAATCAACAGCAGGTTTTTCTCCAGCTGTTATGTTGAACAATCTGCATGTTTCTTCATAGGTATCAAGAACCTCAGATTCATCCTTGTGTAGATAAAAAGGTATATCCCACTGCTTCTGCAGTGCAGATACAGCGCCAATATGATCCAAATGAGCATGAGTATTAATGATTGCCAATGGTATACAATCATTATTGTTGATCATGGCAATAATTGCAGGTGCATCATCGCCGGGATCGATGCAAACACCTTCCCGGGTTTCAGTATCAAATATTAAATAGGAATTTTCCTGAAACGGTCCAGTGATGACCTTATGAACTTGAACACTCAAATTTCAGAATAAAAGAGTTCCGCTAGGCATTGGATCTTATCATCATATGAATGTGGAAACAAAAATCGTTCTGTAGCTGCAATACTGCTTAATATTGAATTGCCGTCCTGAGGTGTAAAACAGAAACCGGTTATTTCATGTTCATTGCGGACGTTCAACGTTTGTTCAACCACCACTGTTTCGTTTAAAATTCTTCCGTAATGGCCATGATCCCTTCCAAATGAGAATACAGAGCTGGTCATGTCTTTTTGTGTCATGGCAACAAGGGGATTTGCCTTTAACCTGTCCATCACAATTTGCAGGGTGATTGGCTCCTTTACCTTCAAATTGAACCACAGAATATGCATGTACTGGCTGTTTGTCTTCATCGCAGATGAGAACAAATTCAGATCCAAATTCATAGTATTGAAAAGATTAGAGGCGTCCACTGCGTGATGAGAGCCGTATTTTTCTGAATGGTGGCCACCAACCTGCGGTGATGGAATGAATCCTCCTGGTTGACTGATATCATTTGCCCGGCGAATACAGACAAATTTTCCTTCTACCAGGTTATCTGGAGTAAGATTATTCAGTGCCAACGTATTGGTAATACAAGCAAGATTATGTGTATTGCAGGAAACGATCTGGATGAATTGATCATCATTATTGATGAATGTATCATTAATACCGCGGGCATATTTTTTGCCAAAATCATTCTCACTGCCTTGCGCCAGAAAGCCCTTTACGTCCCCAGCAAACTTCTGATAGTAATTTTCTTTATTCTTGTGGCCAATACC
>Ga0208113_1000904_pt1 | contig 14545 bp, 13 predicted proteins | sample Knorr_S7_td_NADW_FD_185598 | JGI IMG/M metagenome (GOLD analysis project Ga0208113, IMG submission 185598) | Marine microbial communities from Southern Atlantic Ocean transect - Knorr_S7_td_NADW_ad_2505m_LV_A (SPAdes) (version 2) | ecosystem: Environmental > Aquatic > Marine > Oceanic | place...
CAAACTTCCCAGAGGCAGTATTCTGTATAATGCAGTATCCTTTTTTAAAAACCGAATCACTTCATCTTCACTGAGATAGGCAGATTTCACCGATCTTTTGGTCATGGTGGATTGGCGGTAGCTGTCTTTTTCCGGCTGAATTATCTGATGATCTACCAATGTTAAATCAACTACTGATAGACTCATGATAATGGCTGCCAGCACCCTATTAGTAATCCAACCCATTCGAGTTATATAAAAAACACCTACACTAATGATTAGAAATAAAATTGATTTCATCATATCGCTATTAATTAAGTCTATTCGAAGAGTGTTGAGTACCGGGTGACTTCGAGGACCGAAATCAGGTTGGCTGCCTAACATGAATTTCAATCCGAGAATGATCATCAACACTCCCCCCACTATATAAAGCAGTTTCTTCACCGTTTCATTACTTTTATTTTCAACAATCAATTTTGAGGATATATCCAGACCTAATCCCGCTAATACAGAAACGGAAAATTGGGTGAGTATGAGAAACATGGCCGGCACTCGAAATTTATTAAAATAAGGGAAATAATCATAAAATATCTGGTAAAGAAAAAAGTTTTTCCCAAATGAAATAAGCAGAGCCAATAATGCTGTCAATCCAAAGAAATATTTAATTTTATTTTCGGAAAATAGAAGTCCAATTATGGCTAAAGTGATGATGATGATCCCCATATAATTGGGATAATCGGTGAAAGGCATATTGCCCCAATAAGTTGCACCGCCGAATCCATAGTATGAGGGAATGAAAAAGGTGGACATTTCGCCAAATGAGAATGACCAGGCCGTGGCATATTCAAATCCCGTGCCACCCCCACCTCCAGCGCCTCGGATGGAATGAGGAGTATAGTTCAATGCCGGCAGATAAATCCACATTGCCATGCAAAGCCCCAAGATGAGTCCCACTGCTGTAAAAAGAATCCACTTGGGTTTGTTGATTTGTAATTTGTGAATATTTAATAAAAGCAGGAGAATGAGTAACCCTCCTGCCATCCAAGTATAATAGGCAATTTGGGCATGAGCACGCTGCAATTGAAGCCCCACAACCAATCCAAGAATGCCGAGATTCCCAATATTTGTTTTATCAAACAAACGAAGTATTGCCCAAATCACCCAGGGAAGCCAGGCAGTGGTCATCATTTGGCTGCCATGACCGTGAACTACCATGGTGATGAGATAGGGCATGAGTGCGAATGACAAACCGCCAAATAATGCGCTGAGGCGATTGGTGCCAAATTGGGTGAGGAGTACAAAGACCCCCATCCCTGCCAAAATAAAATGGAGGATATAATTCCAAAATCCCGGAAATCCCATCCATTTCAGACTATTAATAATTGCGTTTGGAAAATAGAAATCTGAAATATTCTGGAATGAATGAATAGATGGTAATCCACTAAATACCCAGGGAAGCCAGAGAGGATATTCTCCAAATTCTTTTTCAGCAGATTCTATTCCCTGATGAACAGCACTGGGAGAGAGTGAATCTGGACCTCCAAAAGTAAATTCACCTGTAAGAGGTTTGTGGAAAAGAATTCCCACTGCCAAGGCAATGATGCCCATTGAAATGAGAGGAAATTGGTATTTAGTTAATATTTTCATTTTTATCAGAGGCTTTAGATTTGAAATTGTTTAGAATAATTTGAATACCTGCCAATAAACCGGAGTCATCTTCATCTAATCCAAGCAGCCAAAGTGTGGTAAAAAATACAATAACGATAATGAATCCGCCACTGATTAAGGTTAAGATGGTATGAAATGGCATAATCGAACCTTTCACGAGATAACCTGTGCCAAAAGCCAAAATTCCAGCGATAATTGGTTTTACTAGTTTTGGGCTCCATGGTGTAAGCTGGAGAAATTTCCAATTTTGTATAATTCGTATAAAGGCGATGAATGACAGGGTTATTAAAGTTGCAGTTGCAGCCCCCATTCCACCCATTTTTGGTATTAGGTAGAAGTTTAAGCCGATGTTTAGTCCGCAGGCTATGAAGGTATTCAATAGGTTCATTTTAGGAAATCCGGTCATGTTCAGTGTGGTACCTCCAATCCCAAAAACTGCCTGAATGAAAGCGGCTGAAACCAATATCATTAAAATTGGGTATCCCGGTAAAAATTCACTTCCAAAAATCAACATTATTTTTTTGGGGTAGAGTAAGATCAGAATTGCAAAAGGCAGGGAAAAAGTGGTGATCCAACGAGTGACCAGTTTAAAAAGGTGATTCATTTCTGAGGTCTGTTTTTTGGCATACATTTCTGCCATGAGGGGACCATAAATACCTGCAAATGACAACAGGATAATACGGACAATACCTGCAGTCCTGGCTGCCGGATGGTATAGTCCAACGGTTGTGGGGTCCGTAAAATAGCCCAGCATGATTACGTCTGTCCAATGAAGTACGGTGCCTAGAATTGACATGAACATAATGGGCAGGGAATAATGCAACAAGTCTTGACTAAACTCTCCCTTTTTCACAGATAGAATATTAACACCTGAAACTTTTTTCAAAAATATCGTTATGGTGATACACCCCAGAACAGCAGAAAGCACAACCGGAATAATAATAGCAGATTCTGCAGAGTAGAAAAAATAACAGACGAGCATTGCTAACAGTAAAATGAGTGGGTTTTGAATTTCAGTTACTGCAATTTTATATTTGAGCAGTTTATACGCCTGGGTAGAAAAAGCAGAAATATGAAGAATAATATAAAAGGGCAAAGACAGGGCATGAATAGCAATGACCTTTGTGAGCAGAGATGACTGATTGAAAATATTCTCTGCTAAATAGCCAGCAAGTGCTATTTGAATGAGCATAAATATTAACCCTGAGAATGCCCCCATTTTAAGTGCTGACAGGATAGCTGTTTGCTTGTTCTCTTGATTTTCTTCCCGGCTTACTTTTCTCAGAATTCCCTGGTCAAGTCCAAGCTTTCCAATCACCTCCGAAATACGAGTAACGGCGTTTGCAATTGAGTAAATTCCAAGTAATTCTACTCCTGCCCAGCGTGCTAAAAAAGTAGTGAAAAGGTAGCGTAATATTTGCCCCAAACCCATACCTGTGAAGGAGATTGCAGATTCTTTGGCGATTTTGGTATTGGTATTCACAATGGCAAATTCAAATGATGTGTAACTGATTCGATAATTCTTTTACAATTGTCAGTATCCAAATATTTGAAATATCTAGTTGACATTTCCTTTCTGAAAAAGATACTTAAATCATTACCCAAAAAAATATCCTGCAACCTATTTTGAACTTGGTCCCAATTGTTACAATTAGTACCCAAAACGGTTTCGGAATAATCTTCATATAATTCTCTATCGGTTTTTATATAGTCTTCAAGATCAAATGAGGTTGGTATTATTGGTTTATCTAAAATTAAATAATCCAGTAATACACCTGAATAATCTGTAATTAAAACATCTACGAAAGATAAAATATTATTTATATCTGGTACATCACTCTCTTCCAAATAAATAATATTTGAAAAAGATTTATTTACTAAATAATTGTTATTTAATTCATGATGATAATGCATCTTTATGAACATGGCAGCATTATTATTAGATAAAAATTCATTGAATATTTGAAAGTCCATGGAATCAAATAAACTGGCACCACCTTGACCCTCTTTTCTATGGGTTGGAGCATAAAGTATAATTTTACCAAATTCACTCCATTCTTGCCTCAGGTTTTTTAAATTTAACTGTTCATCTTTTGGAGCAAATATTCTGTCCATCCTGGGATACCCCGTTTCAATAATTTTAGCTGGATCAACTCTAAATGCTGATGCCATTCTCAGAGTTACCTCTTTTGATGAAGATATAATTAAATCAAACAAATCATTTAAAAAGGGAAAAATAAAAAGCAGTGCGGATTTAATTCCGTTGTAAAAGGGATTATGATATTTGTTTTCATTTATTTTATCGTCATACTTAATTTTTTTTAAGGGAATCCCATGCCACAATTGAACCTTTAACGACTTACCAACAGCATACATATTTACATCAGAATAACCGCAATTGACAAAAGTAACTGCAGCTCTGCATCCATAATAGAATCCTAAAATAGAATTTTTATGGAATGCCTTAAAGCCTTTGGACCTCAGATTTGATATTATCTCCCTTTTATCAGATAACCAAACAGCTGTGATTTCTTTTTTCTCTTTAATTACATATTCAAATAAATACGAGGTATTATCAGAATAGCGATTGCCATACCAGGCACCAAATATCCACATATTTTCAGATTTTGGTATTATTTTACCAAGAAGGTAAATGGGATAAAGTAACACTCCAAAAAAGAGTTTATTTAATTCCCTATTCATACAATTATTTTCAATTCATATTTAAGAAATTATTTTTCTTTGAGCATTTCTACCAGAGACCATGCTTTCCTCAATGTAAAATAGGTTCCCGGAAAACAGGTATAATACACAATTGCTGCTGGATATTGCATAATCAAACTGAAAACCAATATAAAGTTTCTGGTGGGGACGCTCCAGAATACTATCCCCAGTTTTATGAATAAATTTTTGTCAGATTCCTTTTCATCTTTCGGTCTATTTTGGATAGTATGGCGAACCCAATCAAATACTATTGATGCGGATACATTAAACATACCTATTAAGCTGAAATAAAATAAATTTGTTTCTGAAAAATATGCTATTAAAACCAGAAATGTTATTAAATCTTTTAAGCCATCCAGTACGGGATCAAAAAACGTTCCAAAATTAGAGACAACATCCCGCAAACGGGCTAACTGCCCATCGGCACAATCCAATACATGGGCGAAAAAAAATAATACTGCAGCTATGCCCAATTGATTATTTAATAATTGATAGTTGGCTGCCATATTAACTGCAAATGATACTACGGTAACTATATTGGGGGTAATGGGTGTAGGGTTTATGAGAATTACAAAAACAGCTGCAATTCGACGGCAAATCTGATTTGTCCAAAAATCTTTTACATTGCTAACAGCAATGGCTTGGTGATAATTTTCTTTAACTTGGGTAAAAAAATGCATTATTGTTACTTTTTAGTTAATTCCAAATAATGTTTATTATACAACCGTCCAATACCAATTAGTTTTTTACTCAGTTTTTTCAATGAAAATGCACCACCTAAACTGGCAGACACATGATGGAATAATTTAGCATCTGGCCAATAATAGCAATTAATACCCTCTTTTTTTGCTCTCAGGCAGAGGTCTACATCTTCACCGTACATATTAAACCGCTCATCGAACCCATTCAGTTGATTTATTACCTCCATTGAAGTAAACAGGCAGCAGCCCGTGATATAATCTGTTTGTAGTGGTTTAGAAAATTCTGCTGAATCATTTTGTCGAATTCCCCTGTGAGATATTTTTGCGCGTTTTAGATTTACATTTCCGCCAGCATACCAAATTAAATTTGGGGTGTCTTGATAAAATATCTTTCCGCCATATAAATTATTATCTCCGTACTTTTCTTTTGCCTGGATGAAGCTATTAAGGATATCAGGATCAACTTCCGTATCATTATTTAATAAAAGAATAAATCCTGAATATTCATCCTTCAGTCGAGTGAAACATCGATTATAGCCTCCAGCAAATCCATTATTATTTTCTAGTTCTAATAATTCAACTTCGGAAAATTTTTCCTTCACCATTTTAACCGAATTATCCGTTGAGCCATTATCAATGACCATGACTGAATAATTGGGGTAATCAATTGCGGAAACAGAATCAAGGCAGGGCTTAAGAAGATGTTTACCATTCCAATTCAAAATGAGTATTTTAATGTGGGCGGTCATATTCTTGAATACACTGATTCAATTCCATTAACAAAATATTCCCAGGAGAATTTCTGTTTAAAGGTTTTAATATAGTCTTCCATCCGAAGAAATGTGTCATTTTTCAAATGGGTTTCAAGCACATTCGCCAACTCTGTTGGATTGTTTGGTTCAATAGTGAATCCTGACTGCCCCTCATCCACAATTTCTGGCAGTCCGCCCACTTTGGTAACAATAACAGGGATGTCATAATAATAGGCAATTTGAGTAATCCCGCTTTGAGAGGCAGATCGGTAGGGCAATGCTACTACATCTGCAGCTGAAAAATATTCAGCCACATCTGAATCAGGGATATATTTATTATGCCAAGTGACAAAATCGGAAATTTCTAAATCAGATATTAATTGGGTATATTTTTCATCGTTTCCATAACATTCTCCCCCGGCGAGAAGATGAAAATCAAGCCCACTATTTTTTAATTTGGCTATTGCCTTTAACAGAATATCAAATCCTTTGTAGTCGCGAATTATACCAAAATAGAGAATAATATATTTTGCTGTTAATCCCAATTTATTCCTGGCAGTGTTTTTGTTTATTTTCTTAGGGAAATTGGTATATATGGGATGAAACCGTTTTTCATATATGGGATCATCCACCACTTCCTGCAGCTCCTTTTCTGTTTGACTGGATTGCACAATGTGCCCATCCAACTTCTGAAATAAATAAGTGGTGAGAAAATCCCCCAGAGGTGTTTTTTCATGAGGAAGGATATTGTCAGATAATGACATTAATTTTGTCTTTGGAGAATTTTTCTTAATGACACCTGCAATGACCCCCAAGGCAGGTGCAAAAAAAGGATTCCAAAATCTAAAAATAATAAGATCATATTTTTTCTTGGCAAGTCTGTTGCCAGTTTTGAACCAAGTAAGAGGATTTATAGAGTCAATCCATCGGTAACTATTATCAACTTCTGAGTTTTCATCCATAAATTGAGACTTTCCAGGGAAAAGAAAATCTGGATATTGACGGGAATAGTTTATAACATCCACTAAATGATTAATGGAAAGTTTCTCAACTAAGATTGAAGTATGTTTTGAAATTCCACCTCGATATGGTGGCGCAACCGAGATAAGTGCTATTTGCATTTATTTCTGGTTTTTTGAATACACAGAATGGATTTTCTTTTCAGATGTTCCAGATGCTTTTACAAGTAATTCTCCCAATAGACCGATGGAGAAAAACCACAGGCCCAATCCAAATATCATGGCACCAAATACTATGAGGGCAAAATGTTTTTGAAAGGGGATTCCATTTGCGATTTTATCATAAATGGGATAAACTTCACTAATAGTTGAAATGAAAATAAAGACTAATCCGATTGATCCGAAAAAATGGAGAGGTCTATCGAAATACTTTCCCGTAAACAACATGGTGAACAGGTCAAAAAATCCGTGAAATAACCGATTTCCCCCGTATTTGGTTTCACCAAATTCCCGGGGGCGATGATTTACTGCAATCTCAGTTATAGAAAACCCTTTTTGCCCGGCTATTGCAGGAATATAGCGATGAAGTCCCCCGTAAATATCAATTGATTTAACCACTTTTCGCCGATATGCTTTTAAGCCACAATTGAAATCATGAATTTTAATTCCGGTTAAAAATCTGGTAACCATATTAAATAATTTAGAAGGTAAGCGTTTTGAAATTGGATCTTTCCTGTCCTTTTTCCACCCTGACACAACATCCCATCCCTCTTGAATTTTTTCAACTAATCGGGGAATTTCAGCTGGGTCATCCTGAAGGTCTGCATCAATTGTAATGACGACATCCCCATTGGCTTGTTTGAATCCTTCAGAAAGTGCATCTGCTTTCCCAAAATTCTTAAAAAATTGAATAATAGAAACTCGATTGTCCTCATCAGCCAATTTCCGCATAATGTTATAAGATTCATCATCGCTGCCATCATCTATAAAAATAATTTCCCAATTTGAATATTCATTCAAGGATTTTGTTGTTTCATTATAAAACTTATCTAAGGAACCCTCTTCATTTAAAACAGGGACAATGATACTGATAGAAGGATTTTCAGTCATTTATTTTATCTAATTTATTTCTTATCAATTGATTATCTGAATCTTTTTCAAGTAATTTTTCATAAATATTAATAGCTTCAATAGTTTTGTTCATTTTCACGTAAATGTCACCTAGATGTTCTAAAATTACGGGGTTATCCTCATTGTAGTTTAGACTTTTTTCAATGAATTCTTCAGCTTTTTGATAGGTTTCCAATTTATAGTAAATCCAACCGATTGTATCTAGAAAAGCAGCATTTTCAGGTTCCATTGCAACAGCCCGTTCTGCTAATTGAAGTGCATAATTAAAATCTTCTTTAGAAGAATTCTTCCGCTCTGATAAAATGTAAGCATAATCATTTCTCCCACCAGCATCATTCTCATTCTGATTTATCATGTGTAAAAATAGTGAATCTGAACGACTGGTATCATCCATATCTTCGTACATCAATGCCAGGGAATGTTTTGCAGCAACTAAATCCGGTTGTATTGTTAGCGCTCTATGAAAATAATTTTCGGCTTTTAAATAATCTCCCGAATTATAAAAGATAGTTGCTAAGGAAAAAGGAAATGTAACTTCATCTGGAAATTTTGGTAATGCCTGAAGTAATATCTCAACTGCTTTTTCATTGGAGCCAGCTTGTAAATAGGCAAAAGATAAGGCTTCATATCCTACCGGAATATCAGAGTATTCATTCATTAGTGTCTTACTGACATTAATCTCATTTTCTATTTGTCCCAAAGAGGAATAGGCAATTAAGAGCATTCTAAGTACGTCTAAAGAATGATTTCCTTTTTCATAAATGGGACTGAGAATATCTACTACTTCATCAAATTTCTCAATTCTAAGATGGAGCTGGCTCAAATTAATTAATTGGTTATCGGTACTTCCAGTTGTTTCCATCAATTCATACATTAATGAGATAGCTTCTGAATATTCACCTGAACTATCCGCAATCTCAATTAATAATTCCAAAATCAGCTGGCTTTGGGAAATGGATTTCAATTCTATTAATATTTCCCATACTAATTCTATATTACCTGTGGCAACTCCAATTTCATATATCTTAAGGAGTATTTCATTCTGGTGAGGATCGGCCTTATAAATATCTTGATAAGTTTTGAGTAAATCAATCCAATTTTGAGCTGAGAATTGAGTATTTGCACGGGCGAATAATATATCCATATCTCCTGGAAAATAAATAAGGAGAGAGTCTAATAATAACTCTGCTTTTGTATTGATTCCTTCTTGGGAATATAGCTCATAAAGATTCAGTCCTATTTCTTTATTCTTTGGATCTAATTTTAAATTTATTTCCAGATAATTAATGGCTTCAGAATATTTTCCCTGATAGGTTTTTAAATCGACTAAGGAATTGAGTATTGTAGGAGAATCGGGAGAAAGAAAAAGGGCTTTTTTATAATATTTTTCTGCCATTTTAAAATCGTTTTGTAGAAGCTCATACTCACCCTTCATAAAATATTCATAAGCCTCACTTTTTTTGGATGTACCACCAAAAAAAAGGGAAATGGAAAAAATAATTAATAGTGCTTTTCTGAATTTTAGAACCATTATTCCTTAAAATTTGTCCTAATACAAAAATAGGAGGGAATTACCCTCCTATTTCAATAATTAACATATAACTTTACGCTTTATTAGCGAGCAGTTCCTTTACAAGGCCGTCAGCGTTTTTTCCCTCTGGTACAAAAACCATTTCTCCATTAAACCGTAAAGCACCCGTTTTGTCAGATCGACCCGATCTTATTAACATAATGTGGTTTTTAGAAGATTTTTTTGTATGTCCTACTTTTTCACCAAAGGATTGTTTCTTTGCCATTATAAGTTTTCCTTTTCCATAAGATTAAATTATTTATACTAAAAATACAGCTATAAAAATACTGGAATTCCACCTATAAATCCGAGGATTTTATACTATTTATTACCACCTACTAATTGGATTCGTTTCTCCAAATGTTTTGGATTTGGCTTAGCTGATGTGTCTGAATCTGCCATAGATGGTAGATTTTTTGTGGGGGTAATGACCGAGGGTTCAAATTCCCGGGGTGTATTTTGTTGAGATTGGGTGGATAATTTTTCAAAGTCAATATTGGGCAGACCATCTTGATTTAATAATAAATAGGATGCCCCGATAATCATGACCATTGCCAAAGCAATTCCCAAGGCCGGTGCCGGTTCAAATCCAAGTGGTTTAAACTGTATTAACCGCTGCCAGATTGAAGGCCCCTGATTATCAATTTCATGGATTTTCTCCTGGAGTTTTTGGTCAAATTGACTGGATGTTCTTAATAGTGACATTTTGGGTAAATTTTCCATTAATCTGGAAATATCACTCAATTTTTCACAACAATTTTCACAGGCTTCTTTATGATTGGTAAAATTCTCCCGAACCGCCTGTTTTAATTCTCCCTCTATGTAGGCTGATATATTCAGCTCAAAATCGTAACAATTCATTCAGTAAGGTCTCTCCCCTTTCTTTTTTAATAATTCCTGTAATTTTACTCTTCCCCTGTTTATACGGGATTTCACCGTTCCCAGAGGAACTTCCACGATTTTACTAATTTCATCATAAGAAAGTTCCTGAATATCTCGCAGTATGATAATTGTCTTAAAATCATCAGGAAGCTCCGCTAAAGCGCGTTGGACGTTTTTCTCGAATATTTGAGCTAAATTCTCGTCGTCAGGCTCAATATCAGTACTGGATATAATAAATTCCCTGTCATCACGACTCAATTCTGAAACCGAAAAAGTTTTTCGACGCTTGATTTTCCGTAATTCTGTGCGAGCAAGGTTTGCAGCAATAGTATATAGCCAAGTGGAGAATTTTGCAATCTCTCGATATGAATCTTTATGGGTGTATAATTTAATAAGGGTATCCTGGACCAAATCTTCCGCACGATCTATATCATTCAAGAAACGGTAAATAAAATTTAATAATCTGTCTTTATAGCGATAAACAATCTGATTATAGGCCCCCACATCTCCATTTTGGAATTTTTTAATGAGCTGCTCATCGGTCAATTCAAAATTAGACATACTGATTCTTACATATTTTAACAATGAGGGGTTGAATAAGAGAAGTCTCATTGATAGAGGTAGATTTGCTTAAGACATCCAATTTTCTGAGCTCCTGTATAACTTGCACCAATTCGCTGTGGGAATATGCCTTATCATACCGGGATAAGTTGGAGGTAATAATTTTATTTATTCCTGTATAGCCGCTGGGTTTGACCTGCCCCATTTTTTTCCAGAGCATTTGTTGATATAAATATACTAAATTCACTAATATCTGGGGGAATTTGGTTCCATTTTCTAAAAGCGATAGGGCTATTTCCATTGAAGTTTGTAATTTTTTTCCCCCCATGCTATCCTGAAAATGCCACATTTGAAATACACGATCAAAACCATCCAGTTTTTCAATATTGTTTTCATTAATTTCATCATCTCCCAACATAAGGGTAGCTTTCTCTATTTCATTTATGACATGGGCGGTTGAATCGCCATAAATCCGGATATAATGATCAATTGCTCCCTCGGTAATTTTAATTTTTCTGTTATTTATGATAAACTGCACCCATTCTTTCATTTTATTTTCAAAGGGAGTTCGCAAATCTAATAATTCTGAGTGATCTGCAATGTTTTTCAGGAAGCTGTTTCGCAAATCATATTCGGTTGAAATAATTAACAATACAATCTGGGGATTAGGGGCTTGGATATATTGAATCAGTTCTTGCCTGCCCTTTTTACTTCTCAGTTTTTTTATCTCCCTGACAATGATAATTCGTTTTTCTTCAAACATTGAAATAGCCGAAAGTTCCCCAAATAACTTTTCTTCAGAATCCTGATCTAAGGAGAGATGTAATTTTACCCCTTTTCCTTTCAGAAATGATTGTGAGAGCTCCAGCATGAAATAATCCTCGAGGAATGAATCTCCACCATAAAGGGCATACACAGGAGCAATCTCCCGCGCTCGAAGTCTACGAATTATTTGACCAATGGATGCGTTTTTCTGACTCATAGTAAATTAACTGATAAAAGTAAATGCTAAAAAAGAAACAACAAAACAATATAGGGAAAACAAATAGAATTTCCCCCGTGAAATTACATCTAATAACCAACTTATTACCAAATATCCTGTGACAGCAGATGAAATAAATCCAACAATTAATGGGGTGGTAGAAAAATTGATTTGAGGCTCAAAAGAAATTACCTGGAGCAATCCTGCACCTAATAGAACTGGGATTGCCATAAAGAATGCAAATTTTGCTGCTTTTTGGTGTTGAATCCCCATAATCAGGGCAACAGATATTGTGATGCCTGAACGGGAGATTCCTGGTAAAAGGGCAAATGTTTGCGCAAGTCCGATACAGAATGCAATCATTAAAACCATTTCCCTTTTGGGTTGGTTTTTAAAAAAATAAGTCCCACCCACAACTAATCCGGTAATCATGAACATCCATTTCACAATAGCTATAGTAAAAGTGGATTCAATCGTGTCTTGGAGAACCAATCCAGCACACACAGCCGGCAAAGTGGCAATTATTAAATATAAAACAGAGTTCTTGGCGTCCTTTTCACCTTTAATGAATTCAAGTAGCAACTGTTTAAGGTCATCATAAAAATATACTAAAATGGCAGCTAATGTTCCCATGTGTAAAATTACTTCCAAAAGAACCCCTGCTTCATCTACACCTAAAATATGCTGTGCCAATACGAGATGGCCTGAACTGCTTACCGGAAGAAATTCTGTGAGTCCCTGAACAATTCCCAATATAAGTGCTTGAATCCAGTCCATTATTTCAATCTTAAAAATGCAAACATTCGACCGGCATTTTCTCCATCTAGACGGTAACTATGGTAACCTTGTGATTCATAAGTGCAAATGTCAGAGGAGCGAATATTTTTTTTCTGCACTCCTACTGATGCCAACTGCAGCCTAATCTGCTCGTGCAACCCAACCCTCCATTTACGTTCTTCCATTTTCACTTTCGCTTTATCGTCAAATTTTTTAGCAACTTCCCAATCTACTTCATAACAGCAGATACCGATGGCGGGACCCAAAAAGCATCTAATGTCACCAGTCTCGGTTCCGTTTTTATCCATCAATTGAACGGCATTTAGAACAATATTTTCCACCGTCCCCCGCCACCCTGAATGTACCAGACCAATTATATTTTTAGAGGGGTCATGCAAAAATACCGGTACACAATCTGCTACCTTAAGTGTAAGTATTATTTCCGGATCTTGGGTAACCAATCCATCAGCAGCAGGGTACATGCCTGGACTCCTGGCGAACTCAACCACAGCAGAATGAACCTGCTCCGGAATTGCAAGATTTTCAGCATTAATTTCTAAATAATGTGCAATCTCCTTACGAGAATATTTAAGTGGATTAAGAGAAAATAGCGCTTTTACATCTGCGGAAATATTTTCAGAAAAGTCTAAAAGTGATTGATTTCCCAAGGGATAAATATAGAAGTATTATAAGGGATGACTAATTTAGAAAAGGATATATTGAGAGGATCGATGATCTAATGCGAATGTATAAATTCCCCAAATTCAAAAAATCCTTCAAACTCTGTTCCGTCACTGAGCGTATAAATCCCATCCCCATGAAAAAGACCCTCCTTAAACTCGCCGGTATAAACAGAGCCATTGGGAAAATTATATATTCCAAATCCCTCAAACATATCGTTTTTAAATTCACCCACATATCTTTCACCGTTGGATGAAGTATTAATTATATAGGTGCCAAATCCATTTTTCCTTCCTCCTTGAAATTCACCTATATATTTTGACCCGATGGAAGATAAGAAGGTGCCTTGACCATGAAAAAGTCCATCTTGGAAATTCCCTGAATAATTATCACCATTTTCTCCATGCCATGACCCAGAGCCATTGAGCACACCATCAATAAATGAACCTGAAAACAAATCACCGTTACTCAATATAAATACGCCTTGACCATTTTTTTTACCATTTTCAAAATCGCCCTCGTAAACTGCACCATTGGGGAAAGTAAATACACCTTCTCCATGGCTTACTCCATTAGCAAATTCTCCCGAATATACAGAGCCATTTGAAAAGGTAAAAGTACCCTCACCGTGCGTCTTGTCATTTTCATATTCACCAATATATTTGGAACCGTCAGGAAAAATAAAAATACCCTCACCAGATTTTTTCCCTTCCTGAAACATACCCATATATTTTGAGCCATCTTCATAAATATAATTGCCATAGCCTTCAATACAGTCACCGGCGGTGCAGTCTTGAGAAGTTAAGAATGAAAAATGAAAAATGAAAAATGAAAAATATATGAAAATATTCATGCTGTAATTTACGAGATTATCGGGGATAAAGGGACAAATGGATATAAATTAAAAAGAGAAACTAATTTGTCTCCCTTTCTCATTTTGATATTGTGTTTATTGAGGGGTATTAAGGGATAGAAAGAATGATATTAACAAATGTTATCACATCAAGGATGTTCAAATATCCATCAGAATTTACATCTCCACATTCAGTATATTCACCATCTAGTATAAGAGTAATCATTGATACTATATCAAGTATATTTAATATTGAATCGCTGTTGACATCACCAGGAATTAAACAATCATCACTACATAATCCTGATGGATCTGTTCCATCCCA
>Ga0208113_1000906_pt1 | contig 14545 bp, 13 predicted proteins | sample Knorr_S7_td_NADW_FD_185598 | JGI IMG/M metagenome (GOLD analysis project Ga0208113, IMG submission 185598) | Marine microbial communities from Southern Atlantic Ocean transect - Knorr_S7_td_NADW_ad_2505m_LV_A (SPAdes) (version 2) | ecosystem: Environmental > Aquatic > Marine > Oceanic | place...
AAAATTTCGTTATTTAGTTGTTCTAAATCAGAAATTTTTAACGCAGATAGCGACAGGTTTAATCCCTCAAAATGATTAAGTATTATTGCGGATTGGTATAAAGTACCTACAACCACCCTAGCACGCTTATTTATAAATGGCTATTTTATAAACCAATTTGCTTATTGCAGCTGATGCTTTCTACAAAGTATTTATCATGGCTTACGAGTATAAACCCGCCTTTAAAGCCCCGTAATGACTGCGCCAAGAGCTGTTTTGATTCTAGGTCGAGGTGGTTATCCGGCTCATCGAGTAACAAAAATGCGGTGCTTTCAATATTACTGACGATACACATGGCGAGCTTCATTTTCTCGCCACCACTCAAAAGTGCGGCATATTTAAAAACAGCGTCTTTTCTAAAGCCAATACTGGCAAGTAGAGTACGTACGGTGCTTTCATCTAGGTTTTTACAGTAAGTCATAACGTTTTCAAGCAGAGTTAGCTCGTTGTGTATTAATGTAAAATGTTGGTCTAAATAATAGAGTGCTTGATTGCAATGTAACTGCCCTGCTATTACTGTTATGTCGTATGTCAGAGTTTTAAGTAAGGTTGATTTACCAGTACCATTTGCGCCCGCTAAATGAATTTTATCATCACTGAATACCTGAAAATTAAACGGCTTTTGTGTTCCGTGTGCTAATACCACATCCTCCAGACTGAGTACCTTTTGATGCTTAGCATCATCTGACTGCGCTAAATAAAATTGCTGCGCTTTAACATGTTCAAGCTGGCTAGAAAGCTCTTGTTTATTACGAGTGAGCATACCCTCTCGCTTAGCGGCATTTTTACTTTGTGATGATAAATTAGCGCTGGCTTTATCTTTTTTAGCATCCATAAGCACTTTGGGCTGGCTGCCTGATTTTCTGAGGGCTGCGCCCTGGCCTGCTCGTTTTTGTACTTTTTGCTTTTGTAGTTGCTCTGCTGCCTTGAGCTTACTTCGCTGTTTAACAACGTGGTTTAATTTATTTTCAAGGGCAGCAACTTGCTGCTGCTTTTGAGTCTGGCACTCAGAAAAACACGTACCATATTGTGTTAAACCCAGGGTTGTTAGCTCCCAAACTTCATGGGCATGTTCTAATAATTCTTGGTCGTGACTTATAAGTAATAATTGGCCTTTAAAGTTGTGTATTTGCTTTATAAGCCAGCTTTTACCTTTTGCATCTAGATGGTTTGATGGCTCATCCAGTATTAAAATATCGGGCTTTATGCAGGTAAATAGTGCCCAAAGCTTTAATAGGCAGAGCTGGCCGCCACTTAAATGTTTGCTTAATGAGTTTTGGGTTTTATTCTTAATCCCAAGCCTTAAAAGTTCTGCGTTAAAGCGCTCTGCTAAGTCCCAATTACCCTCAACCGACATTAAGTTTTGTTCTGTAACTTGCCCTAGGTTTATTGCATCAAGGGCTTTAAACACTGGCTCTAGCCCTATAGTCTCTGCAATTGTTTGGTTATCAGCCTGATTTACATCGTTCATTTGCCTGTAAAAACCGAGGGTTGAATGACAAACAACCGTACCAGAGCTAGGCTCTTTTTGCTTAGCAAGTATTGACGCTAATATTGATTTACCGCAGCCGTTCCTGCCCACTAACGCGGTGACTTTTGCCGTGAGTGAAAATGAAAGGTCGTTAAATACAACATCGCCATTGCCATGTTGGTAACATAAATTAAAAGCTTGCAGTTGTGGCATAGTGCCTCCTGTATTACAGGGGCATAAGCGTGTGATCACACGAGAAGTAATATATTAAAAGTGATAGTGAGCAACGCCTACTAACCCTGTTGGTCCAAAAAGATAAAAATGAAATTGGATAACAGGTTTAGTTGTTCATGTTGGCGGTAACTCCTAAAAAGTGAGGCTAGATAATAACCACCCAGTGCTCAAATAGCAACGAGTTATGATAGTCTTGAGCTACACGCTGCTTAAAGGAATGTATTTTGAATATAGTTAAAAGCCCACTTGCCTCACAAAAACCCATTCAAGTTAAGATGCAACTTGAACAAAGCAAACGTGTATTTGTTATTGGCGATTTAGATGCAGATTTAACTAAATTTGAACAGGCGCTCTGCTCTGTTAATTTCAACCCCAGCGAAGATATCTTGTTTTCATTGGGTGATGTAATTGACCGTGGTGAGCACAGCATAGCGTTACTTGAGCGTTTTCAAGAGCTTGGTGTTCATATGTGCCTTGGTAACCACGAGCATATGTTGCTTGAGTCTTTACTTGCAAAGGATAAAGGTTACTACCGTTTATGGGTTGAGAATGGCGGCCGCTGGCATCTAGAAGCAACCAATGAAGAGCTCGCGTTTGCTTGTAAGCAGCTACTTAGATGCCCACTTTCTTACTATGTTGAATACGGCACATTAAAAATTGGTTTATCGCATACCACCTGTGCTGATTGGGATTGGCAAAACCATGCACAAGATATACAACAAGCGATTGGCGCTTTACTTTGGGACAGAAGCTTAACCAAAGCGAAAAAACCTTTAATAAACCCAAGTATCGATTTCTCGGTGCATGGCCATAACACAACCAATCAGCCCTATTGGCTTGGCAATACTTATCATCTTGATACCAATTATCTCAGCGGTAAGCCCACCATTGTTGAGCTTAGCACGCTGATCAAGCAGTTTTCATCAATGTAAACTTGCCAGTCGTTCGACTGTTTGCTCTTCAAGGTACTTTTTGTAGGTAAGCCTTGCGTGCCACAATTGCTCATCAGTCTCTTGAATGTAGATAATTGGGCCAGCAATTTTACTCGCTAAACTTGTTAGTTTACTGTACTCACGGGTATCAATTTTGCCATCGCTAAAGTAGCTTTGTGCGGTATTTAAAAACTGATCATCTTTATAAATATCACTATGCCAAATAAGCGAGCGATACATACTGGCGGTTATTTCGGTAGGTTTATCGTTGGAGCGGAAAAGTTTCACTTCGGTGTAAATTGAATTACCGGTAATTACAATCCCTATTAACGACAACGTCGTGAGAGTCATCATCCATTTCATGCTCTATTCCTCACAGTTAGGTACTAATTTAACTATAGGAGAGAAAGATGAATGTATGCTGTTTATTTAATCAATTAGGATTGTCGAAACTATTCTCAAGATACTTAATTATTGTTTTTAGTCCCTAATTTACTGCTTTAGAGCGGAACCTTTAATTTGTGTATTAAGCCAAAAGGCCTAATACACAAGCACTACAGCTAGTGAAGCGCTGCTGTAAATGGAATATTTTTACAGATTTCGGCTTCTGCGATGAGGATTTCTTCTAGGCGTGCATCAACCTCTTGCTTATCGAAATACTCGTAGGCTAGTTCAACGAATAAGTTTTTATGTTTTTCTTCTGATTTTGCAATCGCGACATAAAACTCTTTTTCTTTACCTGCTGGTAAAGCTTCTGCGACAAGCGAGAAACGCTCGTGTCCGCGTGCTTCAATAACGCCTGCCACTAATAAGCGGTCCATTAAAAATTCATCACGGCCATTTCTAAATACCGCACGAATTTGTTTGATGTAAGGATCTTTTTGGTCATTACCAAGTGATACATCACGTTCCATTAATAGCTTTAAAACTTGCTTAAAGTGGATCATTTCTTCCAGCGCTAGGTCTGTCATGGCTCTAACAAGCTTACGACGGTCTGGGTAATGAGAAAGCATAGACATAGCCATACCAGAGGCTTTTTTCTCTGCTGCAGCATGATCTTGTAAAAAGGTATCGAAGTCAGCTAAGACACCTTCTGTCCATTCAAATGGCGTGTGGTATTTCAATTCAAACATGATAAGGAACAACTTAACTTATAATGGCGGCGATTTTACCGTATTTTACGTGTGATTATAACCAAGAGATTTATCAATTTTACCACTTCGCGTCGATGACACTTTATCTGGATGCTTTATGTCATTCCACGCTGTGACCTTACCGCCCATATTGAGCTGTTTAAAGTTAATTGGTTGCTGAGTGTTTAAAAACTGTTGAAGTAATTGCGGGCTGTTTGGGTCGGCTACGTCCAGTGTTAATAACTGCTGTTCACGGCCTTTAAAATAATCTTTCACTTGCTGTTGGTGGCGGTTATAACACGCAGTTAGATATTCATCAGATTCTAACTCTGCCAAGCTATACTGGCCAAACACATCTAGATAACAGCGCTTTAAATGGCTATTAAAGCCACCATCTGGGCGCATTAAATTAGTATGCATACGTGCTAATAATTGCCTAATCGATGGTAGCCACTTAGGTAAATCGCGCTCAAGGTTGATAAAACGGCTATTTGTAAAGTGTTTATCAAGTAAGGCGTATTCACTAAATACCGGGGTATCGGCAATAACATCCGCAGTTGTAATTGCTTGTTGGGTATAGGCTGTGTGGGCGGTTTTATATCCGAGTTGTAAAAAGCTATTACAGATACTAGTTGTGCCGGTTCGTGGTAAACCGATTATAAAAATTTTAGAGCTCATGGCACCTTATCAAATGATAACCACAGCGATTTATCGTTGACTGGGGTTAACCTTGGTAAATCATAATTGCGCAATTCTATAACAATTTTGTCGTGTAGGTGGGCGTTTTTAATTATTTCGCCATTGTACTGATAAAAAAGCTCATCAAACTCTCCCGTCTCACGCATGATTTTTAAGCCCTTATTTACTGCTTTTGCTATTTCAGGGTCGTTCTTATTAAAGAAAAAATAAATTGGGCTTTTATATTTAAGCATTAACTGGGGCAGTACAGCCAGCGGCATCTGGTTTTTGAAAACTGCATATTCGTCTTTGATTTCGAGGATAGAACGAGGAAATAAATCGCCGCGACCTCTATCGAGCATGACAAACAGAAACTCTAAATCTAACGAGGTAGAAACAACCAAGCCGTTATCACGCAATATTTTGGTATCAGGCCAATCTTGCCCTTGTAAAAAGTAGATATGTTTTAAATCGTCTAAGGTTTTTAGCTGGCTCAAATGCGCTAGATTTTGCTCATTGATAAACATCATGCGCCAACCAAACAAGCCTTTGAAAAGCGGCACGCGTATTGGTAATAAACGTTCTTCTCGTTCTTTATCTGTCATGGTCCAGGTAACATCAATGGTGCCTTTTTCAATTTCTTTTAAAACACGATTTTGCCCTAACACTTCTGCCGCCGGTGTAAGTGTGTATTTGTAACCACTTTTTTTTAATGCCGTTTTAAGTACGAGCAATGGGTAATAGTTTTCCTCGATGAGGCTTGGCATGGTTTTAGGATAAATAATATTGAGTGTAGATGGTGGGATAGCGGCTTCTTTTTTGCCATTGATTGTTTTTACTTCAGCAACGCCTGAAACCGAAAATACCAAAAGTAGTAAAGTAAAAACAATCTTCTGCATATTAGAATACCTGTGTAACTAATAACATCACTGCACTGATTAAAATTGTTAAGAAAGTTAGCATCATCCCTAATACACGTAATTTCATCAGATTATCAGTGAGTGCATAACTATGACAAAAACGGCCAGCAACCAGCATTGCCCCTAAAATATAGCAAAAATGGCTTGGAAGACCTTGGTACTCTAATAAAAATAGCAGAATCAGCGAAAATGGCACATATTCAATAAAATTTGCATGGGTTCGAATAGCCGCTTGTAGGCTAGCATCGCCACCATCGCCAAGTGAGATACGCTTTGCTTTACGTAGTTTAATTACACGAAAGCTAAGTTGAATGTATAAAATGGCCAAAATGGCAGCAAACGTTGAAACAATCACAGTTTTTCCAATTTTTATTTAAAGTTAGACGCTTAGCACTGTTTATTGCTAGGCTGTAAAGTAAGTAGTTAGGTTAGCTCAGTATGATATTTAATGTCTAACAGTTCTTAAGGAAGTGCATGTTTACGCCAAGAAAAATTGCCGATAACTACCGCGAAATGATCAGTAGTATCGGATTTTACCCATCAATGCTCTCTGTGGTGTTTTTAGTATTTGGATTAATTACCACAGCAGTCGAGTATTCATCATTATCAATGGAATTTAAAAAGCTAATTGGCGTGTTATTGGTCGATAGCGAAGAGAATGCCAGAACCATTCTCAGCACCCTTGCAGGTAGTATTATCTCATTAACCGTTTTTAGTTTTTCTATGGTTATGGTGGTGCTTAATAGCGCCAGTGCCAGCCTATCACCACGTGTATTACCAGGGCTTATTACCCGTAAGTCGCACCAATTAGTACTGGGCTTTTATCTTGGCAGTATTATCTACACCATATTAATGCTGATAAACATTCGCACCATTGGTGATGGCGACATGGGTATCCCATCGCTCGGGATCTTCTTTTCATTGGTGTTTGGGTTAATTTCGCTGGGCTTTTTTGTGTATTTTATTCACTCAATTTCAAAAGCAATTCAGGTCGATAATGTACTCAATGACTTGTTTAAAAATACCAAAGGCGAGCTTAAATGCATAATTGAAATGCAACATGAAAACCCTGTCGAGAATTTTCCTGAGTTTGATGATTGGCATAGTATTAAAAGTAAAACCGAAGGCTACTTTAAGGGAACTCACACCGATAAATTGTGCGCGTTATGTCAAGAGCATGGCATAAAGATTTATATTTCGGTTAAACAAGGCTTCTTTACGGTTAAAGGTTACCCGTTTTTAAAGTGTGATACTGATTTAACGGATAAACCAGAGCTTGTAGAGCAACTACTTGGCTGCTTTATCTTTTATATTGAAGAATACATCAGAGATCATTATCGCTACGGTATGACGCAAATTTCAGAAATCGCAGTTAAAGCCATGAGCCCGGGTATTAACGATCCTGGTACTGCGGTAAAAGCCATTGATATGTTGAGTATCTTGCTGATCTTGAGATTAGATATTTACGATGTGAACTACTCGCTTAAACGATGCGAGAACAATCAACCGCACTTGTTTATACACGAAACATCATTCGATGAGCTTCTGCACGATAACTTCACGCCAATTCGTAACTATGCGAAAAATGACGCCTATGTAATGGTGAATGTGTTAGAGGCCTTTAAAAACATCTTGTTTAGAGCATCTGATAACGAAAAAGCGACAAACAGTTTATTTGTTTACTTAGGGGCGATTATTGAAGATATAGATACGCATATTAGTAATGAGTACGACCGTGAGCAAATTATTAATATGCTAAAAGCGATTGCTCGTATATCAGAGCAACAAGGTGAAAAATTGCTGGTAAAGTTTACCAGCAATCAATAATTTAACTTAGTTTTCGATTAGATATACCGCATAGCTGCTTGCGGTAATAGTAAGCTCACCACCGTTGTATGCATCAGGTACATAGTTATCTGGTGCAGCTTCGGCCATAACCATTTTGCTGGCACGCATATAAGGTTGGCTACCTGTATCGAGTGGGCTGCTTGAAGCCGTATAAAGGCCTTTAAGTTCAACCCCATAATCATTAGCAAACTCTTTAGCAGCAGCACGCGCGTCTTTAATAGCTAGCTTTTGCGCTTGCTTTTGTAGCTCTTCATAGCGGCTTGATACAAATTGCGTTTGGTTGATTTCATTGATACCCGAATTCACTAGTTGCTGAAGCATAATTGGGTACTTTTTAATATCCGTTAACGTAACCGAAAGACTACGCGTTACTCTATAACCTACAAAGTCCTGTTTACCAGTTTCACGGTTGTATTCTGTTTGGCGATGAATTGAGATATTAGAGGCATAAATGCCCTTTTCTTCTACGCCTTGGCTTTTTGCAAGCTTAATTGCTTTCGCCATGGTTGCATCCGCTTTGTTTTTCGCGGCAATTAAATCTTTATCTACTTCAACAATACCTACCGTCAGTTTGACGTTATCAGGAATTGCCTTAACAGTTGCGTTACCTTGAATATAAATATGCGGCGCATCTGGTGTTGCTTCTGCTAACACATTAAAACTTAGCGCGGCGGCCATAGCGGTAAAAACTAACTTACGCATAATACTGTTCCTTAATTAAAAACTCCGTTCATTATCACCTTAAAGGGTTAATTGAATCTGAACAAGACTCAATTATCCAGATATAAAAAAACAGGCATTAAAGCCTGTTTTTTCAATTACTCAACGCCTTATAGCTTAGATGCTACGACGCTTGTAGTTACGGTATTCTGGAAGCCAGTAGTTTTTCTCAATTGCTGCCCATAACGCTTCATCGCTCAGCTCAAGTGCCACACCTTCTTCCATCGCTTTTTTCGCTACTGCAAATGCAATACGTTTACTTAGCGCTTGGATTTCAGTCAGTGCTGGTAATAAGCTGCCCTTACCTGTGTTAGCTCTAGGTGAAGACTCAGCCAGCGTTTCACTTGATACAATCAGCATTGCATCAGTGATGCGTGTTGCTTTAGCAGCGATAACACCTAAACCAATACCCGGGAAAATGTAGCTGTTGTTACATTGTGGGATTGGGAAAGTTTGGCCGTTATACTCAACCGGATCAAATGGGCTACCAGAGGCAACAATCGCTTGACCGTCTGTCCATTCGATAACATCTGAAGGAAGTGCTTCAACTTGCTTAGACGGATTACTTAGCGGGAAGATAATCGGTTGTGAGCAAGATGCATGCATTGCACGAATAACTTGTTCAGTGAATAAACCAGGTTGACCAGATACACCAATTAAGATGTCTGGTTGAGCACAATGCATAACATCTAATAGTGATGCGTACTCACCGCTGTATGTCCATTCAGCAAGATTGTCTTTAGATTGGCAAAGCGCTTGTTGGAAATCACGTAAGCCTTCCATACCATCAGTAAGTAAACCAAAACGGTCAACCATAAAGATTTGTGAACGCGCTTGCTCATCGCTAATGCCTTCAGCAACCATGGTACTGATAATTTGCTCAGCAATACCACAACCCGCAGAGCCTGCACCAACAAACACCACTTTTTGCTCAGAAAGCTTCGCACCTTTAACGCGACATGCAGCCAATAATGAACCTACAGTAACCGCAGCAGTACCTTGAATGTCATCGTTAAAACTACAGATTTCATCGCGGTAGCGTTTAAGTAATGGCATAGCATTTGGTTGTGCAAAGTCTTCGAACTGAAGTAACACACTTGGCCAACGACGTTTTACCGCTTTAATGAATAGATCTAAGAATTCGTCGTACTCTTCTTGTGAAATACGCTTATGACGCGCACCCATGTACATAGGGTCGTTAAGTAGTTTTTCGTTGTTAGTACCAACATCAATCATCACTGGTAATGTATAAGCAGGGCTAATACCACCACATGCTGTGTAAAGTGATAATTTACCGATTGGAATACCCATACCACCAATACCTTGGTCACCTAAACCAAGAATACGCTCACCGTCTGTTACAACGATAACTTTTACTTTGCCTTTAGTCGCGTTACGTAAAATATCATCAATTTGGAAACGATCTTCGTAAGAGATAAATAGACCACGGGCACTGCGGTAAATGTCTGAGAATTTTTCACAGGCATCACCTACTGTCGGTGTATAGATAATTGGCATCATTTCTTCAAGATGATCACGCACTAAACGGTAGTAAAGTGTTTCGTTGTTATCTTGAATTGCACGAAGGTAAATGTGCTTGTTTAAATTATCATTAAAGCTTGAATACTGTTGGTAACAACGCTCAACTTGCTCTTCAATCGTTTCATAACGCGGTGGCAGTAAACCGGCTAAGTTGAAACTTTCCCTTTCTTTTTGTGAAAATGCACTGCCTTTATTTAATAGTGGCGTTTCGATCAGACCTGGGCCTGAGTAAGGAATATAAAGATAATTCGGATCGGTATTTGTAGTCATATTTCCAAGCTTTGATGCGTCATAATTATGACCTGACATTATTACTCTTGAAGGTGAAATTGCAATGACAATTCACCTTGTCAGACCATTGAAGAAAATGAATTTTATGCTCTAAATAGCATAGCAGGTAGTATACATGAAAACTCAGCAGCTTTAAGGCTGCTGAGCTTGTTTTTAGTGGCTTTTATCACTTAAAGCGATGCCTTCGCGGCGCGGATCGGCAGCACCGTATAGTTTACCGTCTTTAACTTCAACAGCATGTAAACCAGAGTTTAAATCTAGGATACGAACTGTGTGCCCGCGGTTAACAAAATCAGCTTCTGCCTCAGCAAGTTCAGTGCCCTTTTCGAGGCTTGTATAATTATTACGATTAGTAATACGTGGCAAGTTAATAGCTGTTTGTGCATCAAGATTCCAATCAAGTACACCTACAACCACTTGAGCAACGTAATCAATAATACGGCTACCACCCGGTGAACCAACCACTAAGCGTAAGCTGCCATCTTTGTTAAACACCATAACTGGCGACATTGAACTTCGCGGGCGTTTACCTGCTTCAACACGATTAGCCAATGGCTTACCATCTTTGGTTGGCGATAAAGCAAAGTCTGTTAGTTGATTGTTCAAAATATACCCGTTCACCATTACGGTTGAGCCAAACGCCATTTCGATAGAGCTTGTCATAGACACCGCATTACCTTGGCTATCAACAATCGATACATGCGTTGTTGAAGGAAGCTCGTAAGCATCATCTTGTGCGTACGCAAGTGAGTTTGGTGGTGTGCCAGCTTCTGCGTGAGCATCTTTTTCAGAAATAAGCTTTGCACGACCTGCAAGGTAGTTTTTATCTAATAAACCTTGGGTTGGGATTGGCATAAAGTCAGGGTCGCCCATATACACATTACGATCAGCAAATGCTAAACGCGATGCTTGTGTAAAGTAATGCAGCGCCTGTACTGAGTTTGGTTTAAGTTTAGCCATGTCTTTGTGTTCAAGTAAGGCTAAAATCTGTAACACAGCTACACCACCACTACTTGGTGGTGCCATTGAGCACACTTCGTATTGGCGATAATCAACGCACACAGGTGCGCGCTCTTTGCTTTTATAATTAGCTAAGTCGTCAACCGTTAAAGTACCCGGTGCAACTGCTGAGTTTTGCACTGCATGCACGAGCTCTTTGGCGTTATCACCTTTATAGAAAGCATCAATGCCTTGTTTCGCAATATCTTTATAAAGCGCGGCAAGTTCAGGGTTCTTTTTCACAGTACCAACGGCTAATGCTTTGCCATCTGGAAAGAAGTAATCACGAATAACAGGCAGCTTAGTAACCCCAGGGTTTAATTCTTTAACCAGTAATTGATGCAAACGCGGCGATACAACAAAGCCTTGCTCAGCTAATTCAATAGCAGGGCCAAACAAAGTTTGCCACTCTAACTTACCGTAACGCTTATGGGCAGTGGCAAAGGCATCTAAAATACCCGGTACACCAACTGAACGACCACCTACTACAGCTTCAATCCATTTCACTGCTTTACCGTGTTTATCTAAAAACAACGTTTCGTCAGCATGGCTTGGTGCTGTTTCGCGGCCATCAAAGCTGGTTAGGCTTTTTGTTTTGTTGTCAAAGTACATCATAAATGTACCCCCACCGATCCCCGACGATTGTGGCTCTACCAGTGTCAGTACTAATTGGGTTGCAATGGCAGCGTCAACTGCTGAGCCACCTAGCTCAAGCATTTTTTGACCCGCTTTTACTGCATAAGGGTTTGCTGCAGCGACCATGTATTTATCGCCTTCAACAACCTGTTTATGAGCAAAGCCCGTTGCGGCTTCAGGTTCGCGGGTTTCAACTTTTGCAGGGGTCGCGAAAAGAGCGGTTGAATAAATTAATGAGGTGGATAGAGCTAATAGCGCTTTGGTTTTGAATAACATAAATAAACTTAATCCCGTAGTGTATTTGGCATCTTAAAATTAAACGTGCACAATAGGCGACAATCTCAGATACAACAAAAATAACATGATAAACCTGCCCCTGAAACTAGAATATATTCTGCCTCCTTTGTGTTTAGTACTACTAAGTTCTTTGTTTGCACTATTCAACTTAAATGAATATCTTGAATTTAACCGTGAGTTAGTTGCAAATGGTGAGTTTTGGCGTATTTTCACCAGTCAATTCGTACACGCTAATTGGCCTCATTTAGGCTTAAATTGTGCCGGAATTTTATTAATTTGGGCTCTGCACGCTGAGCATACAAGCCCGCCTCGTTATGCGTTTAATATTGCCATTCTTGCATTATGGTGTGGATTAGGTGTGTGGCTATTTTGCCCAGATATCCATATTTACACCGGATTAAGTGCCCTACTGCATGGTGTGATTATTTGGGGAGCTGTTAAAGATGTACAAGCAGGCATGTTTTCAGGCTGGTTATTGTTTGCTGGTACTTGGGCTAAAGTGATTTGGGAGCAAATTGCCGGCCCGAGTGAGTCGGTGAGTCAGTTAATCGCCTCTAATGTTGCCATTGACGCCCACTTTATCGGCGCAGTTGGTGGCACACTGTTGGCTTTGCCTGTCTTTATAAAAATAATAAGAGCTAGCGAGTAACCTTACTCGCTCTTTACAACTGCTCTTTGTTAACTTGAAAAAGGAATTTTAAATGAAAGAAAATAAAGGGCGCCTTTATCTAGGCTTCATCCTACTTTGCCTTTACGGCCCATTGCTGCTTGGCATTTTAAGATCATGTATTAATTTAAATTTTGTATCACCAAAGTATATGAGTGATGTATCTCAGGTAACGAATGTAATTATACTTGGCTCATCTATTTTGGGCTTCACATTATTGCTAATGAAATACCAAGAAGTTAGATCGCTTTTTAAAAATAGAATAATTGCCAACATACTAATTATTATTAGCTTTTTGTATGCTTGCTTAATGTTCCTTGCTGCGGGGTTAGTTGTTTTTTTGGATGCATCTTTCGGTTCAAATAAAGATTACATTTATCATGAGCAAACATTTAATAACCGTACTTTTTATGTTTATACAGCAGACCCTGGTGCTTTTGGAACTGCTCACCATTATGTGTATTTAAAGTGCCCTACTTCGTTTAACCGCTATGAATTGGAGTTAATAGCCAATATATTATGGATGAGAGACTATAAAATGAGTTTAGAGGGTGATAATTTAATTTTTGAAAACGACTCAGAGGAAGGTAAGACAGTACTTGATGTGAGTGAATTTTACTGCAAATAACCCTATAGAGATAAATTATATTGCAAACAAAAACAGCCACTTAAAGTGGCTGTTTTTCATTTACGCTATTGATTAAAGCGTTTCTTTAAATAGCTTATGAATACGGCGATATTCATCTAACCAGCTTGATGGTTGTACAAAACCATGTGGTTCAACTGGGAAGATAGCTGTTTCAAAGTTTTCTTTTTCAAGTTCAATTAAGCGCTGTACTAAGCGAACTGAATCTTGGAAGAATACGTTGTCATCAACCATAGGCGCGTTAATTAATAAACGACTCTTAAGACCTTCAGCAAAGTAAATTGGTGAGCTCTTTTCATAGGCAATTGGATCAACATCAGGGTGATTTAAGATGTTCGACGTATAAGGGCCATTGTAGTGAGCCCAATCAGTTACCGGACGAAGTGCAGCACCTGCTTTGAATAAATCAGGTTGTGTGAATAGCGCCATAAACGTCATGAAACCACCGTAAGAGCCACCATAGGTGCCTACAGCTTGGGTATCAACGTTTGCGTTGTCTGCCATCCAGCTTACGCCGTCTGCTAAATCTTGGATTTCAGGTGTACCCATTTGACGATAAATGGCTGTTCGCCAATCACGGCCGTAACCTTTTGATGCACGGTAGTCCATATCCATTACTACGTAGCCTTCTGAAGCCAGTAGTGAGTGGAACATAAACTCGCGGAAGTAACCAGACCAACCCATGTGTGAGTTTTGTAGGTAACCAGCACCGTGGTTAAAGATAACCGCTTTACGGTTTTTACCTGTTTCGCCTTCTTTATAATCAGCTGGGTAATATACTTTTGCGTAAATTGGCTGATCAGTGTGGCTTGAAGGCACAGCAACAATCTTAGGTGCGATTAGCTTTTTCGCTAAGAATTCATCAGATACTGTATGCGTTAACTGAGTTGCTTTGGTATTTGCTTTTGCATCAGCAACATAAAGCTCAGGCGGCGACATAATTTTTGAGTGAGTTAGCAATAGTTTGCTTTCATCTGGGCTTAACTGGTAATCAGTCATACCATCAAGGTTGGTTACTTGCTCAGATTCACCGTTTGCAGGGTTTACACGATAGATTTCGTAAAGACCTGGGTGCTCAACGTTCGCTTTGTAGTAAATCGCTGAGTTATCAGCTGTTAACGTTAAGTTAGAAACAACAAATTGGCCTTTAGTTAGCTGCGTTGCTTTACCATTAAGTGGCTTTTTATAAATGTGGCTGTAACCAGACTCTTCAGATAAATAGTAAAGTGTGTCTGAGTTGTTCAACCAGCCAAAATCATTGTATGCATAGTTAACCCATGCATCGTCGTGTAAACGGTGCTGTGAAACAAGTTTATTGTTTTGTGTATCAACAGTGGCTAACCAACGGTCTTTGTTATCCCATGCTTCAAGCATAAGAGCAACTTGTGAACCATCAGTATTCCATTGGATTGCACTTTGGTCCCAACCCCAATCCATCATTAAGTTGATGGCACGTGGTGCTTTTTCAGACTTGTAAGTTTTACCATCACGA
>Ga0208113_1000910_pt1 | contig 14492 bp, 13 predicted proteins | sample Knorr_S7_td_NADW_FD_185598 | JGI IMG/M metagenome (GOLD analysis project Ga0208113, IMG submission 185598) | Marine microbial communities from Southern Atlantic Ocean transect - Knorr_S7_td_NADW_ad_2505m_LV_A (SPAdes) (version 2) | ecosystem: Environmental > Aquatic > Marine > Oceanic | place...
ATCCTGACCTGGCACGAAATCGTCAACGACGGGCTGGGCAGTGTGCCGGTAATCGTGACCTATTGCCCACTGTGCAATTCGGCCATTATCTTCGACCGCCGCCTCGACGGCAAGGTCCTGGACTTCGGCACCACCGGCAAGCTGCGTCATTCCGAAATGGTAATGTACGATCGCCAGACCGAAAGCTGGTGGCAGCAGTTCCTGGGCCAAGGCATCGTCGGCGAGATGACCGGCAAGCGGCTGAAGATTATCCCGGCGCGGCTCGAATCCTTCGCCAACTATAAAAAGCGCGCCCCCGGGGGCGACGTATTGGTGCCCAACGACCCCGGCATGCGCCGCTACGGCGCCAACCCATACGCCGGCTATGACACCTCGCCCACTCCGTTCTTGTTCCAGGGCGACCTGCCCAAGGGCATCAACCCCATGGTGCGGGTGATCGTCGTCGACGGCCAGGCCCGGAGTTTGCCGCTGCTCAGGGAAAGGGGCAGGATCACCCAAGGCGATCTGGTGTCGACCTGGCGGGCGGGGCAGAACTCGGCCCTCGATACCCGGGCCACCGCCCAGGGCCGCGACGTCGGCAACGTGGTCATCCGGCGCACCCAGGGCGGCCAGGGGGACGGCAAGGCCCGGGACGTGGTCTACGACGACCTTCGCCTTCGTCTACAACGCCTTTTTCCCGGGCCGCAAAATCCACGTTAATTGAACGCCGGTCGGCGACATGGGCGCCGCCCGGCGGTTGCCGGGCCTTTGCCTCGCGGCTATACATAGCTGACGGCGAACCCAATCTCTAAATTTTCCGCGTGCGTAAAATGGCCCCGGCGTTCCTTCCCTCCACTTGTCCTCACGATGGCCCCGCCGTCTGCCTGCGCTGGCAACCGGAGGCGGGGGCATGAGCCGTATCGGGGCCCATATCATTATCGTCGGCAACGAAAAGGGCGGCAGCGGCAAGTCGACCACGGCCATGCACTTGATCATCGGGTTGATGCAAATGGGCTTTTCAGTGGCCAGCGTCGACGTCGATTTTAGCCAGGGGACGCTGACCCGGTACCTGGCCAACCGTCGCGCCTTTGTCAAGGCTGCCGGCAGCGACGTCAAATCGCCCCAACACTTCACCGTCAAGCCGCCGCAGGGGGCGGGCGAGGACGAACCCGACGAACCCGACGGGGCCAAGGCCGAACGGCTGGGGTTGTTGCTGGAAGGCGGCATCATCAATCACGATGTCGTGGTCGTCGACACCCCGGGCAGCGCCGGGCCGTTGTCCGCGCTGGCCCATTCCTACGCCGATACGCTGATTACGCCGATCAACGATAGCTTCCTCGATCTCGACGTGCTGGCCCATGTGGACGGCGCCCGCATGGCCGTCATGGGACCCAGCCATTACGCCGAAATGGTGTGGAAGCAGAAACAGGTCCGGGCCCAGCGCGACGGCGGTTCCATCGATTGGATCGTCATGCGTAACCGGCTTTCCAGTCTCGATACCCACAACAAGCGCAAGATGGACGACGTGTTGCAGGACTTATCGAAGCGCATCGGGATCCGGGTCGTGCCCGGCTTCGGCGAAAGGGTGATCTTCCGTGAGCTGTTCCTGGCCGGGCTGACGATCATGGACCTCAAGGACGCCATCGGCCCGCAGGCCCTGGGCCCGTCCCATCTGGCGGCGCGGCGCGAGGTCGAGGCCCTAATCGGGGCGATTGATCTGCCGAAAGTTTCCCGGGCTGCTGATAACTAATCGAATTGACCGGTTTAGGTCACATATCGATAGACCGGACAGTTCACGTGTTACTGACCGCGAAAGTTTGCCGGGCTGTCGCGGAATCCTAAGACCGGGTAGACTCGGCCCATGGCAAAGGGTGGCGGCAAGGTTCCCAGCAAAACAGCGTCCCAGGCCGACGTTGGCGCGTTCCTGGAAAAGGTCCGCCTGACGCCGGTCGGTAAAAAAACCTGCCGGCCGGGGCGGTTGTTGTTCGCCATGGACGCCACCGCCAGCCGCAAACCGACCTGGGACATGGCGGCCCGTATCCAGGGCGAGATGTTTCAGGAAACGGCAGCCTTGGGCGGGCTAGAAATCCAACTGGCCTATTACCGGGGGTTCGGCGAGTTCAAGGCCGGCCAATGGACAGTGGAAGAGAAAGTACTTCTCGGCCAGATGACATCGGTTTTCTGCCTCGCCGGCGTAACCCATATCGAAAGGGTGCTCGCCCACGCCATCAACGAAACCAGGGAGCGGAAAATCGACGCCCTGGTCTTCGTCGGCGATTGTTTCGAGGAAGACATTGACCAAGTGGGAAAAACCGCCGGCGAACTGGGACTAATGGGGGTGCCGGCCTTCATGTTCCACGAAGGCGCCGACCCGATCGCCGCTTTCGCCTTCAAGCAAATCGCCAAACTTACCAACGGCGCTTACTGCCAGTTCGACGCCAATAGCGCCCAGGTGTTGAAGGACCTTTTAGGCGCCGTCGCCGTCTATGCCGCCGGCGGCCCCTCGGCGTTGGACGACATGGCCAGGATACGCGGCGGCGAGGTGCTGAAGATCGCCCACCAGGTCAAGGGCGGCTGAACGCATGTTCCCCTTATTCATCCTTGGTCTTGCCCTCCTGGCCGGATTATTGCTGGCCGGGCGTTGGTTCACCACCGCCGATCCTAAGACCCTGATCAGGGTGCTGAAGGGACTGCTTTTCGGGGTCATCGGGGCGGTGGCGTTGTATTTCGTTATCAGCGGCCGGTTGGCATGGGCGTTATTCGCCCTGCCGGCCCTGTTGCCCTGGTTCATACGGGCGCGACAGGCACACCGGATGTACAAGACCTTCTCGCGCATGGCTTCAGGCGGCCCGGGAAGCGCCGGGAAAGGAGGGGCCGGGCAGTCGTCCGACGTGGAAACCCGGTTCCTGCACATGGCCCTGGATCACGCAACGGGAAAAATGACCGGCCAAGTGCTTGAAGGCGATTTTGCCGGCCGCACCCTGGACAGTATGTCGGTGAACGAACTGGTGGACCTTTTGAAGACCTGCTGGGTCGAGGACACGTCCTCGGCGCAGGTGCTGGAAACCTATATCAACCGCACCCATCCCGATTGGCGGCAAACCACCCAGGATGACGGAAAAGGTACCGGTTCCGGCGAAGGCCCCATGACCCGGGCCCAGGCCCTGGAAATCCTGGGGCTCGGGGAAGGCGCCGGCGAACAGGAAATCAGTGACGCCCACCGCCGTCTGATCGCCGGCCTGCATCCCGACCACGGCGGCTCGACCTACCTGGCGGCGCAGATCAACCGCGCCAAGGACGTGTTGCTGGGGAATTGATCCGTCGTCCTTGCCCGAGGGCTTTCCCTATGGCAAAAAGGCCGCGCCCGTTCGCGGGATAGGGGCGGTTGCGGCAACCATCGCCGCCGACAACGGTTTTTCGGGTACGGTTCATGGTCAAGGCTGTCACCAAGGCGGTGTTTCCGGTCGCCGGTCTGGGGACCCGGTTTTTGCCTGCCACCAAGGCGATGCCAAAGGAAATGCTGCCGATTGTCGACAAGCCGCTGATCCAATACGCGGTCGAAGAGGCGATGGAAGCCGGAATCGAGGAGATGGTGATGGTCACGGCGCCGGGAAGAAGCCTGATAGAGGACCATTTCGCGCCCGACCCAGAATTGGAGGCGGCGCTCAAAGCCCGGGGAAAAGAAGCCGAGCTGAAAGCGCTGCGCGACGATTTCCCGAACCCTGAGAAAATTTCCTTCACCCACCAGGAGCAGCCCTTAGGGTTGGGCCATGCGGTCTGGTGCGCCAAGGAATTCGTTTCCGACGGTCCCTTTGCCGTGCTGCTGCCCGACGATCTGATGCAGGCCCGGCCGGGATGCCTGGCCCAGATGGTGGAGGCCTACCAGGACACCGGGGGCAACGTCATCGCCGTCGAGGAAGTGGCTGTTGAGCTGACCGCGCGATACGGCGTTCTCGACGTCGAGGACGACGACGGCCGCCTTGCCCGCGCCCGCGGGGTGGTCGAGAAGCCGGACCCGGCCGAGGCGCCGTCCCGGCTCGCTGTCATCGGGCGCTATATTCTGCAGCCGCAGGTCTTCGATCACCTGGACAAGCAGGTCGAAGGCGCCGGCGGCGAAATCCAGCTCACCGACGCACTGGCGGCGATGCTCGACAAGATTCCCCTGCATGGGCTGCGTATCGACGGCCGTCGGTTCGATTGCGGCACCAAGTCAGGGTTTGTCGAGGCCAACGCCGCCTTCGCCGCCGAACGGGCCGACCTGGGCGGCGCCGGATAGGGGCCGGAAAGGGAGATGCCATGCACATCGCGATGATCGGCGCCGGCTATGTGGGATTGGTGACCGGCGCGTGCTTTTCCGAGTTCGGCCACGACGTCACCTGCATCGACCGGGACGAGGCCAGGATCAAGAAGCTCAACGCCGGCGACATGCCCATCTACGAGCCGGGCCTGGAAGAGTTGGTCGCCGGCAGCGTCAAGTCGGGGCGGCTGTCCTTCGCCACCGGCCTCGAGGACGCGGTCAAGGGCGCCGACGCGGTCTTCATCGCCGTCGACACGCCGAACAGCGAAGGCAACGGCGACGCCGACCTCGGCAATGTTTTCGCCGTGGCCGAGAAAATTGCCGCGGCCCTGGACGGCTATACGGTGGTGGTGACCAAATCGACGGTACCCGTAGGCACCGGGCGTGAGGTCGAGAAGATCATTCGAGGGCTCAACGCCGACGCCGATTTCGACGTCGTCTCGAACCCGGAATTCCTGCGCGAGGGCTCGGCCATCGGCGACTTCCTGCGCCCGGACCGGGTCGTCATCGGCACCGGCAGCGAACGCGCCCGCGATACCATGCGCCACCTTTACCGGCCGCTTTTCCTGATCGAAACGCCGATCCTGTTCACCACCCGGCCGACGGCGGAATTGATCAAGTACGCGGCCAACGCCTTCCTGGCGACGAAAATCACCTTCATCAATGAAATCGCCGATCTTTGCGAGGTCACCGACGCCGACGTGCAGGACGTGGCCAAGGGCATCGGCTTGGACGGGCGCATCGGGCCGAAATTTCTTCATGCCGGCCCCGGGTACGGGGGTTCGTGCTTCCCCAAGGACACCCTGGCCCTGGTGCGGACGGCGGGCGAAGCGGGCCATCCGCTTCGCATCGTCGAAGCCGTGACCATCGTCAACGACGAACGCAAGGGCCGGATGGCGGTTAAGATCGTCGCCGCCTGCGGCGGCTCGGTGGACGGCAAGGTGATCGCCGTCCTTGGCCTGACCTTCAAGCCCAACACCGACGACATGCGCGAAGCGCCGAGCCTCGGCATTATCGCCGGCCTGCAGGCGGGCGGCGCCAAGATACGGGCCTTCGACCCGGAAGGCATGGACGAGGCCAAGGCGCTGCTCGATGGAGTCGAATGGTGCGAGGACGCCTACGACGCGGTGACCGGCGCCGAGGCGCTGACCATCGTCACCGAATGGAACGAATTCCGGGCCCTCGATCTGGAACGCGTCAAGTCGCTGATGAAATCGCCGGTGATGGTGGACCTGCGCAACATCTACGACCCCGACGAAATGGCGGCGGCGGGTTTCCGATACACCTGCGTCGGCCGCGCCCGGGCGGTCTCGGAATAACGGCTTAGGCCCCGGTGAAAGGAAGGCGCTTCCCATGCCCGAAGGCCACCGGCTCGATCCTACCATCCTCCGCGAATACGACATTCGGGGCATTGTCCCGGACACCCTGAACGCCGTCGCCGCCCGCGCCATCGGCTGTGCCTTCGGGTCGATTTTGCTGGATCGGGGCGGCAAAAGCGCCGTCGTCGGCTATGACGGCCGGCTCACGTCGCCGGCGCTGGAGGCGGCCCTGGTCGAGGGGCTTTCGTCGACCGGCATCGGCGTTGTCCGCATCGGACTCGGGCCGACGCCGATGCTGTATTACGCCGAACAGACGCTCGGCGTCGACGCCGGATTGATGGTCACCGGGTCGCACAACCCGCCGCAATACAACGGCATCAAATTGGTCATCGGCGGCAAGCCGTTTTTCGCCGGCGACATCCGGTTGCTGGGCGATCGGGCCGCCGCCGGCGGCTTTGTCGAAGGCGACGGCGCGGTGACGGAGCAATCCATCCTCGACAATTACACGGCCAGGCTGTTAGAGGATTTCGAGCCCGGGGAGGAACCCCTGAAAGTGGCCTGGGACGCCAGTAACGGCGCCACCGGGGAAGTCCTGAGAAAGATGACCGGCGGCCTTCCCGGCTTTCATGTGCTTCTGAACGACGAAATCGACGGCACGTTTCCCGCCCACCATCCGGACCCGACGGTGGAAAGCAACCTGGAGCAGTTAAAACTGGCAGTCGCCGAGCAGGGCTGCGACCTCGGCATCGCCTTCGACGGCGACGGCGACAGGATCGGCGTCATCGACGGCCTGGGCCGGGTATTGTGGGGGGATCAGCTTCTGGTGATCCTGGCCCGGGAAGTCCTGGACGATCAGCCGGGGGCGACGATCATCGCCGACGTCAAGTCGAGCCGGGTATTCTTCGACGAAATCGCGCGCATGGGCGGCAAGCCCCTGATGTGGAAGACCGGCCATTCCCACATCAAGAACAAGATGGCTGAAATCGGCGCCCCCCTGGCCGGCGAGATGAGCGCCCATATCTTCTTCAGGCACCGCTACTACGGCTTCGACGACGCGCTCTATGTCGCCGTCCGGCTGCTTTCGACGCTCAATCGGACCGGCGACAGCCTGGCCGAGATCCACGACCGCCTGCCGGCGATGGTGAATACGCCGGAACTGCGTTTCGATTGCGCCGAAGACCGCAAGTTCGCCGTCATCGGCGAGGTTCGGGAGCGCTTGCAAAAAGAGCAGGGAATCACCGTTCACGACATCGACGGGGTGCGGGTCGAGACCGAAGACGGCTGGTGGCTGTTGCGCGCCTCGAACACACAAGCGGCGCTGGTGGCGCGCTGTGAGTCCGCGACGCCTAAGGGCCTGGAAAGGCTTAAAAGCCGGCTTCGGGCGCAACTGGAAGCCAGCGGCCTCGCCTTGCCGGTGACGGACTGACGGCTTTGCTGAAAATCCGATTCTTTCCGTACAGCCTTTCAGCGGTCAACGGGGTGCGAACCCTACTTTATAGGATTTCTGGTACAAGGAATCGTGCAGGGTCAAAACCTGTCCAGCCAAGTCCATGACGGCGTTTTCATGGTCCCGTAGGGCGTGTGATTTTTGTTCTATTTCCGCCAGCAAGGCTGAAATTCTTTGCCTGAACATTATGACGTCCCAGATTAAACGGCTGGCATCGTTTTTTTGGGCCGGACCCGGGGGTTCCAAGTCGATATCAATAATCTCCCAGAATGACATTCCACCCTTGGCCAGTAAGCGTTTGGCCATTTGAAAGGCCGCCAGCGCCTCGCCCTCCTTGTCGGAATCGACCAAGGCCAACACCTTGCGAAGCCGCTCCGGATTGATCTGGTTTGTATTCACCCGCTCTTCCCCTTTCCCCGCCGAAACTTGCCCGTCGAATATCGTCTCCCAATGGTGAGGATTTATTTAACGCCTTGGCCGGGAGGAGGCGGGAACCGCCGGTTGAATGACGCCGGGCCTTGATTCGGCTTGACGGTATGAAGGGAAAATTATTAGGTTTCTTTCACGTTAACCGGCCGCGCCAAAATCCACAAAAGGGCGGCGGCTTTTTTTTAGGGAGATAAATTCAATGAATAAAATCAACATTTTTGCCGTCGCGGCTGTCTTTTTTGCTTTCGGTTTGACGGCCGCCCCGGCTTCCGCCGGTTGGAAAGAGCAGTGTGCCGCCGACATCAAATTTGCCGAGGGTGAACTGGCCGGCGCCAGTGCGAACTGGATCCATTACGCAAACGTCCAATCTTTTATTGATATAGCCAAAAAGGCTCTCGCTGACGGCAAGAAGAAGTGCCAAATAGTAATGAAAAAAGCAAAAGGAAGCTCGTTAACGTCAAATATGAACAAGCGGGCCTGCTTTCCGCCTTTCGGGCCGCCTTTGGGGAAAAACAAGACAACCGGAAAACGTCCGGGCCGCCCAGGTCCGGGCGTTTTTTACCTCTCCCCGGCGCGGTTTTTAGTTCCCGGCAATTTTACTAAACTAACGTCATGAATAGTGACGTCCCCCACCGTGACCTCTTGCTTAAGACGGCCCGGGATATTGTCCAGCTGCTGGCCGAAGGCGAAATATCGCCCCTGGAACTGCTGGAGGTGTCCTTCCGGCGCATCGAGGAGACCGACGGGGCGCTCAATGCCCTGCCGACGCGGTGCTTCGAGCGGGCCCGCGAACAGGCGAAGCGCATCGAAGGCGGGGATCCTTCGGACGGCGGGTCCGGTTCCTGGCTCGGCGGCCTGCCGGTCGCGGTCAAGGACCTCAACGATGTTGCTGGCGTCCGCACGACCTATGGCTCGACCGTCTTTGCCGATCATGTGCCGGAACGTTCCGATTACACCGTCGAAAGGCTGGAATCCAACGGCGCCATTATCGTCGCCAAGTCGAATACGCCGGAATTCGGGGCCGGCGGCGCCACATTCAACGACGTTTTCGGCACCACAGGAAACCCTTGGAACACGTCAAAGAACCCCGGCGGATCGTCAGGCGGGTCGGCCGCCGCCGTGGCCAGTGGCCAGGTCTGGGGCGCCCAGGGCTCCGATTTTGGCGGCAGCCTGAGAATCCCGGCCAGTTTTTGCTCCATCGTCGGCTTCAGGCCGACTCCGGGCGTGGTGCCCCGGGGGCCGGCCTCGCAACCGTTCTCGCCCCTTTGGGTGGATGGCCCGATCGCCCGCGACGTTGCCGACTGCGCGCTTTTGCTGGATGCCATGTCGGGCCGCGACGGCCGCGATCCGCTTTCCCGGCCAAGGCCGGCGGAGAGCTTCCTGGAAGCCGCGATGAAAGACCCGCCGTCGGGCCTGAGGATCGCCTTTTCACGCGATCTCGGCATAACCCCCGTCGACCCGGCCATCGATACGGTATTCTCGGCTCTTGTCGGGCGGCTCGGCGACATTGCCGCCGAGGTCGAAGAAGCCCATCCGGACCTCAAGAACGCCCCCGGCGCCTTTCAGACGCTGCGCGCCGCGTGGCTGGCCGCCGACATGGCCGAATTACTGGAAGCCAACGAAAAAAAACTGAAGCCCGAGCTGGTCTGGAACATTCGCAAAGGCATGGAGCTTTCCGCCGACGACATCGGCCGCGCCGACGTCGAACGGGGCCGGGCGTACCGGGAAATCATGGACTTTTTTGATAACTTCGACCTTCTGCTCACCCCGGCTACTGTCGTTTCGCCGTTTGACAGGGACTTGCGCTATCCGGAAGAGGTCGACGGGCAAAAGCTGGAAACGTATTTCGATTGGTGCGCCATCACCTACGCCATATCGCTGACGTCATGCCCGGCGATGTCGCTGCCGATGGGGTTCACCGAGAATGGCCTGCCGGTGGGCGTTCAGATCATCGCCCCGCCGTTGGCCGAAGCGGACCTTTTCCGTGCCGCGGCGGCGTTGGAGGGGATTTTGGATATCGCCGGCAGGCTTCCCGTGGATCCCGTCAGTTCCTGAAAAGCAAGGTCGGCAGCCACAGGGAGATCTGCGGGAAGAAAAGAATGAGCAGCAGGCCGATGACCTGAATAACCATGAACTGCATCATGCCCGCGTAGATGTCTCGTAACGACCAGTCGGGCACGACGCCTTTGATGTAGTACGCACTTAAGGCGACCGGTGGCGATAGCCACGCTGTCTGTAGGCAGACCGCAACCAAAGTACAGAACCATAAGAGATCTATCCCGACGGATTCAACCGCGGGCAAAAGGATCGGGATCACGACCAGGACGATGGGCACCCATTCCAGCGGCCAGCCCAAGAGAAAGATCAGGCCCAAGACGAGAATCAATAGCACCATGGGTGCTAACTCAAGCGCGACCAAGGTCTCCGCGATCATCGTCGCGGTGCCGAGCCGGGCGAAAACGGCGCCGTAGAAGTTCGACGTTGCCACCAGGAACAGGATCATGCTGGAGACCAGCATGGTTTGGAATATGGCTTTCTTCAGGCGTTCCCAGGTCAGCCGCCGATAGACGACGGACAACAGGAACGCGCCCAAGGCCCCCATGGCGGCGGCATCCGTGGGCGTCGCGAGACCGGCCAGGATGCTGCCCAGGACCGACATGATCAGGACCGCCAAAGGCACGATGCCGATCAGGAGCTCCTTGATGATTTCGCCAACGCTATCTGCTTTCTCCTCATCCGGCAGGGCCGGGCCCAGAGCCGGGTTCATGTACGAGCGGGCAACGGCGTAAAACATATAGAGCGCCGCCAGCATGACCCCCGGGATAACGGCGGCGGCGAATAGTTCCGTGATCGGCACGCCGACCACCGGTCCCATGACCACCAGCATGATCGACGGCGGAATCAGCATACCTAGCGTGCCGCCGGCGGCGATGGAACCGGCGCTTAATTTAACGTCGTAGCCCGCATGCTTCATGATGGGCGCGGCCATAACGCCGAGAATGGTGACCGACGCGCCGACGATCCCGGTCGCCGCGGCGAATAAGGTCGCGGTCACCAGCACGGCAATGTAGAGCGAGCCCTTTACGTTCGCCAGCATCATTCGAAAGCCGCTGAACAACCGATCCATGAGCCCGGCCTGTTCAAGGATAAAGCCCATGAACAGGAACAGGGGTACGGCGGCCAACAAGGTCTCGCGCATGACCCCGAAGGTCTGTACCACCAACAGAAAAAAGACCGTATCGCCGAAGCCGATGTAGCCGAAAACGACCCCTAGGAACAACAAGGTGAAGGAGATGGGAAAGCCGACGCAGATGGCAACAAAGAGCGTCGCAAGCGACACGAGGCCGAGGATTTCGGGGCTCATATCTGTTCCCCGTCGTCAATTTCAGTACCAATTATCGGCCATTTGCCGTAGCGCGCCGCGTAGAGGCTTTTCGCCAGTTCCGCGATGCCCTGCAGCATCAGCAACACCGTTGTCACCGGCATGACGGTCTTGAAAGGATAGATGATCGGCTTCCATGGGCTTGAAATCGCGACTTCGCCCCGCACCCACGAAATGGCGGCATAGTCGTACCCGGCCCAAAGCCAGAGCGCCAGGGCCGGAAAAAAGAAAAAAATATATAAAAAACTGTCGATCGTCCCCTGCCAGCGAACCGGCCAGAGGCGGTAAAAGAAATCGGTTCGGATATGGCCCTGCATGGCCAGCGTATAGGCCGCGCCCAACATGAAATGACTGCCGTAAAGCATGTAGGTCATGTCATAGGCCCAGAGGGTGGGCGCATTGAACAGGTATCGCGCAAAAACCTCATAGACTAGGCAGAGCACCATGGGGATGATCAGCCAGGCAAAGGCCTTACCCGACCAGATACTGATCTGGTCGAGCGTCTTAATAGCCGAACGGGTGCGCCCGGAAAACAGTTCGTAGTTGGCCTGCAACGGAAACCTCCCCTCGAAAGGAAGGAAACGGCGGGAAGGTAACCTCCCCGCCGTCAAAGTCTTGCTTACTTACTTCGAAACGGCCGTTTTCTTACTTCGAAAGGGCCGCTTTGCCGATGGAGTAATAGAGCCCCAACAACTTGGTCCAATAGGGCACGGTTTTCTTGGCGAAGGCCTTTTGGCTGTCCGCCACCTTCTTGAAGAAGGCATCCTTGGCCGAATATTCCTTCATCACCTTCGCTGAAGCGGCGGCAAAGGCCGGATAAAGATCGGCCGGTGTGTCATGAATGGTCACCCCGTGCTTTTCCTTGAGCGTGTGGATGGCCTCGCCGTTGCGCTTGATGTTCACGGCGATGGATTCGGCTACGGACGCCTTGGCCGCAACCTCGATGATCTTCTGCAGGTCGGCGGGCAGGGACCGCCAGAACTTGCCGTTGATGATGATGGTACCGAGATCGGATGCCTGATGCATGCCCTGCAGGTAGTAGTGCTTCCACACCTGATGCATGCCCAAGCGGATGTCTTCGCCCGGGTTGATCCATTCAGCCGCATCGATCACACCGCGCTGGGCGGCCGGAACCAGTTCACCGCCGGGGAGCGAGACCGTGGTCACACCCATGTGGTTGAACAGTTCGCCGGTGATGCCTGGGGGCGAGCGGTATTTCAGCTTGCGGAAGTCATCCAGGCTTTTGATCGGTTTCTTAAACCAGCCGAGCGGCTGGCCGCCCGACATCAGGTTGATAAAGCCGACAATGTCAGACTTCAGGTCGTTCTTGAAAAAGTCGGCATAGAGCTTTTCACCGTCGCCTTCATAGTACCAGGCCAAGAACGTAAACTGGTCCATGCCGCCGACGCTGGGCTGGTCGGCGAACAGGTAGGCCGCCGGGCGTTTCCCTGAGAAGAAGTGCGGCCACGTGAAGCCACCTTCGACGAGGCCCTTATCGACCGCGTCTTGGACGTCGAAGAAGCCGACGATGGCGCCAACCGGCAGGACTTCCGTCTTCAACCGGCCGCCGGACATAGTGTCGATGTTGGCGCCGAAACTCTTGATAATATCCATATACATGCTGGCATTAGGCAACGCGGTTTGAATCCGCCATTTGATGGTCTTGGCGGTTGCGTTGGTCGGCACTGCGGTGACGAGCGCCACCAGAATCGCAGACGCGACAATAGTCAATCGTGAGCGTTTCATGATTATCCTCCCTATTAAAATTATGACGTCATTTTTTGTGACGTCAGTTTTTGCGGAAATCGTTATGTGACAAAGACCTATGGCTGTCCCTAACAATCATCCTGTAATGCGAAAACTTAACACGCTAATTAATGTAAAAATACTTTAAATGGTATTTGCAGCGTAAAGCGGATGCGCAAGGTCCCCTCGGACTGTTGCTTGTATTGTTCTTCCCGATCATCGCGTTGTGGCTTCCGGAAATTCTTTTCAGAGGGGGATGAAGACTTAATAAATGGCCAAGCCTTGGCTCCCCGATTGGCCACAATCATCTGCCATGACGTCATGCTCGCTCGGTGAGGAAATGGGGTCCATCGGCCTGCGGCGTCCGGGGGGCAAATGGGGGCTAGCGTTTGTTGGCGGCGACCCGGTAGCCGTCGCGCATGCGGATCTTCATGCAGTGCGCCTTCTTCTTTTTCAGGAACCTGCAGGCCAGGGTGGCATTTTTTTGGCTGATCCCCTTGATCCGCGCCCGGTGCAGGGTCTTGCCGTTTCTTTTCTTCAGCGGCACCACCTTAATTGTGCCGTTCCTCAACTGCCGGGGCGCCACCTCGATGGCCTTGCGCGCCGCGTCATAGGCCCGTGAATACTGCGCGTAGGCGCCGACCTGGATGCCCCAGCGGCGGTGCTTGGGAACCGGTCCCAGGGATTGACCCCGGGCGGCCATTTTCGGTTCCGCCTTGGGCCTTGCTTTCGCCCTTGCCTTCGCCTTGGCGGGTTTTGGCTTGGGCGGGGTGGCGGCGACAACCGGCGATGAGTCCTGACGCAAGGCCTTGAAGCCCAGGTTCAACAGCCGGGTCATCAGGACGTTGCGCGAATTTGGTGAATTGCCGCCGAAGATGACGCTGATCACCCGCTGGCCGTGGCGCTGGGCCGAAGCCACCAGATTGAACCCCGAGGACCGGATATAGCCGGTCTTGATACCGTCGGCGCCGTCATACGACCTGAGCAGCTTGTTGTGATTACGGTGGATGATGCCCTGATAGGCGAACCGATCGATGGAAAAATAACGGTAATAGACCGGATAATCGCGGATCAGGGCGCGGGCCAGGACGCCCATGTCGCGGGCGGTGCTCAACTGTCCGCGATGCGGCAGGCCGGAAGCGTTGCGGAACGTGCTCCGGTACATGCCGAGCTTGCGGGCCTTGGCCGTCATCCTGAGGGCGAAGCTGCGTTCCGAACCGCTCATGTTTTCGGCGATCACGGTGGCGACGTCATTGGCTGACTTGGTGACCAGGGCCAGGATCGCGTCCTCGACGGTGATCCGCTGGCCGCGGCGCAGCCCCAGCCGCGATGCCGGCTGGCGGGCGGCGCGGGCGGAAACGCGAAGCTTGCTGTCGACGGTCCACAGCTTCGATTCCAGCGCCTCGAAGACCAGATACATGGTCATCATCTTGGTCAGCGAAGCAGGATAATTGCGGGTGTCGGCGTTGATCTCGTGGATCACACGCCCGGTTTCGGCGTCTATGACCAGGGACGCGTACTTGGCAAAGGCGGGCGGCGGGCCCAAGACAAGAAGAACGGCAAGGAAGACCGGCGCCAACAGGCGGCGGGTCGAAAGGCCGATGGCGGCAGCTTTTCGTTTTCTCGTCTCAGACCTAGACAAATTGTCCCCCTTGATCGGTCCCCCGGCGGTCCCTCAGACATGAACTCCTGATTTTAAACACGAAAGCGGGCGGCGTTGCCAGATTTTTATCCGCCGAATCACCTGCTTCTAAACCTAGGGTAATAAAAAAAAGTTAATTGGTACATAGCCGTGCCGATTATTTCCTGGCCCGGTCCGGGCCCGGGGGCACTTGGGATGGCTTTTTATCGCATTTGCAACATTTCCCCTTTCCCTCTTTCAGGGCATTTATA
>Ga0208113_1000920_pt1 | contig 14377 bp, 11 predicted proteins | sample Knorr_S7_td_NADW_FD_185598 | JGI IMG/M metagenome (GOLD analysis project Ga0208113, IMG submission 185598) | Marine microbial communities from Southern Atlantic Ocean transect - Knorr_S7_td_NADW_ad_2505m_LV_A (SPAdes) (version 2) | ecosystem: Environmental > Aquatic > Marine > Oceanic | place...
CTCTCCAGGCCGAGAATCTTGTCCGCCTCCTCGCGACGAGCCGTCAGCATCAAAATGGGCTGGCGCAAGCGCATCTGTCTCATCTGACGAAAGAAGTCGAAGCCGGAACCGTCTGGTAGCCGCCCGTCCAGAATCACCAGGTCCTGCGATTCGCTCTGGGCGTGACGGATTCCTTCGCCTCCTGAGGCTTTCCATTCGGCATGAAATCCGTTGCTGGTCAGGCTGTCTCTAAGACTCTCGCCCACGGCTGGGTCGTCCTCGATAATCAGGATGCGGTCTCGGCCCTGCATTGCAATCACCCCTATATCCAACTTATACTTTGGCAAACGCAAATTGGCAACCTTGGTTAGGATTTTTTGGATTTGGCAGAAGGTTGGATTCGTGCATTTGCGGTTCAAATGACTACCCAAGAATTTCAAAGTATCTTTTAGGAGCGACCGTTGAGGACCTAGGACTTCGGAATTCATAGACCTTGCCCATTATAGGTCTGAGTATGACGCCAGCTGTTAGGCTCGTGTCGCAAAAATTCTGATTTCGTGACTCAATCGGTGGCCGGTATGTCTCACACATGCAAGCCACGATCAGCCGTGGCTATTTCTTTTTACCGACATTGGCAACGGCGACCCCTTCAGGAAATTCGAAAACCCTGGATTAGGAGCATCGGAGATGCAGGTCGCAAGCTTTCAAAACATAACCTCCCACTACGGCGCAGACGAGGTGCTGAGCGGGGTCAGCTTCCAGATCAACTCCGGCGAGAAACTGGGGATGATCGGGGTCAATGGCTCTGGGAAAACCACCATTCTGCGGATTCTGACAGGCGAGCAGGAGCAGACCGCCGGCGAAATACTGATTCCCAGCGACGTTCGGGTGGGATACGTCCCCCAGTACGTCAAGCATAACGACGCCGACACGACGATGGAGTTTCTGCTGTCGGACTATCGCGCCATTTCGGAGAACCTCCGACTTCAGGAGGAGAATCTGGAGAAGGTGTCAGAAAAGAACACTAACGCTGCCCTGCGAGCCTACCAGCGCGCCCGCGACGACTACGACCGTGTTGACGGTGATCTCTTTCCACAGCGGGCCGAAGCCATGCTGGACACGATGGCCCTCAAGGGCAAGGAGGATCAGAAGGTAGACTCCATGTCCGGCGGCGAGAAGAACGTTCTGTCGCTGGCTCGCGCCCTGCTCTCCGAGCCTGACCTCCTTCTGCTGGACGAGCCTGCCAATCACCTCGACTACCTGGGAGTCGCGTGGCTGGAGGATTTTCTTGTCAGGTTCAAGGGCGCGGTGTTGATTGTTTCTCACAACCGTTATCTGCTGGATAGGGTTGCGGGGGGAATCCTGGAGTTGGATGGCGGCAAGATCACCCGGTACGAAGGCAACTACTCGGCGTATCGGGCTGCCAAACTGCGGAAACTTCTGGCCCAGCAGTCGGACTACATCGCTAACCAGAAACGGCTCGCTCGACTGGAGGAGCTTGTCCGCAGATTCGCGGAGATCGCCAAGGTCTATGACAGCAAGGAATGGGGCCGCAGGCTCAGGGCCAGGCGCTCCCAACTTGAGCGTGAGAAGAAGAATGCCGTCGAAAAGCCAGAGCTTAACCAGTCTGCATTGGCCGCCCAGTTCCTGTCCGAAGAGACACAGGCCGATATAGCCCTCCAGATGCGCGACTACACCCGTGGCTTCGACGACCTCACGCTGTTCGACAATGCCGAGATGGACATTGCCGGAGGCGACGCTGTGGCGCTGGTTGGGGTCAATGGAAGCGGCAAGACAACCCTGCTCAAGGACATCGTCGAGCGCGGAGATTGGAGCAACCACGACCTCCGCATCGGCCCTAGTATGAACGTGGGATACTCGGCCCAACAGCAGGAAGTCCTGGACGACGATCGCACCATCGTCGAGGAGATTCGCGACGCCGCGCCCATGACCAGTCAGTCGGCCTTCGCCCTGCTGAATCGGTTCATGTTCCAGCCCGAGGACATGCAGAAGCGGGTGGGCGAACTTTCCGGCGGAGAGCGCAACAGGCTCCAACTGGCGAGGCTTATGGCCCTGAAACCCAACTTCATGATTCTCGATGAACCGACAAATCACCTGGACATCCCCTCCCGCGAGGCTGTCGAGGAGGCGTTGGAGGATTTTCAAGGCACGCTGCTTGTGGTCTCCCATGACCGTTACTTTCTCGACAAGGTTGTAAATCGGGTCGTGGAGGTGCAGGACAAAAAGCTGGTGTCCTTCCCAGGAAATTTCTCAGAATTTTGGCGCGTCAGCGGCCGCTCGACCATCAATGTTGTGGGCCGGGTCTCCCAGAGACGCCAGCGCAGGGAGCCGGATAGGGTTCAACGCGCTCAGCAACGCCAGGAGGTCTCGGACCTGGAACGCCGCATCCACGAGTCAGAGGAGCAAAAAATCGAGCTTGAAGACCAGATGGCCCAGGCGTTCACGAATCGCGACCACCGCGCCGGACGCCGCGCCAAACGCCAACTGGACCGCGTTACCTCCCAGCTAGAAGACTACTACGCCCGTTGGGTGGCGCTAGAGTGAGGAGCTAGTGACTCTGATATACAACGAATCGCGCAAAACCTCGCCATACCGAACGGAGTGAAGCATCTGGTCGCGTGTAGAACAACCGCTGCGATACTGATACTAGATTCTTCGCCGCGACTCAGAATGACGAGGGCTGAAAGCTGAAAGCGACAGCCTTCCTGATACCTGAAAACCTGACATCCTGAAACCTCGAAGGAGCCAACATGGCATTCAAAGCATACATATCCGTGGATATGGAGGGCGTCAGCGGGCTGGTGCATCGGGACCACGTGGGGCGCGACGGCAAGGACTACGAGTTCTCCCGACGCCTTATGACCCTAGAAGCCAACGCCTCCATCGAGGGAGTTTTCGACGGCGGAGCCGATGAGGTGGTGGTCAATGACAGCCACGGGACCCAACGCAACCTGCTCCCCGAATTTCTCGACCCGCGCGCCCAGGTCATAACCGGCTCGCCCAAGCCCCAGAGCATGATGGCCGGGCTGGACGACAGCTTCGGGGCCGTCCTGTGCGTCGGATACCACGCCCGCGCCGGAAGCCAGGGAATTCTGGACCACACCATCTCCAGTCAGGCTGTCTACGACATCAAGATCAACGGCGACTCCCAGGGAGAGATGGGTCTCAACGCTGGCATCGCCGCCTACTACGGAGTCCCGATAGTCCTGCTGACCGGAGACTCTACCGCCACGGCCCAGGCCGTCGAACTGGTCCCCGAAATCGAAGTCGCGACGGTCAAGGAATCGCTGACTCGCTACGCTGCCAAGAACCTGTCGCCCTCGGCGTCCCAGGAGCTTATCCGTCGCCAGTCCAAGCTGGCCGTCGAGCGCCGAGAGGAGATCGCGCCCGTCCAATACGAAATGCCTGTGACGCTGACCCTCCAGTTCATGTTCTCGGCAATGGCCGACGTCGCCGAGCTGGTCCCCGGAGTCCAAAGGCTGGACCCGCTCACGGTGTCCTTCACATCCAGCGACTACCTGGAAGCCTTTCACTGCATTCGTGCCCTGATCCTCATGGCGGGGGCTGTGGCGTAAGCGGCAACAATAAGAGCAGGCGCCCAACGAACGCCTGCTCTTATTGTTAAAATATGGAATTGTGTCAGAGTGGCGCGAGGCCAGGGTTGGCCTCGCGAGAAGGGGTGAACACAGCAGGGGCCGTTGGGGGAAGTCAACGAGCAGGGGGAGGTCTGGCCCCAACTGTAAAGGCTGGTATTCTATATGCCCAGGACGGCGAAGGCGAGGTTCCCCAGGATGTATGATCCCACCATGGATCCCAGGAATGTCCACTTGTAAACTTTGAACATTGTGTGCCCTCCAGAGTTTTCAATGTCGTACTCTGAAGATAGGGTTTCAATACCAACCCAGGCATATGGAAAACGTTGGGAAGCTGTTGGGGTAGGGGCATACGAAATACGATCTGCCCGTCGCCTGACGCGCGGTTCCACCGGCGTTTTGCGGGTTGAGGCTTGGTTGATCTATTAGAAAGGAAAGCGTAATGTTGCGATGCTGAACGGGGTGAAGCATCTTATCGCGCGAATTACGACGGTTGCCGCACTGACACCGGATTCTTCGCTGCGACTCAGAATGACGTAGTGCGACGGATGGCGCGGGTTGACGGCTGAAAGCTGACAGTCTCCCCTGATACCTGAACCCTCGCCCGCGCTACCGCTCGGACAGAGTTTTCAACACCTCATCGTCCAGTTCAACCCCCAGACCAGGGCCATTGGGGACCGCTATGTGGCCGTCGATCACCTGGAGGGGTTCTTTGAGGACGGGCCACTCGTCGCGGATGGAGATTGGCTCGATGTTGTACTCCTGTTGGTAAGGAACCATCGAGCTTGCGGCGCAGAAGTGCAGGTGCGCCACGGTGCTGAGGATGGGCTGGGTGTTGTGGACGGTGATGGGCACTCCGAAGGCTGAGGCCAGCGCGTCGATTTTCTGGAACTCGGTGAATCCGGGAACCTTCACGATGTCCGGCTGGATGATGTCCACCTTGCCCTGGAGTATCAGGTCGCGGTACTGGTGGTGCGTATAGATCATCTCACCAGAAGCTATTGGGATGGTCAGAGCGTCGGCTATCTGGGCAAGCCCCTCCAGATCGTGGGCCGGGCGCGGCTCCTCGAAGTGGAACACTCCCAGGTCTTCCAGCGCCTTGCCGATCTCGATGGAGTGGTGCACCGAGTATGACCCATTCACGTCCACCAGAATGTCAACGTCATCGCCCACGGCGGCCCGGACCTCGGTCACCGTGGGGATCGTCTCGTCCGACGGGTGGTCGATGGCTCCGGGGAGGGCGCTATGGAGTTTGTAGGCACTGTACCCCTGTTCGACCAACCCAGCGGCGCGGCGACCCTCCTCCAGCGGCGTGAGGTCACGACGCATGGAGCTTGCGTACACGGGAATCATGTCGCGATGCTTGCCGCCCAACAGCTTCCAGATCGGCACGTTCAGAGCCTTGCCGGCGATGTCCCACATGGCGATGTCCAGTCCCGATATGGCGCAGAATACCAAGCCTCCCATCTCTATCGCCGAGCCTGCGCGCATCATGTCCTTGAAGCGCACGGCGGTGTCTGTCGGGTCTTTGCCGATCAGCGCGGGCTTCAGGACCTCTTCGACCAGCATCTTGGTGATCTCCGGCCTGCGGCGGAAGCACTCGCCGATTCCGGTAATACCCTCGTCAGTGTGAATCCTGACGAAGGGGAAATCTTGGTCCAGCACGAGGCATTCGACATCGGTGATTTTCATAGTTAGGTCCTCAGGTTTTCAGGTATCAAGTGCCAGGTTTTGGCTCTGATGAGGATAAAGGAGACCGTGTGAATTGTCACCTTCCAAGGGAACTGGTGTTGCAGGTATCAGCTATCTCGCTTGCGACCAGACTCTTCGCCTCGGCTCAGACTGGGCGTAACAGCCCGTCCTGACACCTGAATCCTTTTACGGCAACAGAGTATTGTCGATCAGACGAACGTCGCCGATTCGGACGGCCAAGGAGACGAGGGCTGGGCGGTCTATGATGTCCAGCTCATCGAGGGTTTCGGCGTCGGAGATGCTTATGTAATCCACCGATGTTCGAGGTTCGGACTCTATGAGATTTCGCATCTGAGCGCTTATCTTCTTGGCATTAAGAATCTCTGACTGGTGCATCTCGCGGGCCAGATTCAAGGAGCGCGAGAGCGTGAGGGCCGATTCCCGGTCTCCATCTCTTAGGTAGGCATTGCGGCTGCTGAGAGCCAACCCGTCGGAGTCTCGGATCGTGGGAATCACAACGACTTCGGCCCCCAGGTTGAGATCGGCGTTCAGCCGTTTGATGACCAGGCATTGCTGGGCGTCCTTCTGGCCGAAATACACCTTGTCTGGCCGTACGATAGTCAACAGTTTGCAAACGACAGTGGCGACGCCCCGGAAATGGTCAGGACGGGACGCGCCCTCCAGCTTTGCGGCGATCTCGCCAACATCCACGCGCGTGTCAAACCCCGCAGGATAGACCTCCTGAGACGCGGGAGCGAACACCAGGTCAACGCCTGCCTCCTCCAGTTTCGCCAGGTCGCCATCCATGTCGCGAGGGTAGGCAGCCAGATCCTCGTTAGGGGCGAACTGAGTCGGGTTGACGAAGATGCTGGCCGAAACAGTGGCGTTGTCTGCCCGAGCTCGGCGCGCCAGAGACATATGCCCCTCGTGCAGGTAGCCCATCGTCGGCACCAGCCCCAGAGGTCGGGCGGCGCTGCGTTCCGCGACACGAAATTCAGATACGGTTTCGATTACTTGCATAGTGTGGTTGCAGTCAGGCCGTCACACCAATACGTCCTGACAACCTGATCCCTGAAAACCTTGTTACCTCAGTCCAAGTCCGCCAGTTTGGGCATGACCTCGTCGGCCAAGAGTCTCATGGAATTCTCCCACTGCTCTTTTGGTTCCCACTCGTGGCCCATTGCCAGCAGGACTCCGAATCCGCCCACCTGATGATACAGATTCCGAATCTTGTTGGCCACATCGTCAGGACTGCCGACGATCCACATATTGTCCATCAGGTATTCGATGGTCAGGTCCGAGTCCGCCATATCTGGGTCCAGCTTCATGTGTTGCAGTCCGTCCCCCCGTGACAGCAGGTGGAACCAGTAGTCCTCGAAATCGCGTCTCAGCACGCCCTCTAATGCTTCTTTGCGCGCCTGTTCCGTCGTGTCAGCCACGTAAACTTCGCGAGCGATGCGCCAGATGGAGCGGTCCGCGGTGAGACCTGTGTTGTTGGCGCCCTCTTCGTATGCGTCCCAGTGAGTCGCAACTGTGGCCGGATTCACCAGGTTAATGCTCATCGGTATCCAGCCACGCTCTCCGGCCTGAATCAACGTATCGGAGCGAGGGGACACCCCTCCCACAGCAATAGGGGGATGAGGTTTTGTGTATGGAGTCAGGTGAAACGTTAGGCCGATGTCATCCACAGGCTCAGGAATCTTGAACCGCCAGTTCTTATTCTCGTATAGGCCGGGCTTGGGGTCGTCCCAAATCTGGAGAATGATGTCCACGGCGTCGCGAGTGTACTGCCGTCGATCATCGACTTCGGGATCGAATCCGAACATCTCGTAGTCACCGGGCGTCGAACTTGAGCCGATGCCCCAGTGGAACCGACCTTTCGACATATGGTCAAGCTGGGCGACCCGGTGGGCCAGCATCATCGGGTTGTGGTTCGGCAGACAGTGGACACCGGTGCCCAGGACGATGTTCTTCGTCATGCCCAACGCCTGAGCGATCACGAGGTCTGGAATCGGGATATTCTCCCAGGCGAAGGTGAAATGCTCGCCGATGTACGCTTCCTTGTAGCCCATCTCATCCAGCGTCACAATCTGTTGCAAGTCGTCTTCCAGAGTCTGGGTAATGTTGGACCCAGGCGGATGCAGCGGCATGGTGAAATATCCGATTTCCATTAAGACGGGCCTCCTTAGAGTTGATGCCCGTATGCTATCGCACTTTGAGGCCGAAGTCATGGAACTGGCGGTGGTTGATGGGAGGATTCAGTAGTGGGTTAGCGACGGGTTCGTGTTTGATGTCTAGCGGCGCCACGGATCAATCTATACTTCTCATTGATCGAGAGTTCATTTACATGCCAATTCCGTGCTGAAATGTAAGCTTACGAGTGAAGGCCGTCTCACGAAAGCAAACATCCCAGCCAAGTTTGCATCGGCTGGGATGTTCTGACTCTCGGTTCGGGTATCGGGTTTCTAGTCCGCAACCTCCGCGATGGCGGGGGTGTCCTCGAATGGCGCGCCGGTGGCGGGGTTGATGTCGAAGGATGAGGGCAGGTCCAACTCCTTCGCGATCTCTCGGACTGCGGGGATGACCTCCTGGCCCATCAGCCTCAGGCTTCGCATCTGATCGTCGTGGGTCATGGCGCCGTCGCCGTCCCAGAAGAAGACACTGCCTGGTCGAAGCTCCTCAAGGATGTGTCGAATCTTGGGGATCACAGTGTCTGGCGTTCCCGTGACGATGGTGTAGTTCTCGATCTGCTCCTCGTAGGATGTGCTGAGGACTCCGCCACGGTTGGCTGTGGCCGCGTTCATGGTCGGTAGGACGCGCCTGCGGGAGGTAAGGCCAGGGAGCCTCATAAGCGCCTGATTCGCGGTGCCTTCGTTGCCTGCCAGGAACGGGTTGCTGGGACCCTGGACGAACTTTCGGCCCACTTCCTCTGCCAGTTCTTCAGTCTCGTCAACGTGGACTTTCCACAGGTAGCCCAGGTTCTGAGGACCGGACTTATACCCCTCTTCTTCAGCGGTGTCGTGGTAAATCTGAAAGGCCTGCTTGGTCGGCTCCAGCTTGGTGGCGAGCATTATGTACGGGATGCGCTGTCTGGCGGCCCACTTGAGCGAGTCTTCACTGACGACACCGGGAAGCCAAATCTGAGGGTGGGGCTTCTGGTAGGGCTTGACCCACGGGTTCACGTAGCGGTAGTTGTAGTGCTTGCCCTCCCAGCGGAAGGGGCCAGGCTCAGTCCAAGCTTTGACGATGAACTCGTGGGCCTCCTGGAACCTCTCCCAGTTGTAAGGAGGGGGCGCGTTGTGCGCGACGCTCTCGCGTCCGGTGCCTCGGACCCAGCCCGACACCAGACGGCCACGGGAGATCATGTCGATCATTGCCAATTGCTCAACCAGCCAGAGCGGGTCTTCCCAGATGGGCAGAATGTTGCCCAACAGAACGATCTTAGCCTTTTTGGTGATCTTAGCGAGGATTGAGGCTTCGACGTTCATCGCGCCGCCCATGCAGAAGGGCGTGCTGTGATGCTCGTTGAGCATTAGGCCGTCGAAACCCATCTCCTCGGCGTACACTCGCTCGTCAAGATAGCGGTTGTAAAGGTCTGCGCCGATCTGTGGGTCGTATATGTCATTGCTGAGGTCCAGGTCCCTTATAGATTTTCCTGTTGCCCCGAAGTAGCCGGACTTTTCGTCCTGGTACGGCCTTTCTGTGAAGTGTCCTATAAACATCCGCGCCTCCTTGGGCCGCAATTGGCTGAAATTGGGGTTCTCTGCGCATAGCTGGGCGCCGCGTCAATAAACAATTTTACGGTTAACCGGACAAAAATCTCTGAACGATTCGAACGAACTCGTCAGTCTGCTCGATCTCGGGACGATGCCCCGCGTTGTCTATGATGGCAAGCTGAGAGCCTGGGATCGAATCGTTGAAGACCTGCCCCGCGCTCAGCGGAACGATGGCGTCCTCGCGGCCCCAGATGATCTGTGTGGGCATATTCTTGAGCCTGCTCAACAGATTCGGCAGTGCAGGGTAGTGCATGTAGGGGCGCCAGCTAAGACGGCACGCCTGTTCCCTTGCAACCTCCCAGTACTCGGCCTGTTCGGGCGTCGGCTCTTCTGGGCAAATCGTCGCGAACTCTGACGTTCCCTCTGGATTCAAAAAACTTTCGGTGATGAACTCTTTGGCAACCACCAGGAACATGTCGAATATTTCGCCGGTTGGAGGCTTGATGCCCGCGGCGTCCACAAGAATTAGCTTGTTGAAACGACCCGGGTCCATCGTCGCTATCTCTGCGGCCAGCCACCCTCCGAAGGAGAAGCCCATCATGTTGATCTGGCCCACACCCATGTCGTCGAGAGCTTCCAGGTACCAGCCTGCCATGTCACGCATGTTCATGATCCAGTCGAGAAAGGGCGAGTCTCCGAATCCGGGATGCGAGGGGATTATCAGTTCGTTGTTCTGTCCCAGCGCCTCATGAAAATTCATCCAGCCCGGGTGTCCCATCTCGTCGTGAAGTATAAGTAGCGGCTCGCCGGAGCCTCCCTTCACCAGTTGAACACTGGTTCCCGCCAGCTCAACTATCTCTTCTGTCCATGCCTGCGAGGTTGTGGTCACGATTTCATTCCTCCAAATAGAGCGTTATATCGGCGCGCTGTCCCTCCGGGTTGAATGACGCTATCAGTCAGCGCCACGAACGCCTGATCCTGTCCGCCGATGAACCGTATTCTATCCTTAACGAGCGCGGGTGTGAAGGGCATGTAAAATCGACGAAAAATATTCAGCCAGAATCTATCGCTCGCTAGAGAATGATTTTCACGATGGTGCCACCGTTACCGGACTCATGAAATCCTCATGGCATTCTGTTGACTCCGTGGAGTGAAATCGACAACGATAACGAATGAGGCTACGCAAAACAAGCACAATAAGTTAACCACGATAACCCAGCGGAACGCGCGTTTCGCTGGGTTATGAGCGAACCTAACAAAGGACATGCGAGATATGACTATGGAGGCAAAGTAGATGGCGAAATTTGCTGAAGGTCAACGAATCAGGGTATCCGCCAACAGCCCTTCCGCCCCAAAGGCGTTGCGCGATCAATTGGGGGTCATCACATCAGTCGTGATATCTCACGCGCCTGCTGATTTCATAGCGGCCCACGCCCTCGAAGACTCGGCCGAGCAGAAGTACGAAATCAAATTCGAGTTCGATGAGAAAATTCGGCAGGTCGGCGAGGCGCAGCTAGAATCTGCATGAGGGGACCGTTACCCTGAAGGCGGGTCGCAACGGTCACAATTGTTACGTTAGGCAGCTTTGCCCGTCCAGGCGATAGCACGCTGTAGAGGGCGGCTTGAGATATACCTTTCGATGGCAGCGTTGAGCTTCGCCCACTGTTCGACCTGACCCCAGGTCCTGAACTCTCCGTCAAAAAAGAAGACCGGCTGATCCTTGACTGGGGTTGTCTTCGGGTATGGCGTGTTTTGCGTCTCCTGCATCATGTATATCCCATCCCTTCGTTTGCGCTCTCCCTGGATTTAGCATGTAACGCAATGGTGTTTCTGGAATCACTTTATATAGTGAACTCTGGGTGATGCCAAGGGTGAACATAGCGGAGTCTGGATCACACGTCGCTGATGTCTTCTATGACGTAGTTGCTCGCGAGCAGGTTAGTCTCCATGCATGCGAATAACTCTTGAGAGATGAACCGGAGTTCCCAAGAACAAAAACGGGTGTGTCGGTCATTGATCTCGGCGTCAGGTTCGCTTGCATCGTCATCGTCGTGGCCGTGCTTCCCTGGAATCGAGAATTTGATATCTCTATCGAAGCACGCGTTAAGCGACTATATATGAGATTTAGCTGATTCAACACCGACGAGTTCCTGACGATACCCCGATCTTTCGGTCGGCGTTGTTGCGCGTTCGATTCTCAAGTTCGACACGCCTGCGACAACAGCGTTGCGCTTCGTTAAGTTCAACGCGCTTCTGAGAATCGTCAAACAGGGTTATCGCGCTTGGATAAAAACGCCATCAGGAATATGGTTTCCAGCATAACTCGTAAAACCTGCAAGAGACTGCGCGTAGTGCCCTGCTAAAAGCATTGCCATATATGGATGAATTTATTAATGGAATTGCCAAGTAAACATGGCTCGTCATAGGCGTTGCCACCTATAGCCAGCAACCATACGATCGAGACATCAAAAGTTTAGAAACCTGATAGGAGGGCAATGATGTCTCGGATCCTTGTGGCCAGTTAGCAAGCTCTCTTCGCAGAAGTGGTGTTGGCTGAGCCAGGGCGAGGATCAATGTTGGCGCAATCGCGCTGAGGAGATGTAAAGGGATGTATTTGAATGCCAGTCCTGTGTTAGCATTTTCGTACGACGCCTCCCTAAGTGAGTTTGCTCATAGCTGGGTAATCGACAAGCCGAAGTGGCGGAATGGTAGACGCGGCGGTCTCAAACACCGTTGGGCATAACGCCCGTGGGAGTTCGACTCTCCCCTTCGGCACCACGATCTAGACACAAAATAGGCACATGGACGTGTTCCAGGCGCTTGTCGCTTTTCAGTTCTGTCCATTGTTGTCCACTATCGTGATTCATGTACCATGAATCTGGCACCCAGCAGGTATAAATCTATCCCGATACGGCCTGGAATGAGTCCACCAAGCCTCCCTCCTTTTTCATCAACACCAACGTTCACTGATAGGGGTTATGGCTTAGCTTTTCTTACAGATACTAGGGCCTAGCCGTGACAGATTGCTGAGGTAAAAAGGGGCTTTATGCAGACGGCACCAGGATGAGCAAAGAGCTGTTCGTGCTAGCGTCACGGCTTGCCGCCTGGCGCATCGCGGTCGAGCGGATGCCCAGGGGCAGGCGGCGTGGCATCAGGTTATATCGACGCTCCGTATGTTCGCGCCTTTTTCTACCAATCTAGTCGCGTATACTTGCCTCAGCGGAGTGGAACGGCACCGCATTGATGCACGGTGTCGCAAAGTTGCCTATCCCGCCTACAAAGACGTCATCACTAGGTCAGCCATGTCCATTGCCGTTCATTTGACCGCCCGTTCACACATTGCTACACTCGCCCCTACTCGCCCTTGGAGCTACACCCGATGTAATGTCCACGCTGCGGAAAATGAGTTCAGTCTGATGCTAAGTCCTGCCCTGAATGCGCCACAGAATGTGCCCGATTCCGTGTCACCATCGTACGGATATCCCATACGCTGGATGATCTGGGTATAGGGTTTTGGCCATAGTCGGGATCCCTGGACTGGGACCTCTTTTTAGGATCTAGGCTATGCGGAAGGGCGTCAATCGCAGTGAACACTAGATATTCGAGGCATCAAGGAGGCCCGGTGGCACCGGCAGCAAACGGCGATACTGTCAAAATTCACTACACAGGAACACTGGATGACGGCTATAAGTTCGATTCTTCATATGACCACCTGGAGCCTCTGGAATTTACTATCGGACGGGGCGAGATGATCCGTGGTTTTGAGCAGGCCGTGGTAGGCATGGAGCCGGGCGAGACCAAGATTGTCAGAATTGCCTCGAATCAAGCCTATGGCCGCCATAACCCCGAAAAAGTAATCCAGGTGAGCCGCAGTAAAATGCCTGAAGGGTTGGAACAGGAAATAGGAATGCGAGTGCAAGGATCAATGCCAGATGGTCAGACTGTGGAATTCACAATCGTTAGTTTGACTGAGTCCGAGGTGACTCTGGATGGGAATCATGCTCTGGCCGGTAAAGACCTTACGTTCGATATTGAGCTTTTGGAAATCGCCTAACTTTGCGGTGTAAAAATTGAACGGCATGAGGAGTGGGTACAGTTCGTCACATACCCAACCATGGACTAACAATTCATATCCATGACTGATACTCTCTGCATTTCTCCACTCTGCTATGTTTCATCACCGAGACGCAGACGATAGTCACTGGTCTTAAAATGGCTCCCTCACCCTATTCCTGCTTCAGCATAGTCCGGGTATTGACCCGTGGCCTGAGGAAGCGTGCAACGCCAAGGTCATTTCTCCATTAGCTTTCTGTCTCACATTCGCGAATGCCCTACAATGCACTCCCTGTACGCAGCACATCCGCACCACCACATCCAAGCAGTGACACGAGGCTAAGGGCTAGCGGGTTCAATAGCGAGGATGCTATTGAGGCTTATAAATCTGTGGTGGGGTAGGTCATGAAGGTGAGGTCTATTTCAAACGGGTTACATTATCCTCCGCGCTCGACCTATCTCCAATATTCCTGCCTACGCAGCTCCGTTCGAACTATTTAAAGGTTCCATTTTCTCTTGAGCATAGTTTTAGCTTCGTTATCGTCAACTACGGGTCTGACCTCCATATTAAGGACTCCATTCCAATTAAGTGCCCAAGATTGCACAGCAGAAATATCGTCGCTTTCGCAGATTAACCATCCCCCAACCGCTACCAGGTCGTGCCAACGACCGATGAGTTTAACCCCGGGGTGGTCAGCCTCGTCGTCGGCGTCGGTCATCTGACCGAACCCTTTGGCAGCATCGTGTCTAGTTTCTGGAAAACTCGACCAAGTCATCATGAATTTCAAATTTGCACCTCTCTGTAGTTTTTGATTGCCGTATTAGGTTCGAGGAGTTGATGGTTTATCTGCTGAGAATTGATGTCGATTAACGATATGTTTAGACTGTGTCTCTAGGCTCAGAGTTAGGATATTGTGAGCTTAAGATTAATCTCCCTGTCTCAGCTGATGACTGGTGGTGAAATGGACCACCTGTGGGAGTGGATGCCAGTCGTGGTCCAGTCAACCCGTGCAATCAGAGAGTCATGGTCCATTTCTAAGGCTGGTTCAAGTAAGTGATTCGCGCGACGGAACGGATAGCGGGTGCGCTAATCAATTCGGTCAATTGCTGGACTCTGGGACTCGCTCCAATCTGTCCATTAAGGTCCTCTAGAGCCTGGAGACTCTCGACGAGCCGAGACACCCTAATTGCACTGATTTGACCTCCGAGTGACACACTCACGATCGTATTCCCTCGAATGTCGATTTCCTCACTCCATTCCAACAGAAATTCCGTTAGTTCGCGGGCTTTTCCAGGTTTCGCCGTCAAGAAAGTCCTAGAGAC
>Ga0208113_1000933_pt1 | contig 14243 bp, 12 predicted proteins | sample Knorr_S7_td_NADW_FD_185598 | JGI IMG/M metagenome (GOLD analysis project Ga0208113, IMG submission 185598) | Marine microbial communities from Southern Atlantic Ocean transect - Knorr_S7_td_NADW_ad_2505m_LV_A (SPAdes) (version 2) | ecosystem: Environmental > Aquatic > Marine > Oceanic | place...
AAAATGACGAGCAATTGTCCCCATCCCAGGGTCAGATCCAAGTCCCAGAGCACCGGCCAGTCGCCGAAACTCTTTTCCAATCCCTCTAACTTGATAGCGTCGCCAACAGAGTTCACCGGCACAACGATGTTTTACCCTACCGCTTCGGCTAACCGGAAATAAGAGAAAGTAACCAAGTCAGACGATTCCGATTCCCCTGGCCCATGGTTAAAATCCTTAAAAACCTTGCCGCCGCGATAATCCAACGCATATCTCCCCGCCGTCCTTCAGGTACGGCTAGCTATCCAATGATAGCCCTGAAGGAAGTCGCAATACAAGCTAGAGGCGTTCTGGGAAGTATCAATGAAAAGGACAAGAAGACAGCCCGGGCCGCAAGGGAAACTCACCCCCTGTCGTAAAATGGGCAGGGGGATCTAGTCTCCAACCAAAAGTCACGAGACCGATAGCGCCCGTTGCGGGAAGATCCCTTAAGCGCTGTCCCGGATGTAGGTCAGGACCGCCTGGACCCTGGGGTGAAGGTTGCCGTTGTGGCCCAAGTGGAGTTCTTGGTATATGGCGTTGATATAATTCTCAACCGACTTGGTGCCCAATACGAGATTTTCGGCGATGGAGGAGTTGTTGTAACCCTTGGCCATCATCGATAGTACTTCTTGTTGGCGCGGAGTGAGGCCGGCTGTATCCGAGCCTCTACGCGGCTTCATGCTATTGACCACTCCCTGGTCCATCACCGTCAATCCGCAAGCCGCTCCTTCGATCGCGCGAACCAAAACTCCGGCATCGGTCACCGACTGTTTCAAAACGTAGGACCACCCGTAGAGATCGTCGGAAGCAATCATGCTCACGTACTCCCGCTCCTTATGGGCGGAGAGAAGAATCATGCCCATTTCAGGATGGTTTGATTTGATAGTTCTCCCAGCCTCGATACCGTTGGGATCCCCGCCCAATTCTATGTCCATCAATACAACATCGGGTTGCAATTGGCTGGAGGTTTGGATCGCTGCGTGACCGTCGGACACCGCGTCAACAATCTCCATATTGGGTATAGAACCCAAAGAGATCTTTAGCATGTCTCTAAAGAGACCTTCGTTTTCCACGATAAGAACTTTAACCATCAATCCCCCTCGAACCGCCCTTCTACGTTCCCACATCGGGCTCCTTGCCCTCGTATTCAAGGGCCTTATATCGGATTCTATGGAAGATACTTTGTTAAAGCAATGTCAAATTTGCCGGCCCGTACAGCAGCTTCGCCGCCCGATTCGAACACTGTCAGTTTTCATCGCTAGACCATCCCTATCGACTCTCCTTCATCTCTAGCAGGACAGCCACACGGCTCGCCAGCCGTTGCCGTTAAGCGGTGACACTAGGACAGCAAAACCCACGCAAGGGAGTTCAACGGTGCAAGCGGTCTCGCATTGGCGTAACTAGGTAAAAGTTTGATTACAAGTTCCGGATAGAACGAGGGTGAACGAAGCGGTACATTGGAAATATCGAATTCGCAGATGGGAAAGCGGCAGGCACATCGCTCCCGAGAGGCATATTTATGAAGAGGGCTTTTGCCCGCGGGACACACACTTACCACGGGTGGTAAGTGGTCGCGGTCTGCATGATCGTCGCGATCGTCACTGCGCGCGGCGCCTTCGGTGTTTTCGTGATCCCCATGAGCGAAGAATTCGGCTGGGGCCGCGGCGCCATTTCAATCTCGGCTTCTATGGGTTTCCTTTTCCACGGCCTGATGCAGCCTTTGTTGGGCAAAGCGTTAGACCGATTTGGGGGCCGGCGTGTGATTCTCGTTAGCTTGACCATTTTCGAACTAGCCACCGCAGCCCTTGGCCTGACGTTCCACATCCTCTTCGTTATCTTCATGTTCGGAGTGATAGCCGGAACGTCTTTCAGCGGGACCTCTCCTGCCAACACCGGCGCTTTGATCGTCAAATGGTTTCAGCGGAGACGGGCCACCGCGGTGGGGCTAAACGGCGCAGGTGTAGCGTTGGGGGGCCTTCTTATTATCCCTTGGCCGCCTACATGATCCAGGCCACTAATTGGCGGCTGGCCTGGGTGACCCTCGGCTTGATTGTCTTGTTAGTGGCAGTTCCCCTCGTTTATCTGGTAGTGCACGACGACCCGGAAAAGCTGGGGTTGAGGCCCGACGGTGACGCGCAGCCTCCCAAAGGCGACGTCAGTCCGGATTCAAACCATCTGGCCGGACCGTTGCAGACCTCCCGGTGGCGCGAGTCATTCCGGTCCTGGCCTATTTGGCAAATAACGGCTGGTTTTTTTGCCGACGGATTCACTACGTCGATCTTGCTGGTTCATTTTGTGCCTTATGGCATTGATCGGGGCCTGTCGCCTTCCGCAGCAGCAATCGCGTTCGGATTCATGATGGTGCTTAACGTCGTAGGGAGCACGACTGCTGGATTGGTGACCGACATGATGCAGCGCAAGACCGTGCTGACGCTGATCTATTCACTGAGGGGTTGCGCCTTTATCGCCCTGTTGCTTTTGCCGAGAAACTTGGAATTATGGGTGTTTGCGGCCGTCATAGGGTTTTCGTTTATGGCCACCACTCCTCAGACCGTTTCCTTGACCGCCGATATTTACGGCCTGAGCGCGCTGGGAATCATCACCGGTATGACCGTTTTAGTTCGGCAGATTGGCGGCGCGTCCGGTATCTTGATCGCTGGGTACCTGTTCGACGTGACCGGCTCTTACACACTACCATTTACCATGGCCGGATTCTTGTTGCTGCCGGCAGTGCTCCTGTCGTTCACGATCAAAGAACAGAAATATTCCGCACGCTATCAGACCTGGCCGAAACCAGCACCTGTACTCAGCGGATGTAACAATAACCAATCAATCACGGGTGCTTGATACTTATCCCGCCGTCCACCGCCCAGGTCTGCCCGGTGATGTAGGCTGCCGCCGGGGAGGCCAGGAACACCGACAGATAACCCGGTTCTTTAAGTTTTCCAGTCCGACCCAAGGGGATCTGCTTCGCGGCAGTGTCCTGGCGGGTCTGATAGGCCTCAGCGGACATTTGGTCTGGGTCTGGGAACGACCCAGGCGCAACCGTGTTGACCCGAACACCAAATGGCGCCCATTCCTGGGCCAAGCATTCGGTAAAACGCATCAGTCCGGCTTTAGCCGCGTCGTAGGCCGAGTACCCGGGACGGCCCCTGAAGGACGCCCAACCAGAGATGTTGATCACGCAACCTTGGCGGCGCTCCAACAGGTGGGGGCCAACGGCCCGGCATCCTTGAAATGCCTCGGTTAGGTTTATGTCAATCACATGATGCCAATCTTCTTCGGTCATCCCTTCGATGTCGCCGCCGGGTAGTTTCACCACGGGCTTGTGTATAGAGTCGCCGACACAATTGATCAATGTGTCGATATGGCCGAACTCCCCCAGCACCTGCTCGGTTATCCGGTCCATGTCGGCCGTCTTGGTGGCGTCACCCGCCAACGGGAGTGCGGTGCGTCCCAAAGCCCGGACTTCCTTGGCTACCTGATTCACACCGGTCTCGGTCAATCCGGTGATGGCTACATCGGCGCCCGCTTCGGCGAACACCATCGCGATGCCTTTGCCGATTCCCCGGCCTGCGCCAACCAACAATACCTTTTGTCCGGCTACGTCAAATTCTGGAATACTCATCTCGTTGAAGTCACCTCTTTTACGCAAATATCGGCAAATATCGGGTTGATAAACCGATCCGGTCTGCCGTAAAGGTCCTTACGATGGCTGGAAGTGTAGCCGAGCACGCAAAGCCAGTCAATCGAGGGCTAACCGTGCGTATCCCCAGTCCGATTCCGTCCTAGTAAGGTGGAGTATCGGCGATATTAAGGTTCGTTTTTGAAATGGTTGCAATGGCTGGTGTAGACGGAGATAATCGTTGAGCCCACGCCGTTGATCCTGCGTCCGGCGCGCCCGGTTGAGGCCGGATAAACCGTCCAACTCCAATAATCAGGAGAAACATCGATGAGAATCGCCAGGTATCTCGCCCACGGTCAGATCAGCTATGGGATTATTGAGGGCGACAACGTCCAACAGTTGAGCGCCAGCCCCTTCGAACCCCACGAAGTAATCGACCATGTTCATCCCTTGACGGACGTCAAGCTGTTGGCGCCCTGCGTACCGGGCAAGATCCTGGCCATCGGGCTTAACTACTCCAGCCACCTACATGACCGGCCGAGTCCACCCATCCCAATGGTCTTCTACAAAACGCCCACTTCGGTCATCGGACCGGGCGACACCATCATCCGTCCCAAAGGCACGAAGAAATTGGATGCCGAGGCCGAGCTGGTTGTAATCATGAAAGACAGTTGCCGCAACGTATCCAAAGCGGACGCCATGCAGCACGTTCTCGGCTACACCTGCGGCAACGACGTCAGCGCCCGCGACTGGCAGGAAGAAGACCGCAACTGGTGGCGGGCCAAGTCAACGGATACCTTCTCCCCTGCGGGACCTTGGATCGAAACCGACTTGGACCCCCACAACATTCGAGTGACCGGACGGATAAACGGTCAAGATGTGCAGAGCGAGAGCACTACTTACCTGATTTTCGACATACCCACCCTGGTGTCTTTCTGCTCAGAGTACGTCACTCTGGAAGCCGGCGACATGATCTACACCGGAACTCCGGGCACGCCGGGAGAGATGAAAGACGGCGATGTCTGCGAGATCGAGATTGAGGGCATCGGGATCCTCAGCAACCCCGTCAAGCTGGAAACTTAGGCGGGCGGCCTAAGCGCCATTAGTCCGGTACACGTCGATCTTGGTAGGTACGGCGCGCCCCAATCCTAACCTTCCTCCGTCGAGGGGGAAGGAATTTGTCCTCTCCTCTTTACGGGGGAGAGTTAGAGTGGGGGTGATATGTTGTCAGCAATCGCCGTTTACTGAACAGGGGACTAATCCAACTCCACCTTGCGGACGATGAAGGCGTCTGACGCCATGATTTCGGGGATGCGTGGCGGCAGATTGTCAAAGTCGTCAGCTACAGCACTGATCAGCCGCCCACTCAGCTTGCCGGAGTCGTCGCTGGCGAAAAACACTGCCAAATCGGCGGCCCGTTCGATGGACGCTCCGCCGCCGCTGGTTACTCGCACTCCCAGCTCAAAAAGGTCCTTATCGCCGACTAACTCCGCGCCGTCCCGCAACTGCTCCCACATCCGGGTATCGATGGAGCCCGGCCCCAGGGAGTTAATCTGCACGTTCTTACCATCCAATTCCAGCCAGATATTTTCGGTTAAGCGGACGACGGCCGCTTTGCTGGCGCAGTAAGCCGAGGTGTTGCGCCAGGCCGCGGTGGCGCCGGCTCCGGCCAGGTTAACTATCTTACCACTGTCCTGGGCAATCATCACCGGCAACACCGCCCGGCAGCATAGATAAGTGCCCACCACGTTCACTTGGATAGTGTTGATCCACTCGGTCACGTCGTTGTCTTGCAGCAATCCCACCGGTCCCCCGATGCCCGCGTTGTTCACCAGGATATCGACGGTGGAAAACCGGCCCACAGTCTGGCGGACCATCTCATCAACGTCGTCCTGTTTCGTCACATCGGTCAGCACGATATGAGTGGTGGCCCCCAACTCCTGAGCCAACCGGGCCGTCTCTTCCAGTTCATCGGCACTCCGGGCCGCCAGAGTCATGATGGCCCCTTCCCGGGCGTAGGCCAGGGCGATGGCCCGGCCGATGCCCCGCCCGGCTCCAGTGATAATGGCAACCCGGTCTTTCAGCCGCATATCGATGCTCCTTGGTTCTTTAGCTTCCGACTCCTCCATTGCGCAGAAGAGTGCCAGGTCTAATATAGGTACTTACTGCTGATTCCGCCAGGGGTATACCATCGGCGCTTGCCGTTGGTCCGAAGGACCGACGATCACTTTCCGTCCCTGCTGCCACTGGACTAGAACCGTGGAGCGTCCGAGCTGAGCGCCGGTGACCGGGTCAATCTTGAACCGTCCGTAGAAAGTTGAGAAATCGAGCCGCTCAGCCACTTCCCGCAGGGCCGAGTCTTCCAACGTCCCCGCCTCTTCGATACAGCGTTGGGCCACCAACCCGGCGGCGTACGCCTGGACCATCGGGTAATCTACGGTTCGGTCTCCCTTACCCCGCAACGACGCCATCACTTCGGCGCTGCTGGGGCCGTAATCTGTGCGATGGCTGCCGGAGGCCTCCCACTGGCTGGGGCCGACGAATCCGTCGGCAGCTTCGCCCAGGTGGTCCCTGAATTGTTGTATGGGGGCGGCCACTACCGCTACCCCTTTTAGGCCCAGTTCCCGCCGCGCCAACTGCCCGGCCAGCAACAGGTCATTTTGGATACGTCCCACGCCCAACAACAGATCCGGACGGACCCGCTCCACCTCGTCGAGTACGGCGTTGAAATCGTTGATGGACGGCTCAAATTCTCTTAACAAACTGATCCTGAACCCCAATTGCCCGGCCTGGCTTTCCACGGTAGATACGACTGCCTTGGGAAACGCTCCGGTGCTGGCCCGCACTATCGCCAGGGAGTCGGCGTTAGGATCGGCCCCTCGAACCAAGGGCAGCCACTCCTCCAGGTAGCGGCTGGCCGGCGTGAGTACACCCACCACCCATTTGAATCCTCGCTGGTATATGGTGTCAGACGCCCCTCCCTGGTTCCACAGCAACTTGCCATGGCCCTCCGCCACCTGGACGGACGCAAGGGCCAGAACGCCGGAGTAGGGCCCAAACAGAAGGTCTACCCGGTCGCTGGTGATCAGGCGTTCGGTGGTCTGGCGAGCTTGGGCTGTTTTGCTGGCATCGTCATAGTAGACGATGGATATTAGCCGGCCCGCATCGGAATGCCCAACTTTGACGCCGCCCGCCCGGTTGGTATCCTCAGCCCAGGCTTGCAATCCGGCCAGAGCCTGCATTCCTTGCACCTGGAATTGACCGGACAAGGACACAGGTATCCCGACCTTGATGGTATTGGAGCCTAACATCCTAGCTGTCAATGATGGGCTGCCCGGCTTGGACGCATTGGGACGGACCGCCGGCGAGCAAGACGTTAGGTTCTAGGCCGGAAGATGCCGAAGGAACTGGTGTAGCCGTGGAGGAACGTAGTCCCGCTGACCGGGCCGATCTCACCGTTGCAGAAAAAGCCGCCCAGGGGCACTTGGCCCAATTTGTCGTGGAAAATTCCTGAATCGTGGTTGGGCTCTCCGTACAGATGCTCTCCCCGGCCCAAGCAGGAAAAGAGCAGCGCGCCTTGGATCTGATTTTCCCGGTTGTCGCTGGCGTACCGGTCCAGCAACGCGGTCAGATCGTCGGTGGATGTTTCGGCGTCCCGAAGATGAAACTGGACCACCTGGCCTTCTTTCAAAATCTCGCCAACGGCCAAATTCCCGGTCCGCTCATCCATCCCCACGACGTTGCGGATCAGAAAATCGCCTTGCTTGGGGTCGTCCAGGAACTCGTCCATCACCACACCCAGGAATAGAGAATTACGCATCAATCCCCGGTCCCGTTCCCCCGAACTCTCGAATAGCTCCCGGAGCACAGTCAGCGGTGTCTCCCCGTCCAACCCCACCAGAATGTTGCTGCGGCTCTCGGTTATCCGCATGGGATGGCCGACGGGGCGGCAGCCCTGGGCCACCACGGTATCAACGGTGATGTTGCCATGAAAGGCCACGCCCACCGCTCCCGAATGGTAGGTCTGATCGCCCAAGAACAAAGCGTTTTCGCCTGTTTGCTGGGCGCCGCTGGCCAATCCGCCGATCTTGGCCGCCCGGCTGAAAGCGAAGTCCAAGCCCAGTATCAGGTTCTGCACCGGGAACGAATATGGGTCCGCCAACACCACGAATTGGGGATCCTGGCTGTCGGTTACATTCACCAATGCTTCCCAGGTATCCGGTCCGGCGTCCAAGTCGGGAAGGCTGTCGCCGTCCAGATGGAATTCAACGATCTCCACACCGGGCAAGACGGCGGCGGTGATGGACAATCCGGGCCGTTGTTCCACCTCTTCCCCATTTCCGATGATCCCTCCGCCGGAGCAACCAAACGCCCGAGCCGAAGGCAGCAATTTCCTTATCATGGGAACCAGATCATCGTATCCGGACTGGTGATGGGGCGAAGCGAAGATAACCGCCAGGTTGGGCTCTTCATCTCCCAGTTGAGCCCTAAGGCCGGTGACGCACTCTTGGATGGCGTCCTCTAAACCGCTGTTTTCCGAGATTGCGGAAGCCCACTTCATTCGGAATACCTCCCCCGGCTGGTTCAATATGCTGGGTTAAGTATACCAAGCGGTGAGGTTGGCGGCATTACAAGCCATCATCGAAGGGGTTGGGCAGCAGCAGCAAGGACACAGCCAACCGGACTGTGTCCAACAAGAGGTCCGGATTCACATGCTCCAAAGTATCGTCTGCCGAGTGGATTCGAGAAAATTCCTGGGCAGAAAACATTAATACGGGGATACCTGACCGCCGAAAACTGGCGTGGTCGCTGCTGCTGCCGCGCCGGTCTCTTCCCTTAGAAACCACGATTCCTTCCTTCTACGCCAGTTCCGCCGCCCATCAGTTCAGTGACCATGTAGGGCTGGTCTTGTTCTCCGCCCAGGTCGAAGACGGTAACGATGTGGGGATGGGAGCCGAGTCGTCCCATGGCTTGGGCTTCACGCTGGATGCGTATTCGGGAGGTTTCATCTAGACCGTCGGTTTTGATCAAGGCGAAAGCAACTTCTCGGTCCAAGGTGGTCTCGAGGGCAAGGTAGACTTTTTTCTTGCCGCCTTCGCCCAGGAACCGCTTGACCTGGTAGCGGCCTTCGGCGAAGGAGGTGGGTTCGGTTGATTGGGAGACGGTAGTTGCCGGAGAGACATCCTGGACCTAGGGAGAGACGGCATCTTGACCCAACGCCCGCTGGGAGGCGGCCAAAAAGTTCTTAGCGTCCGCGTTTTCCGGGTCGAAAACAAGGAGGTCCAGCGCGCCTTGGCGAACGGCAGCCCAGTCGCGACGGTCGGCCGCGTCCTCAATCTGGTCAAGAATGCGGTCCATTCGCCTTTGGAAACGCTCGCTGGCCATAATGAAAGTATGGTAACGGCAGGCTGAAAGGATGTCCACCGGCATATGCACAAGGTAGACAACAGGGTAGACAACAGGGTAGACAGGGTGGGTACGGACGTTACAGAGAGGCCGGGTTTTCTAGATTACCTGGTAAGCCCAGATCTGGTGGAAGACTTCAGGTTCACCCTTGGGGAGAGGCTGGAAAGGCTCGGTTACTTTGGCCAGCTTCCAGGCGCCAGCGCTTTCCAAGGCGTCCTGCTTCTCTTTGAATCCGCCGTCCTGGTACACGTCCGTTCGTAGACTGAAAGCGATGTGGCCGCCCGGTTGGGTGATTCGGATCAACTCGTCGAATGAAGACGACGGGGCGTGGCCTAGGGTAAATACACCAACGCTGATAACCGCGTCGAACTCGCCGGTTCCGTAATCTAGCTTTTCTCCCAGTGCCATCTGGTGAAAGCTATGGTAAACGTTCTTTGACTTGGCCTCGTCCAGCATGCCCATCGATAGATCCATCGCTACCATGTCGCGGAAGCCTAGGCTGGCAAGAATTTCTCCCACCAATCCGGTTCCCGCCCCGGCATCCAAGACCTTTGCGCTGCTGGGAACAAATTCGGCAAACAACCGGACCGCGTTTTGGGGTGCGTTCCAGGCGAAATCCTCTTCCAAGTCTTTGTCATACGCCGCAGCCCACTGGTCGTAGCGCTCCTCCAACTCCTGGTTGTTGGCCGCCGCATACACCCATTGGACTCTTTCTTCGCTGTTCGGGTTAACCACTCTTGATCACTCCAATCGTACGTCAGGCCCTCCGCGAGGGGCCGAACCATCTTTACTTTTTACAAACGAACAGACCCCAACCCACCTCTCGTTTGTCCACCGCTTTGGCGGTCTCCTGGTACGCGGTTGTCAACCACTGGAAATGCTCCGCGTGTTCACCTTCATCCTTCTTGGGGGTACGTTCGGCCAGGGCAAGATAGCTGGTTTTCAGGTGCTCGGAAAGGTCTTGAGCGTCCAACACCTCAAAGCCCTCGTTCCGCAACGCGTCCTGGTAAGAGTGGAAGCTGAAATCCGTATCGTAGAGAAGCCGGGAGTAAACATATTCCTGCCCGTCAGGACTGATGTCGGGCTGGGGCTTGGTTAGATCATCGAAGACCATAATCCCACCGTCACACAACACACGGTAAGCCTCTTTGAGCGCGGCGGCTTTATCGTGCACATGGTAAATCACCGCCTGGCTCCAAACGTGGGTGAATGCTCCATCTTCGAAAGGGAGTTCGGTGGCCGATGCTTTCTCAAAAGCCAACCGGTCCTGAAGATCGGAAGGTTGGTTCAAACGGGCCTTATTGGCGTTATCCACCCGCACGCCACTGAGATCGACACCGGTAACCTGACAGCCATGGGCTTTGGACAGCCAGATGGCTGTAGTCCCGTTACCGCACCCCAGGTCCAAAACTCTAGCGTCTTCGCCGATGAGCCCTTTGTCAACCATTATGTGGTTGAGATTGGCGGACGCTTTGAGAAAGTCTCCGCCGGTACTCTCGTCAAACACGCCCCAGTGGACGCTGCCTTCCTCGTCCCAAACGGCACGGTAGATCCCGTCTTCGGCATCGTAGTAGGACTCAGTATCTGTTTCAGTGTACCTGTTGGACATGTTTGGCGCCTTCTAGATACTCTACAAAATTGTTCTTATCGTCGACCAATATCATCTTGGGCTCTATGGGTTCGTCTGTGAGATCGAAGGCCATAATGATAATGCAATCCCCATTGTCAACTAATCGTGCGGCCGCCCCTTGAACGGCGACTACTCCCGAGCCGCGCTCACCGGGGATGGCATATGTTTCAAATCTACTGCCGTTGGTTACGTCGCATACCAGTACCTTTTCGAAGTTCCAGATATCAGTTCGGTCCATCAGTTCTTCATCTATGAGGATGCTGCCCACGTAATCTGGATTAGCGTCGGTTACAAAGGCCCTGTGAATTTTCGACTTTAACAAAGTTCTCATACTACCTCCGAGTATTCTTGGGACATGAAAATAGGCTTGACGAGTAGGGGAAAGTTCTGGTGAAGGATACCCACGGGTTGAACTGAGGTCGCAGGTCTGAAGATGGCCTCGGAACCGTAGATGTAGATTTTAAAGTGAAGCTAGCTAAGGCTCGCAAGGTAGAGAATGCTTTCGGCTGCGCTGGGAGCAATGTAGTGAAAAATTCCCGCTTGCGCCATTAATAATCGATTCGGTCAGAGGAATGTCTTCCTTCCACCCGTGGATATTCCAACTGTGTGCACGAATATGATCCTCCCATCCCAACCAAATACAGCTTTGACAGTCACCCAGCACGAGCAAACCTGGACACGTTAACAGCGACCGGCCGATTTGTCAAACCGATTGCAGGCTCAAAAATGCATCAAATAATATCGGTCGCCTTCTATCAAAATCCCTTTCGATTCCCCTACGAATTTTGCCGTGTGACAAGTCAATTTGCCCACCAGAGGGATAAACTTATGTCAATGCACGATTTCGCCCGGTAGTCAATCCCTGCTTTACACATAAAAGCCTCATGGTTATATTAAAAAATTGAAGGGAGAAAAATATGACCGAATCAATGACAGACCAAGTTCGGGGATTGGCCAGGTTGGTGGGTATTTCAATTTCAGAAAAGGACCTGCCGGAGGTGGCCAACCGGTTCCTAAGCCTGATGACCGAGCTAAACAGTTTAACCGAGATGGACCTAGCAGACATCCAGCCCGTGTCAGTGTTTCCTGATGAAGATGGGCCGGGCGCTTGACCCCGCTCATAACGGCTGCAACGCGTGAAAAGAGGAGGCATGACCCCACCGCTGCGGGGAATTGCCCGTCATGACTTAGCTGCCAACTTTACGATGAACTGCGTAGATACCCAAAAGCCAGGCCGACGGCCCGCTTCCAGTAAATCCGTCACAATCCAGGGAGGATCAAAAAGTTGACTGCGAACAGCGATTTGAACGTTCCATTCTTGTCGGCCGCCGCCACGGCGTCAGCGATTCGAGCCAAACAAGTCTCATCAGTGGAGGCCGTTCAAGCATATCTTGAGCGTATCGATAAGCTGGACCCAACTTTGAAAGCGTACATCACTGTGTGCCGGGAAGAGGCCCTGGAAGCCGCGGGGCGCTTGGACAGTGACTTAGCCAAGGGCGCAACGTCGGGACCGTTAGCCGGTGTCCCATTGGCTGTGAAGGACCAGTACCAAACCGCCGGCATCTTGACCACCAACGGGTCCAAAGTGTACCAAGATTTCGTCCCCACCGGGGATGCCACGGTGATATCCAGGATCAAACGAGCCGGGGGCATCCTCCTGGGCAAGCTAAATATGAGTGAATTGGCCATGGGAGGCACCGAGCAACCGCCTTGGGGGATCCCAGGCAATCCCTGGGACCTGGAGAGGACGCCGGGTGAATCCAGCTCCGGGTCCGGCGTGGCCTTGGCCGCTCATCTATGCGCGGCCTCGATGGGTGAGGACACCGGTGGTTCGGGCCGCGGTCCGGCGTCTTATTGCGGCGTGGTAGGACTTCGCCCAACTTTCACTCGAATAACCCGTCACGGCATGACTCCTATGTGCTGGTTTTTGGACGCCGCCGCGCCCATGACCAAGACGGTGGAGGACTGTGCGTTGCTTCTGGCGACCGTTGCCGGTTACGACCCCAACGACCCTTACACCAGCCGGAGACCTGTCCCAGATTACACCGCCCATCTAGGACAGGGGATCAGCGGGTTGCGGGTGGGTCTGATCCGGGAATTGCATGAAACCGCAGATGTCCATCCAGAGGTCAAAGGCGCGATAGAAGCCGCTCTAGAGGTGTTTCGGAGCCTGGGCTGCCAGGTGCGAGAGGTGTCGATTCCTTTGATAACCAAAGCCGGGGCAATCTTCGTGGGAATCGCCGACACCGAGGGGGCTGGCGCTCGTGACGAGATATTGCGTACCAGGCCGGAAGATTTGGACCGGGCCTCTCGGACTCGTCTGCAATCTGCGGCATTGGTACCCGCGAAAGTCTACAACCGTGCGGCCAAGGCCCGGGTTCTGCTCCGCCAGCAGATGATGGAGGTTCTGGACCAAGTGGATGTCCTGGTCTCGGCCACCGCTCCCTATCCCGCCCCCAAGCACACGGACCTGACCGCCACCTTCGAAGATGCTGATGACGTTCGGAGCCGGTTTTTCGTCCGGCGTTCCTACACCGGGTGTTATCCCCTGGCCGCCCTTCCCGCTATTTCCTTGCCAGGGGGATTCACCTCGAATAATCTGCCCATCGGACTGCAATTAGGCGCCCGGCCGTTCGCTGAGGAGAAGCTTTTGAGGGCGGCACACGCCTATGAGCAAGCAACTTCTTGGCATCAACGATTGGCCCCCGGAGCGCAACTCTAGACCGGCGGCCCTGGTTACCCGGCTTTTACAAAGTCTCCAAGGCCGTGGCGATGCGTTCTACGCCTTCCCGTACCCGTTCCGCCGGCGAGCGCATCAAAGCGATGCGGACATGGCCTTCACCCGACTCTCCGAATCCGATTCCCGGGGTAATCACCACGCCTTGGTCCTCCACCAATAACCCAGCCAACTCCACTGACGTGCGCTCCGTGGAAAAGCGGGGGAACACGAACGTCGCCCCTTGAGGAAGCGGGCAGTAGACCCCATCCACGGCATTGAGCCTATCAACTACGGCTGAGGCTAGGCCGCCACATTCGGCGCGCCAGGCTTCAACATGGTCTTGGGGACCGGTTATCGCAGCTATACCGGCCATCTGGATAAAGGGAGAGACGAAACTGGCCGTATGCTCTTGGATCTGCACCAGCGGCTCCAGCAGAGCTTCCGGTCCTACGATGCACCCCAAACGCCATCCGGCCATTGAGTAGGATTTGGTGAAAGTGTAACTGGTCAAAGTGCGCTCCCACATGCCCGGCAGAGCGGCTAGAGTCTGGTGCTTATTCGACCCGTAAACGAAATATTCGTAGGTCTCGTCGCAGATCACCAGGAGGTTGTTCTCCGTAGCCAATCTGGCCACGGCTTCCAGTTCCGTCAGAGTGTAGACCCGCCCCGTGGGGTTGTTAGGATTGTTGATGACCAGGGCCTTGGTCCGCGGCGTTACATATTGGCTCAAGCCTTCATAGGTAATGGCGTATTCCTCTTCCTCGCTCAGCGGGACCGCCACCGGTATACCTTGGGAAAGTTGGACCTGCTGGCGAAAGCTGACCCAAGTAGGCTCGATCAAC
>Ga0208113_1000941_pt1 | contig 14115 bp, 13 predicted proteins | sample Knorr_S7_td_NADW_FD_185598 | JGI IMG/M metagenome (GOLD analysis project Ga0208113, IMG submission 185598) | Marine microbial communities from Southern Atlantic Ocean transect - Knorr_S7_td_NADW_ad_2505m_LV_A (SPAdes) (version 2) | ecosystem: Environmental > Aquatic > Marine > Oceanic | place...
TACTTTCTTTGTTTCAGCTAATTCAATTAGTTTGTAGTACATGTTTCTAGATATTATTCCTTCCAAGTTTGATCTAACTAATACATATGGTTTAGGCTCACCTGTCTTAGGGTTAATATTTACATTGATTGGATGGTCTTTATCTAAAAGGAAAATATCTCCGGTATTTGTTTCGAAGCTTATTATTTGTTTATCACCTTTTTTTATTAGCTGGTAATCAATAATAAGAAACGGTCTTTCTTCGACCTCTATTCTAATTTTTTCAACTGGGGTAACTAGATAATATTCTCCATCTTCATCTAACCTTAAGACCTTGCTAAAAAGTTTTACCATTCTTTCTCTGCCGATCGGAGAGTTCATGAAAAACCACCTACCTTCCCTGTCAATTTTCATCTCAACATTCTCACAAAGTGGAGGATTCCATAAATGTACGGGCGGCAATTCTTTATCTTTGTAATTTGAAATTTGTTTCAGTATTGATGCTGGGTTTGGTTTATTCAAAGAAGTCTCAGATCCTAATAGGTTTGTTGAAATAATATTTGAATAGCTATTAATAACAAGAAAAATCCAGTAACTTTTTCCAGTAATGGAATTATATTTCTAAACCGTTCAATTCCTTTTTTATTTGTTAATAAAATACTTACAAACACAAACCAAATAAAAGTTGCTACTGACATGTAGATTCCCAATAAACTCTTAACAATTATTCCTATTTCTTTGTTTAAAACCAAAGCAAAGACTGTTATGAAAAAAATTAAAGCTTTTGGATTTAAAACATTTGTTAGCAGTCCTGTAGTTACTGACCTTAACTGATTTCCAGCTTGGCCTATAGAATCTTCAGCTAACTTGTTGGAACTTTTTGAAACCAGGGAAACTATTCCTAAATAACCAATATATAAAGAAGCTAATAATTTAAGGTACCAAAATAGATCTGGTTGATTTTGTAGAAGTATACTTAGCCCCGTAAGAGATAAAGCTACATGAAATAATATTCCTATAGCTATTCCAAAACTAGTCCAAATTGCTACTCTTCTTCCATACCGTAAACATTGTCTACTGACTAAGATAAAATCTGGGCCTGGGCTTGCAACAGCAAATAAATGAAGCATGGCAATTGTCAAAAAAATAGACATTAAAAAATCTTAGGTTCAACTTCTAGTTCTACTTGTGTCTTTTCATAAATATCTTTTGCAATGACAGAAGACAGCTTTATTAATTGTTCGCTATTTGATCCTTTATCCGCAATTAAAACTAAAGCATGTTTTTCAGACACTCGAACATTCCCTTGCTTTTTACCTTTCCATCCTGCGTTTTCAATTAAAAAAGCTACTGGAACTTTATAAGTTAAATCTTTAGGGTTTTTAAAATGAGGAAGATCAACGTTCTTCTTTTTTAATTTGTTAAAAGTCGTCTCATCTAGTATTAAGTTCTTAAAAAAACTTCCTACATTAGGTTCTACCTTAAAATCAGGTAGTATTTGGTTTCTTATAGATGTAACAGCTCTACAAACCTGATAAGGGGTAGCACGATTAGGATTGATATCGTCTTTTATAAGGAAGTTTTTTAAAGACTTATAACTAGTATTTACTTTAGGTTCTTTAGATAATTTAAGCTTGATTGAGGTGATCATTAAATCATCTTTTTTCTTAAAAATACTCTCTCTATAACTAAATTTACACTCTTTGTTTGTCATTAAAATAAGTTCATTAGTCTTTATATTAAGAGCCTCAAGAGATACTAATTTAGAGCTAATTTCTTCTCCATAAGCGCCTATATTTTGTACAGGAGCTGCTCCAACAGATCCAGGAATTAAAGATAAGTTTTCTAAACCAAATAATTGATTCTCCAATGACCACAAAACAACCTCATTCCAGTTTTCCCCTGCTCCCAAATTAACTTCATTTCTATTAATGTTTCTACCTGGGATCGAAACCTTTAATACACCTCCTTCAATATCTCTTGTTAAAACTATATTAGTGCCATCCCCCAATAACTTTATAGGTATATTTTTATTTAAACAGTAATCTATAAATTCGTGACTTTCTTCAACAGAATGCACCTCACAGAAAAACTCAGCTTTATGATCAAACCTGAAGTTGTTTTGTTCTTTTAAAGAATGATTTTGTTTTATCTCAATCATTTAGAATTAATTTTCTAGCTTTAGTTAAATCTTCTTGTGTATCTATACCTATATGCCCATTAGATAAAGACTCAATAGCTCCAATTCTCTTACCCCTATCAAGGGCTCTGAGTTGCTCTAATCTTTCTTTCTTTTCATTCTCACTTTGATTCCATCTCACAAAGTCCCTAATGAATTCAACTTTGTAGGCATAAACTCCAATATGCAGAGCTCTCATTAACAGACTACTTTCTATAAAGTCTCTTCTTCTAGAAAAACCTTTTACAGCTCCTTCTTTATCCACCCATAACTTCACAAGGTTTGGGTCACTTTGATTTTGTTTATCTGTAAAATTTGAAAAAAGAGTGCCTATATCGAATCTCTTTTCCTTGATAAAAAACTTAGCTAAATTATCTATATCGCTAAAGTTTAGAAAAGGCTCGTCTCCCTGAAGATTTACTATTACTGTATCTGAAGTGAGATTCAATATTTCCGCCATCTCTGCAACTCTATCTGTACCAGTTAAATGCTCGGGTTTCGTCATTACAGCTTTGGCTCCAAATGAAGAACAGCAATCAAGGATCTCTTTATGATCAGTCGCTACATAAACCTCTTTAGCTTTACTCTGTTTAGCTAGCCCATAAACTCTTTCAATCATTGGCTTACCTCCAATATCTATCAAGGGTTTGCCTGGTAATCTACTTGAAGAGAATCTTGCAGGAATAATTACGATGAAAGACATCACTCTTTTAATTCATCTTCTTTTAGCTTTCTAGCTTCTTCAGGAAGCATGATAGGAATACCATCTCTTATGGGGTAAGCTAATTTACTTTCATAACAGAGAAGTTCTTCACCTATTTGTACTAAAGAATTTTTGGATATAGGACAAACAAGAATTTCCATTAACTTAGGATCTATATTACTCATTTAACTTTCTCTTTTATTTCATTGACCAATTGAAGTGCAAATTCATCTGGTAATTCAGCTTCTATTTTTAAAACCCAAATATTCTTTACCTGTATTTTATGACATCTTGCAGCGTCTTTTTCTGTCATAACTATAGGTAACTGTTCTGAAAAAGTAAGGTCGTCTTCTGTAAATTGATAATGATCTGGAAATGAATGTTCGATAACTTTGAAGTTTAATTCCTTTAATGTTGTAAAAAATTTTGAAGGATTTCCAATGCCGGCAACACCATGAATTACTTTACCCAGAGGCCAGGAATTTAAAGTAACTTTCTTCTGATCCGAAAGTCGTACCCATTCAGTTGCTTTATATTTCATTATGGCATTCTCATTTATACCTTGTTTAGATAAAGACTTATTAGAACTAACAATAAAATCAACTGAAGCAATCCTTTCAACTGGTTCCCTTAAAGGACCTGCAGGTAAACAAAGCTCATTGCCAATACCTCTAGAACCGTCAAAAATCATAATTTCTATATCTCTATCGAGTTGATAATGCTGAAGTCCATCATCACTTATAATTACATTACAATCAGTTTCTTCAATCATTTGTTTTGCCGCTGCTACTCTGTTTGGCGAAACATATACTGGGACTTTTGCATTCTGATAGATTAATTTTGCTTCATCCCCAGAAACTCTTACCCGAGTTGTATCTTCCATAACCAATGGATACTTTTTCGCTTTGCCTCCATATCCCCTACTTATAACACCTGGCTTATAACCTAAGTCTAAGAGTTTCTTAGATAACCAGATTACAAAAGGTGTTTTTCCTGTACCGCCTGCTACTATATTACCTACTACAATAAGAGGAATATTTGCCTTCCAAGACTTGGTTTTCCCTGTTAAGAATTTCTTTAATCTCAGCTCTGATACCTTTTTTGTTACTAAAGATAGTGGCCATAAGAGCCATAACCAGTAACTTCTGTTGTACCAAGCTTTTTCTAGATAAGGGGTATGGTCTTTAGAAATAGGTAAAGAGCCTAAGTCAAAGTCTTCAGGTTGTTTAGCTATTTCTATTTGTTGAGAGATAAGATCATCTTTAAACTGCTTTGCGTGAAGACTTGCATAATGCTTCCCCTTCTTTAATAGTTCTTTATGAGTGCCTTGCTCAACAATCTTTCCTTCTTCTAAAACCACAATCTTGTCTGCATTTTCTATGGTAGACAGCCTATGAGCTATGACTAAAGTAGTACGCCCTTTGGTCAGTTCAGACATTGCGTCTTGGATGTATTCTTCAGATTCTGAATCTAGAGCTGAAGTGGCCTCATCAAGAATTAAAATTGGAGCATCCTTTAATATAGCTCTAGCTATAGCTATTCTTTGTCTTTGCCCGCCAGATAAGAGAACCCCATCATCACCAACGACTGTCTCATATCCATCTGGCATAGCTTTAACAAACTCATCAGCATGGGCTTTCTTTGAAGCTGACTGTATTAAATCAAAATCTTCTTCTATAGATCCATAACTTATGTTCTTATTTACAGTGTCATTGAATAAAGTGATATTTTGTCCTACTAATGAAATATGAGACCTTAGGTTATTTATTTCGTAATCCTCTAGAGAGATTCCATCCAAACTTATCTCACCCTTAAAATCATCATAAAATCTGGGAATAAGACTAACTAAAGATGTTTTACCCGCACCAGATTTACCTACAAAAGCTACTGTCTCTCCTGGATCAATAGTAAGGTTTATATTTGTGAGGACCTCTGGAGATTCTTGGTTATATGAGAAAAACAGATCTTTAAATTCTATTAGGCCTTTAATCTGTTCATTCTCATAAGTTCCTTCATTCTTCTCAGGCTCTTCATCAAGCTGTTCAAAAATATCACTAGCTGCAGCTAATCCTTTCTGAATTTGACTATTTATTTCTGACAGTTGCCGTACAGGCTTAGCTAACATGCCAGCAGCCCCAAAAAAAGCAACAAATCCACCTGGACTCATGTCTTTTAAGACTGAGGGATCAAGCGCAAGCCAAGTTATTAAAGCCAAAGCTGCTGAAACCAACAACTGTATTAGGGGAGAAGCGAGAGCGTTAGTTGCTTCAAGTTTTAGATTCTGTACTCTATTATTGTCACTAGCTTTAAAGAATCGATTCACTTCGTAATCTTTACCTCCAAAAGCCTTAACTTCCTTGTAAGCACTGATCGTCTCAGAAGCAACATGTGTTACATCGCCCATAGCTGTTTGAATTCGGCTACTAATTTTTCTTAACCTCCTACCTGCAAATCCAACTACTAGAGCAATAAATGGAGCTGCTAAAAAGAAAATGGAAGCTAATTGAAAATTTAAAAACATTAAGTAGGAGACCAGTCCAATTACCAGAAGCCCTTCCCTTATAAGAATTTTTAAAGCACTGGTTGCTGCTCCAGTTACTTGCATAACGTTAAAGGTAATTCTTGAAACTAAGTGTCCAGAACTCCTAGTATCAAAAAAAGAGCTCGGTAAAACTGGTATTTTGTTAAAAAGGTCAGTTCTGAGCTCATGAACTAATCTATTAGAAATAGATGCAAGGAGATAGTTACCGATAAAAAAACTTATCCCTCTAACTAGAGCAATTAGGATTAATAAGATAGGCCATATGAGCCTCAAGTCATCTGTTGGATTATTTGTATAATCTATGACACGTTTCAACCATTCTGCAAAGGCTACTTGCGAACCCGCAAAGACTGCAAACCCTAAAATACTTATTAAGAATTGAGGTAAGTATGGAAATACATAGGATATAAGCCTTCCATATACCTTAAGATCAGAAGCTTTAACTTTATTTAAAATATCAGCCTTTTCCACCACTTTACCTATAAGTTAAATATTTTTTTTGTTCTAGATGATAAAGAAACATCATGTGTTGCGATAATTAAACTAATATTGAATTCATCAGACAACTCCAAGATAGTATTTGATACTTTAAGTGCATTATAAGCATCTAGATCTCCGGTTGGTTCGTCCATAATTAAACACGATGGTGAATTAGATAAAGATCTAGCCACAGCAACTCTTTGCCTTTCCCCACCTGATAATTCTGAAGGTTTATGATCCATCCGATTTTCCAAATTAACTTTCTTTAGTAAACGACTACTTTTTTCATTAGCTTCTTCCATATTTAACCCTGAAATTAACATTGGTAAAGATACATTCTCAAGAGCAGTAAACTCAGGAAGTAAATGATGAAATTGGTAAACAAAACCTATTTCTTTATTCCTTATTGAAGCTCTCTCCTTATCATTTAAATTATTTATGTCTTTTTCTTTATAAAAAACTTTACCTGCCGAAGGGCTGTCTAAACCTGACAGAACATTTAGAAAGGTTGTTTTTCCAGAACCAGATGGCCCGACGATTGAAACACTGGTTGACTGTTCTAAGGTGAAATCTATATTTTTTAAGACTTCTACTGTTTTATTTCCTTGATAGAAACTCTTTGAAATATTTGAACACTTAAATATTAATTTACTCATGTCTAAGTACTTCGGCTGGGTTTATTTTAGAAGCTAATCTGGATGGATAAAAACTTGCTAAAACAGTTAGAGATAAAGAGGTCAAACAAATAACGGCTATCCAACTTAATCTAAAGTCAACTGGAAAATAATTAATAAAGTAGACCTCTAAAAACTTTATACCCAATAAACTCTCTAGAAAACTAACAATGGGACCTAGAAAATAAGTAATTAACAAACCTATTAATAAACCTAAAAGAGTCCCAGTAAGACCTATCAAACTCCCAAAATACATAAAAATTCTTTGGACAAAGGACTGAGTTGCTCCAATAGTCATAAGTATTGCTATTTGAGATCTCTTTTCATTAATAGTCATAACTGAAAGGGAAACAATGTTAAAAACCGCTATTACTATTACTAGGGAGAGTAAAAGAAAAACTAGAAACTTCTCCATATTAATTGCCTTAAATAAAGTGCCATAGGTATTTGTCCAATTACTTGAAGAGTAGTAAGTATTGAGTGCTTGATTAACCTTAACAGTATCTAACTTAACCAGATTAGGAGCTTGAAAAAGATCTTTATATCTAATCCTTATTCCATGGACAGCATTATTCATTCTAAGTAATTTTTGAGCATTGGTTATGTTTATATAAGCAAAAGACTGATCCATTTCTGGTGCACCTATGCTAAAAATTCCAGTTACTTTAAATCTTTTAGTGCGAGGGAGAATTCCAGCAAGTCCTAAAGTTGTATCAGGAACAAGTACATTAACCATATCGCCAACATTCACCCCTAATTGGAAAGCAAGTATATCTCCGATAATAACCCCATATTTTTCTTCATTAATTGAATTCCAAGAACCATCTATTATTCTTGAACTAACAATAGAAACATTCTGTTCTAAAATAGAATCTACTCCAAAGATATAAATTCCCTTTAAAGACTCTGAAGAACTTATTAAGCCTTGAGACTCTATATATGGAGAAGTAGCTTCAATTTCTTTACTCTCTGAAAGAATGTCTCTGACTTGAGAAACTTGATCAACTTTTATACCTCCTATAATAGATGCATGAGGAATTGACTGAAGAACCCTTTCCCTCAATTCCTTTTCAAATCCATTCATTACAGAAGACACTAGGATTAAGACAGCCACACCTAGAGCAACACCTATAAATCCAGCAGAGGATACAAAAGATAAGAAACCGGATTTCTTACCCCTTAAGTACTTAATAGCTATAAATAACGGTAAAGAGGTCATGACCGAAGTGAAAGTTTCTTTTAATTTTCTTATGAAGAAGCAGAGGCTTTATCAGCTTTACTTTTATAAGGAGGAACTAAGCCTGCAAACTTATTTAAATTTAATTTTACTTGTTTATAAATTGATTTTGCGTGCGAGAATTCCTTGAAACCATCATGTCCATGGTAAGAACCCATTCCACTTGGGCCAACTCCTCCAAACGGAAGATCTTCCATGGTTATATGTGAAATAACATCATTGACTGTTACCCCTCCTGAAGTAGTATGCTTTAAAACATAGTCTTGTTCTTTTTTATTGTTGCCAAAATAATAAAGACCTAAGGGACGATCTTTTGCATTCACATAATTAACTGAATCTTCGACTTTCTCATAAGACTTGATAGGAAGAACAGGCCCAAAGATTTCTTCTTGCATTAACTTCATATCCTCAGTCGGATTTAATACTAAGGTAGGTGGTATTTTGTAATGAGGTTGTTGTGAAAAATCTTCTTCACTTGGATTTATCTCAACTATTTCTGCCCCTTTATCTTTAGCATCTTTTAAATAGCTTTGTATTCGATCAAAGTGTTTTTCATTAATAATAGAAGTGTAATCTTCATTATCCTTTAATGAAGGATACATGGTTGAGACAGCTCTCACACTTTCTTCAACAAATTCAGAAACTTTTTCTTTAGGCACCAAAGCATAGTCTGGAGCTAAACAAATTTGGCCTGCATTCATGGTTTTTCCCTGCATCACCCTAACAGCAGCACCAGCTATATCTGAATCTTTTCCAAGAATAACAGGTGACTTACCTCCCAACTCTAAAGTTAGTGGTACAAGATTTTCAGAGGCCGCTTTCATTACATGCTTTGCTATAGCAGTTCCTCCAGTAAAAAGCATATGGTCAAAGGGTAAACTACTAAATGCAGCCCCTACTTCAGCATCACCTGTAAAAACAGCAATTTCGACTTCATCGAAATACTCTTCAAACATTGTTTTCATAACTTCTGAGGTGGCTGGGGTAATTTCAGAGGGCTTTACCATAACCCTATTCCCTGCAGCTAAAATTCCTCCCATTGGAGCTAACACTAAATTAACAGGGAAGTTCCAAGGACTGATACATCCCACTGTGCCCTTGGGTTGATATTCAATTCTTGCTCTTGCTCCCATCAAGCTTAAGAGAGGGCCTAATGGAGCTATCTCAGCTTTTCTTTTTTCAGGCTTCATCCATTTAACTAAATTCTTTTTGGCATGCTCTAAAGGACCAATAGCTGACATAACCTCAGTGGCTATACTCATAACTGGATCTCTATTACCAAAATCATCTTGTAGAGCTGAAATTATTTCATTTTGATATTTTTTTACCATAGAAATGCATCTATCTATTCTGTCTTTCCTTAGCTGAGCACTCGGAGGTCCTTCTTGGACGTGAAGTTGTTTCTGAAGGTCCAAGACCTTCTTCATTTCTATGATTGTTGCGTTAGTCATAATTTCTCCTAATACATAGTCTAAACTGTTCTTTTAGCTTTATCCTTTTCATTTGTAGCCTTTATTGTAGCTTTTATTGCATCCCAATCCTCATCTTTCATAGAAGCAAGAGCTCTGTAAAAAGTACCTCCAGTTAAATACTCTCCTCCGTCAATAGCAATAGTTTGGCCAGTTAGATAGTCACATCCGTCTGACATTAAAAAAGTTGCCAAGTTCCCTAATTCTTCCATTTTTCCTACTCTTCCCATAGGATTTTCACTGTACGCTCCCTGACCAGAAGTATCATTGGGATCTTGATTAGGAGATAGCCTAGCCCAAGCACCTTCAGTAGGAAAAGGTCCTGGTGCTATAGCATTTAATCTAATACCAGCATGACCCCATTCTGTAGCTAGAGATTTTGTCATGGCATTAATCCCGCTTTTTGACATAGCTGAAGGCACGGTAAAAGCTGACCCTGTCCATACCCAAGTAGCTAAAATAGATAAGATAGACCCACCTTTTTCAAGCTCAATCCATCTCTTACCCACCGAATGGGTTACATAAAAGGTTCCGTGAAAAACTATACCGGCAATGGCATCAAAGCCTCTATGTGATAAATCTTGTGTCCGAGAAATAAAATTACCTGCAGCGTTATTAACTAGCCCATCTAAAGGCCCTTCTGCAAAAATTTCACCAATAGTTTCATCAACATCCTGTGCTCCTCTAATGTCTAACCCGTAACATTTTACAATTCCGCCATTCTCATCCATTAATTCTTTAGCCGTCTCTTCTAATACCCCAACTCTTCTTCCACAAATCAATACTTCCGCTCCGTATTTCAAAAAATACCTGGACATCTCTTTACCTAGTCCAGTTCCTCCACCGGTAACCAAAATCCTTTTGTCTTTTAATAAATCATCTTTAAACATAATTATTTTCCTATTTAAGGTAATTTCAATATTTTCATAATAGCATCAATTAACCTTCCTCAACTGCTTGGTTTTGGTCTTGAGGAACCCGTCTGTAGCCTTTATTTCTTATCCATTTATGTCTCGAATTTTTTTCGATAAATAGTAGTGTAAGAAACATGATCATAAAACCTAAAAGATAAGGATAGGTCGGAGAGACCATGTACAAAGGCATTGCTAAAAATGGAGAAACTACATGTCCTACGGGCAAAATCATCCCCATAAAGCCATTTGCCTTACCTTGATTTTCTTGACCTACAGATAAAGATAGCGAAGCAGATATTCCTGTACTTTGAGTTCCATGACCTAACCCTAAAAAGAAGAAAAGAAAATAAATGGCTGTGAGTGAGTTAAATAGAGATATACCTAATAGTGAAATACCTGTTACTAAAGTCCCATAACGAACTAACGATCCCGGAGAAATTCTTAACCTATCAGCTAATAATAACTGCCCTAATAAACTTCCAAATGCCATTAACATAAACCCTATACTTGCATAAGTAATAGGATTTGAAGCCATAGGAGTTACTATATCTTGAAAAAAGAATGAGGCCGTTTGAACTAACGTCGCATTACAAATACCCATTCCTGCAGCAACTGCTAGAAATGGCCATACCTGGTTATCTGATAACCTCAATTTACTTTCTTCCTTCCTGTTCTTTAAGTCTTTATGTTTTAAAGGTTGACCAATTAAAACTAGAGTTGTTACTACAAGACCAAGGGAGAATAAATAGAAAGGAAGAGTGTAAGAAATTAACAACAGAAATCCAGCTATTGCCGGTCCAACTATTCTTCCTGCAGAAAATCCCGAATTTAGTCGCCCATAGCCAGCTCCTCTTTCTTCTGGATTAGTTACATCAGCTATCCAAGCTCCGGCTGCAGGTCTAGTAGCACTACCTAAAACACCGTTTACCATTCTAGCTAAAATTAAGACAGCTAAAAGTTTCCAACCTAAAAGAACATTAGAAGTACCTAGGGTAAGAGCTGAACTAAATAATATTAAAGACAAAGCGCATCCCAGAAGCCCTATTAAAACAACCTTCTTTCTTCCTCTACGATCACTTAGCCTACCCCAGTACGGACTAAACACCATCCACGCCAGAGCTGAAGATGCAAATATAGAACCTGTCTGAATCTCATTCAGTCCTAAATCCCTAGCTAAGGGAGGGATAGTGATAAAAACTACTGATTGACCAGCTCCTACAAAAAAAAGGCCGCCTGACAGTAACCATATAATTGAAGGAAGTTTTTTCATATAAAAAATAAACCAGAATTTTTCAGTTCTGATTTTTAAAAAGATTAAATTACTTTAATCCCCAAATTCTCTTATACCAACAGCCTGTCTAACTTTTATAATAATTGGTGTTGATACATCTAACGCCTTTTGTGCTCCTAACAATAATATCTTTTCCAATCCAGACCTGTCTTTTATGAGTTCTTCGTAATTTTTTCTAAAAGGGTTAATTTTTTCTTCTAGCAATTCAAATAATAATTCTTTAGCTTCTCCCCACGCTATCCCTTCTTGATATTGATTGGCTAGATTTTTTGTTTGCTTGTCCGAAGCAAAAGCACGATAAATTCTGAAGATTGATGATTCATTTATTTCTTTTGGTTCACCTGGTTCTTTTGAATCTGTTTTAATTTTCATTATCCTTTTTCTCAGGTCATCTTTTTTTAAAAAGATAGGTATAACATTCTGATAACTTTTACTCATTTTTCTTCCGTCAGTTCCAGGCAACACCCCCGCATCTTCCTCTATGGACACATCTGGAATGGTGAACACTTCTCCATAATGGTGGTTAAACCTTAAAGCTATATCTCGAGTCATTTCCACATGCTGTTTTTGGTCCTGTCCTACTGGAACAACATCAGCATTAAACATAAGAATGTCAGCTGCCATTAGAACTGGATAATTGAATAATCCCATAGTAATTCCTTTATCAGGATCATTCTTTTCATTTTCAGAAACAGCTGCTTTATAAGCATGGGCTCTATTCATCAGTCCTTTAGACGTCAGGCAACCAAGTATCCATGTCAACTCCATAATGTGAGGAACATCTGATTGCCTATAAAAAATAACCTCTTTTGGATCAAGTCCACAGGCTACCCAGCAAGCAGCTATCTCAAAACTTGATGTATAAGTTAAATCTGGATCATTATTTTTAATAAGCGAATGATAATCAGCCAAAAAGAGAAAAGAGTCCGTTAATTCATCTTTACTAGCCTTAATCGCAGGTAAAATAGCTCCAGCCAAGTTGCCAATATGAGGAATGCCACTTGTAGTAATACCAGTTAAGACTCTTTTCTTCTCAGACAAATTTTTCCCTTTTCTTTTATTTTAGTCCAATTAAAGAATAAAGTACTTGATTCCATCTAAGTAATCATTAATATTTCGCGTTCTGAAATGGCAAGAATATTTATAGCTCTCACACCAAAACCAGAATTAAACAAAATTATTTCTGATCTTAAAAATGATCAGGGGAAGCTTCTTTATAAAAACGCAAAGGTCAATTGGTCTAGAAATAATCAGCACCATATAACTTTGAATTTTATTGGTTCAATGGAGCCTGAACAAAAGGAAGAGATGTTTAATGATTTAGACCAGAGACCACTATTTAAAAATCTCCCTATTGAGATAAGCTCCTTAAGCTATTTTCCTAATGAAAATGGACAAGTTTTAGTCGCAAATATTTCTTTAACCCCAAGACTTCAACAACTTTTTAATGAAATAGAGGTAACCGTAGCCAAAATAGGATTTGGAATGGCCCTAAAAACCTTTCGACCCCATATCACACTGGCTAGATTCAAGGATAAGAGCAGACCTTTTTCGGAACTAATTGAATTAGATGATTCTATAAGTTCCACTATGGATTCATTAGATGTCTATGAAAGTTCTTTTGACTCTGGAAAGACCTTACACTCACTTATAAAATCTTATAACTTCGAATAAAAAAAACACCGCTAAATACGGTGTTTTAAATCGAAGTTGAAGGGTTCAGTACGGGTTTCTTACTGTGCTACAAGTACCCTTCTTGTGCAGTTGACTTGCTTTCGCTTATCTTTTCACCCTTCTTCTTCTGTCCATTCTCTTTTGAATCTGGGTCTCGAGGTCCAGTTTCGTCTGAGTAATAGCGTAGAAGTAAAGATATCAAATTAGAATAAGATTGCAAGCAAAAGAAAAAAATTTAATTTAATTTTAGTTTTATTCTATTTATCTAATAGAAACAATAACTTATAAATTATTTTTAACTTAAATTATTATAAGAAAGGGATAAAAGACTTATTCTTTAAGTCTTTTAAACCATTGACTCTTATCACGTGGCTTAAAATTCCTTATACAATTAATGGCTTCATCTATGTTTGATATTAAGTGAAAGTCGTCTAAAGTAGACTGAGGTATAAAGCCTTCTTTACAAGCTTTTTTAGTAAATAAGTACAAATCTTCGTAATATCCGTCCTGATTTAAAAGAATTATTGGCTTTGAATGAATGCCTAGTTGGTTCCAAGCAAGAGCCTCAAAAAATTCTTCCCAGGTTCCAACGCCTCCAGGTAAAGAAATGATAGCATCGGAAAGTTCTGCCATTTTTGCTTTTCTTTCATGCATGGTTTTAACAACATAAAGTTTGGTTAGGTTTTGATGACCTGCCTCAACATCTTTAAGTCTTTCGGTTATAACTCCTGTTACTTCGCCTCCTCCCTTCAAAACTTCATTTGCAATTTCATTCATTAAACCAACTCCTCCACCTCCGTAAACCATAGAGAAATTATTCTTAATAAGTTCCTGCCCCAAGGAAATAGCTATATCTTTATAGGACTCTTTGCGACCCAAACTAGATCCGGCAAAAATACAAACTGATTTCATAAATTAACTTTTGTGAAATATAACTATATCATTCCAAAATAGATTCAGATGAATAGAAGTC
>Ga0208113_1000943_pt1 | contig 14107 bp, 11 predicted proteins | sample Knorr_S7_td_NADW_FD_185598 | JGI IMG/M metagenome (GOLD analysis project Ga0208113, IMG submission 185598) | Marine microbial communities from Southern Atlantic Ocean transect - Knorr_S7_td_NADW_ad_2505m_LV_A (SPAdes) (version 2) | ecosystem: Environmental > Aquatic > Marine > Oceanic | place...
AAATCAGTTAGACCCAATTCGTCGCTGAGGGCGGCATTACGAGTCTCACCCAATTGCTCGTGTTCCGCGAAGACGTACTCCCCTTGGAGCGCCATGATCGATTCCCGGAGTTCCTCAGGCACGTTCTTACCTTCAAGGGTGAACCGGAAAGCGTGATGCCCAGATGCCGCCAGGGCCATCTTGATCTCATCGATGGCGTCATCACGCCGGTCGGCGATGTTGCACTTGGCGAACGCCCAGACCTCAGCCGAGCCCTCCGGCCTCCCCGCGGCGCACTCTCCCTCTCTGATTCTGTCGATGGTGTCAGTTAACACTTCCGTAGTCAGACCCGAGTGCACGATGACGGCATCGGCGACAGCGCCGGCCAAGGCCAGGGTCTTTGGCCCCTCGGCCGACATGACTATGGGAACCGGGTTTTCCGACCACTGCACATGGATGGACCGGCCTTTATAATCGTAAGACTCGCCTGAGAGTACGGCACGCAACGCCTCGATGTACTCTTGGAGTTCGGCCAACTTGGCTGGGCGAAGGCCCAAGTTGAGGATAGCGCTGTCGCCGCTGCCGATGCCCAAGAACGCCCGTCCGCCGGAGATCTCGTTCAACGTGGCGATCGCTGATGCTGCCACGGCCGGGTGCCGCGTGAGGGCGTTGGTGACCGTGGGGCCGATACGCACCGTGCTGGTGGCGTTGGCGACCACGCTCAAGCTCAGGTAAAGCTCCCGCCACAATGACTGAGAATCCGGTATGCCGATGTAATCGAACCCCAGGTCCTCGGCCAACTTGGCGCTCACGGCCGTTTCTTTCAAATCGTGAGGAACGATGGCAACTCCGAATTTCATAGTCTCTCCCTGACTATTTCTCTGACGTTGGCTGAGGTGGCGGTCCCGGCCAGCCGGCGCAGGTACCGCGCTTTCTGTAGGTTTGTGAAGGTGTAGACCAAGATGCACAGACCCAGCATCACTTCCGGAACTTCGGAACCCCGGGGCCCATGGTTGAAATGGTCCATGACCAGCCGGATGATGTTGGCGTTCTCCCAAAGGTCGCCGGTGCGCCAGGCCAAGATCAATAGCAGCGCCGGAGCCAAGGTCAAAGACGGCAAAAACATCCTCATCCGGTCGCTCAGTCCGCGCAAGTTGGCCGTCAACCGCCACACGCCTCCGGTCAACCCAAGAGCGCTTCCCCAGAAGAGGGCCTCATAGATCACATTATTGGCGAAGTTTACGTTGTGGATGGTGGTCTCATCCTGGAAATTTATCTGCTCGATGGCTGAGGGAGTGCCCCAACCGAACAACCGCTGGCCCCAACTGATCTCTTCCATGGCGCCCAGGAAGAATGCCACAGCCATAACCAGGTATAGATACCGCAGCTTGGTGTGTCTGGTAGCCCAAAGCGCCCAGGCTGTCGCTCCGGCTAGGACAGCAGCCGCCAAGTAGGTAGCAACGGACCACCACTCGCTGAGGCCGTCTTCGCCCTCAAGCCAATCGGTGTCCAGGTGGCTACGGAGCGCCCAGTGGCTCAGACCTGCGAAAACGAAAACTCCAAGCAGAACCAGAAGAAAGACCCGGCCGTAATGGTCCGGAGGCAGCACGTCGCCTTCTTGCCTGGCGGCCACGGGTCGAAGGGCATTTGTCAGAGCTGCCCGTGCTCTCCCGTTGCCCAGCGGCAGGGCAACGACCGCGACGGCGATTCCCGCCCAGGGCCAGATGTCTATTCCGTCACGCACGGCGGCCGCAGTCTCGGGGGACAGGGAATTGGGGCCGGAGTGGGAAATCTCAACCAACCATTCCACGCCCGAGAAGATCGCTGAATCGAAGACCAGCAAAAACAGGGCCATGAGCAGGCCGAGGATCCCCATTGCCGTCCAGATCGCGGACGCCTCGTAGATGGACGGAATCTGGCTCGTAGTGCGGTTGGCGGCCATGGTCAACCAGGGAGCGGGGCTACTGGTAGACCTTGCGGGGTCCCACCGTCTTTATGTAGCCCTCGAAGTTGTGCCTGGTCTCGGGGATGGAATCACCACCGAACTTCTGCATGAACGCGTCGGCCAATACCAGAGCGACCATGGCTTCACCGACCACGCAGGCCGGGGGCGCTTGGCAGACATCTGATCGCTCGAAATGCGCCAGGACCTCTTCGCCAGTATCCAGGTCAACTGAGGGAAGGGGTGTGACCATGGTGGCGATGGGCTTGATGGCGAACTGGGCAACCAGGGGCATGCCATTGGTCATCCCGCCTTCAGTGCCGCCCAATTTGTTGGTCTTCCTTTGCCAAGGGTGGTCCGGGTCCGTCACCGGCAGGATCACGTCTTGCACTTGGGAGCCACGTTGACCGGCGACCTCCCATCCGGGGCCGATGGACACAGCCTTAACCGCGTTGATGGACATCAATGCCTGGGCTACCAGGGCGTCGATCTTGGTATCCCAACTTACGTGGGAGCCTAGACCGATGGGTAGGTTTTCGACGATGATCTCACAGGTTCCACCGATGGTGTCCCCGGCCTCTTTCGCCGCGTCGATCTCGGTGGCCATCTTGAGGGCGGCGTCGGGGTCGGAGCAGCGCACCGGTGACTCCTCAACGGCTGACCAGTCGATGTTCTCGGGCGGTTCGGCGTGCACTGTTCCGATGGACAGAACATGGCTGTGGACCTGGATGCCGAACTCTTCCAGCAGTTTGATGGCGATGGCCCCGGCAGCAACCCGCGCTGCCGTCTCCCGGGCGCTGGCCCGCTCGAGCACGTTCCGAACGTCCTCGAAGCCGTACTTCATGGCCCCTGGCAGGTCGGCATGGCCCGGACGGAGACGGGTGATGCGTTGGGTGCGGGGACTCTGGGGCGGGCCTTCCAGCGGGTCGACGGCCATGGCCTCTTCCCAGTTGGCCCAGTCTTTGTTCTCCACAGTCATGCCTATGGGGCTGCCCAGGGTGTGGCCGTGCCGCACGCCGGAGATGATTTTGGCCCGGTCCTGCTCGATGAGCATACGTCCGCCGCGGCCATAGCCTTTCTGGCGGCGGCCAAGGTGGACGCCGATATAGTCTTCGCTGATGGGCAGTCCGGCGGGGACGCCTTCTAATATTATTACCAGGCCCTGTCCGTGGGACTCGCCTGCGGTGAAAAATCTGACCATGGAAATCCGTACTCGATTTTTAGGTGAACACGTAAAAGGAAACGCGGCGAGCCGCCTAGGCGCCTCTGGAGGCCATCTCAGCGGTGGCTGCATCCAGCATCACATCCACCGGCGCGTCCTGGCCCGTCCACATTTGGAAGGACAAAACTCCCTGATATACCAGCATATGGAGCCCGCCCAAAGCGGTGGCCCCAGCGGCGGCCGCCTCTTTGAGGATGGGCGTCAATAACGGAGTATACACCACGTCATTTACGATGGCGGCGGCTGGAATCTGGGCTGCCAGCAGCGGGGAGCCGTGCTCATCCGGGCCTCGAGTCATGCCCATGGTCGTACAATTCACGATGAGGTTTGCCGAGGCGGCGGCTTCGGTGACGGCGTCCGTGCCAAGCGAGATAGCTTCTGAGCTCACGCCGTTGTCCGACGACAGTTGGGCGAGGGTTTCCGCTCGCTCCAGAGTGCGGTTGGCGATGACCAACGAGTCCACTCCGCCTCGGACCAGGGCCAGCAGGATTCCCCTGGCAGCTCCGCCGGCGCCCAATATCAACGCGCGGGTGCCCTTGGGATCGTAGCCGGTCTCGACTAACAATGCTTGGAGGAATCCCGGGCCGTCGGTATTATGCCCGCTCAGACGTCCGTCATGGTTCACGATGGTGTTCACCGCCCCGGCGGTGGTGGCCCACTCGTCGACTTCATCCAAGAATGGAATCACTGCTTGTTTGTGGGGCACTGTGATGTTGATGCCCAACGAGCCGGGGGCGCGCAGCCCGTTCACGAAATCGCCCACGCCCTCCGGGGTAACCTCCCACTTCTCGTAGGTGGCGTCGATGCCCAGATGATCCAAGCCCGCCTGCTGGAAAATGGGCGAGATTGAATGGCCGATAGGGTAGCCGATTATGCCTAGTCGTTGTGTCATTGAATGCCTAAAAACGCGGGCTAACCCGCCAACTGCTCCAGTATCTCGTTCAGATGTTGCTGGCGCTCTTTCAAGTCTTGAAGGCGGGCCTCTTCTGTCTCCACTACTTCGGGCTTAGCCTTTTCACGGAAGTTGGGGTTGGAGACTAACTTCTCTACCCGGTCCAAGTTCTTGAGGCAGTCCTCTAGCTCGGAGCGTAGACGCTCTTGTTCGGCGGATAGGTCGACGACGCCTTCTAGCGGCAGGTGGACGATCAATGGGTTGACCACTAAAGTGACGCCCTTGGGCAGGTCATTGCTTGAAGAGCCGCCGGCCACTATGTGCAGGGGCTCCACCCGTGATAGCGCACGGATGACCTCTGCTTCTTCCTCTATCGGACCCTGCATACCGTTAGCTTCGATCTGGGCTTCCAGACGTTGCCCGGCGGGTATGCGGAGTTGCGCGCGGGTGTTCCGGACGGCGCGGATGGCCTGCATCACCAGACCGATCTCTTCTTCAGCCTGGGCGTCGGCTCTTGGACTATCGGCAGTGGGGTATTCGGCCACCATGATGGATTCGGAATCGTCGCCCTCCTGGGGAAGTTTGGAGCGCAGGTTCTGCCAGATCTCTTCGGTGATGAAAGGCATGAAGGGATGGAGCAGACGCAGAGTGCGTTCCAAAACATGGGCCAAGGTGGGCAATGGCGACGGCCCTCCCCCGGAACGCAGCCGCAGTTTGGCCATCTCGATGTACCAGTCGCAATAATCGTTCCAGAAAAAATCGTACAGCTTCTGTTGGGCGTCGCCGAGTTCGAAATTACGCAGCGATTCGTTTACCTCGACAGTCACCCGGTCCAGGCGGCTGACGATCCAGCGGTCCTCGCGGTGTTCAACGGAAGGCAGGTCATGCCAGCCGTCCAATCCCGACTCGCCATCCAATCCTGATATAACGAACCGGGACGCGTTCCAGACCTTGTTGGCGAAGTTGCGGGCGGCTTCCAACCGGTTCTCGCCGAAGCGCAGGTCGTTGCCCGGTGCGGTACCCGTAGTCAGGGCAAAGCGCAGGGCGTCGGTGCCGAACTGCTCGATAAGCTCCAGCGGGTCCAGGGTGTTGCCTCTGGTCTTGCTCATCTTGGCGCCGGTGGCGTCCCGGATGAGTCCGTGCAGGAACACGGTGCGGAAGGGTACCTGTCCGGTGTTCTCGATGCCCAGCATAATCATGCGGGCCACCCAGAAGAACAGGATGTCGTAGCCCGTTTCCAGCACAGCCGTGGGGTAGAAATAGTCCAGGTCTTCGGTCTCTTCCGGCCAACCCAATGTCGAATGGGGCCAGAGGCCGGAACTGAACCAAGTGTCCAGAACGTCGGCGTCCTGTTCGATGTCGGTCCCGCCGCAGCTATCGCACTTGTCGGGGTCTTCGACGGCTACCGTCATGTGCTGGCAAGAAGAGCAGTACCAGACCGGGATGCGGTGCCCCCACCACAGTTGGCGGCTGATGCACCAGTCCCGGATGTTCTCCAGCCAGTTAAGGTAAACGCGCCTGAAACGCTCGGGGACGACCTTGATGTCGCCGTTGTACACGGCGGCGTGGGCCTTGCCGGCGATACTGTCGGGCTGGTCCGAGCCACCAAGGTTAACGAACCATTGGAGGCTGACCAAGGGTTCAACCACCGAACTGCAACGCTGGCAGTGCCCGACCGAGTGGCGGTGGTCCTCCGCTTTTTCCAACATGCCAAGTTGGTCCAGTTCGTCGACAACTTTCTGGCGTGCTTCAGTGCGTTCAATGCCCTCGTACTTCCCGGCGGCCGAGGTGAGGTTGCCGTCCAGACCGATGACGTTTACCACCTCAAGCCCGTGGCGCTCCCCTATCTCAAAGTCGATCGGGTCGTGGGCCGGGGTGACCTTCAGGGCGCCGGTGCCGAACTCGCGGTCGATGGCTTCGTCGCCGACAACCGGGATGGGCTTGTCCATGATGGGCAGGACCGCGTTCTTCCCGATTATCTGACTGTATCGTTCGTCCTCGGGGTGAACGGCCACCCCGGAGTCACCCAGCATGGTCTCGGGCCGGGTGGTAGCAACGGTGATGAAAGACTTGGGGTCATCTTCCAATGGATAGCGAATGTGGTAGAGCTTGCCGTCAACGTCTTGGTAGTCAACTTCCAGGTCGCTGAGGGCCGTGGCGCAGCGGGTGCACCAGTTGATGATCCGCTCGTGACGGTAGATGCGTCCCTTGTTGTACAGGTTGACGAAGGTGGTGCGGACCGCCTTGGACGGGCCGGGATCCAGGGTGAATCGGAGCCGGTCCCAGTCGGCGGAGATTCCCAAGCGCCGGGACTGCTCGTGGATGATGCCGCCCGTCTTGCCGACGTGGTCCCAGACCCTTTCCAGGAACTTCTCTCGGCCCAGATCATGGCGGCTGATGCCTTCAGTGGCGAGTTGCCGCTCCACGGCCCATTGGGTGGCGATGCCGGCGTGGTCGGTGCCGGGCAGCCAGAGGGTTGGAACACCGCTCATCCGGCGCCAACGGACCAGGGCGTCTTCGATGGCTTTTTCCAGGGCGTGGCCCAGGTGCAGCTCCCCGGTGACGTTGGGCGGAGGCATGATAATCACATAGGGCTCTTTGCCCTTTTCGATCTTGGCGTTGAAGTAGCCTTTGGACTGCCAGTCCTGATAGATGCGTTGTTCAACGTCAGCGGCGTTGTAGGCGCTGGGCATCTGGGCGGAAGTCATTGCCGGAATCGTTCTCCGTCGTTACATAGTGACCGGGGAGGAAATCGCTCTGACCGGCTATCAGCAAATATATCATTCGCCGTCGTGGAGCGTCCATTGAAACGGCCTGGGCCATCGCCCTGACAAACCAGACGCCGATCCGTCCCCACGCCTAAACCCTACTGAAACGCGTTCTAAGGCGATTTGCTGGAGTTTCCGGTGCAAATAAGACGTGGAGGTGGTTGGAGCAGGATTTCGGTCGTGTTTTTAGCGGGATTCCGGGTTTTGGCGCCCTTTCTTGCTCCGTTCCAATAGTTCCAGCCGCTTGATGGCTTTCCTGGTGTCGCTGGCGACCCGGGCCGGGACCCAAAGGTTGATGCGCCGTTTGTGGAGCCAGTAGGTGAACTCTTTAAGGTCGGAGAGGGAGAGGTTCCGGCGGCGGTCCTTCCTGGTCTCTTTCTGGAAAGTCTTCAGCAACTCGGACCGGGGTTTCTGGTAGAGGCGGATATAAGACTCTTCGGTCAGTTCATCGGTTTCAGGGTAACTGCGGGAGATATGCTGCTTCCGGACCTCTTCTTCGGCTGCCAACTGCAGCGCCTCTTCCAGGACCACGCCGTACCGGTAGTTCATATAGGCCCGGTACTTGCTGGGTCCCAGGTAATCCTTGAACTGGTCTTCGTCGACCGTTTCCGGGATCCCCCCGTTGAATAGAAGCCGTTCCTTCTCCTCGATCGGGATGGCTCCGTCTACGTCATCGCAGAGCCGCTCCGCCAGCAACAACCAGTCAAAAGCTTCGCCCATGAGGAGGTAGCGGTACTTGCGGCCGTCCAGGATCTCTTCGGGCATGGTCCAGCGTCCCATGGCTTCTAGCAGGGCGCGCTGCCAGGGCGCTCCTGCGGCAAGCGCGGTCCGGAAGTGTATCAGCGCTTCCGGGACAGTTTGGGCGATGGCAGTTTCGCCGGACAGCTCGATGATCTGGGCCCAATCGCCCGTCTCCTGAATATCTGGTGCCTGGCTCATGCCGGAGCCGTTCCGTTTCGCCGCTCATCGAAGACGCTGATGCGCTGGGGCTTGGGGGTTCGGATGAACTTCAAGAAATCATCCTTGGACATGGTGTTTAGGATATCTTCCGGCCGGCACCAAGCCCGGCGGGCCACCGCAACTCCAAAGCGCCGTTTGTCTAGGTGAGTGTGATGGTGGGAATCGGTATTGATGACCAAAGGAACGCCCAATTCACGGGCCCGGTAGGCGTGGGTGTCCCTGAGGTCGAGACGTTCCGGAGATGCGTTGATCTCCAGGGCGGTTCCCGTGTCGCGGGCCGCCTGCAGGACCGCTTCGAGGTCAAATTCCACGGGCTCCCTCTGGCCCAGTAACCGGGTGGTCAGGTGACCGATGATGGTAACCGAAGGGTGCTCCATGGCCTTGATCATGCGGGCGGTCATGGTGGCTTGGTCCTGGCCCATGGCCGAGTGGACCGAAGCAACAACCACATCCAGCTGGGCCAAGACCTCGTCAGGATAGTCCATCTCGCCACTGGCGCGGATATCGCATTCCGACCCGCAGAGGATTGTGATGTCGTAGTTCTCTTGCATGGAGCGAAGCAACGCGATCTGTGACTCCAGACGCTCGTTGGTAAGGCCATTGGCGACGCCCAGTCCCGCTGAGTGGTCGGTGAGGGCCATGTACTCGTAGCCCTGGGCGGCAGCGGCTTCAACCATCATCTCGATGGGGTCGTTTCCGTCGCTCCATTCACTATGGAGGTGCAGATCGCCCTTCAGATCGGCCGCCTCGACCAGGTGTGGCAGGCGGTCTTCCAGGCTTGTGTCCAGCTCATAAATCCCGGTGCGGAGTTCCGGCGGCATCCAGGGCAGTCCGAGCCGTGCGTAAAAACTCTCTTCGTCGGCGAATTCTTCTACTTGCCCGGTCTCGGTGTTGGTTATGCCATATTCGTTGAGGGAAAGACCTTGCCGGATGGCGAAGTCGCGGAGCCGGATGTTGTGCTGCTGACTACCGGTGAAATACTGGAGCAATGCGCCGAAAGAGCCAGGCTCTCCGATCCGCAGGTCGATCTGAATCCCGGAGTCGACCACCACGCTGGTTTTCTTGGGACCGTGGGCCAGGATATCTTTGACCATCGGCAAGGCTACCAATGCATCTCCGACCGCTTCGGGGTCTGGGGCGGTGCCGATCAGATCGATATCTCCGATGGTCTCCTCCCAACGTCTGAGGCTGCCGGCTGGAAATAGCGGGCCGATGTCTGGGCATCGCTCCCGCAGGGCCGCGATCACCTCTTCAGCCACCGGCAGAGCCTGTCCGATGGGAGTGCGTGTGCCCATGGCCTGAAATGCTTGGATGTGGCGCAGGATGCCTTCGGCGGCCTTCTTACCCATGCGGGGCAATTCAGCCAGGCGTCCGTCCGCGGCGGCTTCAGCCACTCCTGCCACCGTGCTGATGCCCAATTCTTGGCCGATGGCCACGGCGGTTTTGGGGCCGATACCAGGTATGTCTTTGATATCTAGAACGCCGGGAGGCAGTTCTTCGAGCAGTTTCTGGTAAGCGGCCACTTCGCCGGTCTCGATGAACTCGGCGATCTTCTCGCTGATGGCTTTACCAACGCCCGGAATCTTGGTGAGGTCTTCGCCTTTCTCCACGGCTTGCGCCAAGGGCGAGGAAAGATTTTCAATGGTGCGGGCGGCTCTCTGGTAGGCACGAATCTTGAAGATGGTGTCACCCTTCATCTCAAGAAGGGAGCCCATGTTCTCAAAGAGCTCGGCGATCTGTTCGTTGCTAGCGGCCATAACCGGCTACTCGCCTGAGTTACCTTGTATCCATTGGATCCCGTGGACCATCTGGCTCATGAAGTCTGAGAGATGCCGGACTCCCCCGATGGCAGCCACATACCCCATTCGTTTGGGGCCAATGACACAGACAGTCCCGCTGACTCCTTGGGGCACACCGTAATGACACAGGATGACGCCGAAGGGGTTCAAGAACTCCTCCTGGTTTTCCGCCCCGATGAAGACGACCGGTTTTGCCGTCTCCTGAGAAGCGCTGAGCACGCGCTGCAACAGGACTCTTTCTTCGAGCAGTTGGACTAACTGGCGCGTGAGCGCTCCTTGCGAAAACTCCGGTTGACTGAGCAGCAGGCGCAGGCCATCGGTGTAATGCTCCAGGTCGTTGGAGGTTTCCGCCTCTCGCATGAGGCTCACCGAACCCTCTTTGACCTGTTCTTCCAGGGAGTTAAGTTCAAGCCGGTTCGATTGCATCTGAGAACGGTTTAAGCCGCCGAGAGAATCGTTCAACCGGCTGGCCGCAAGGTCCAATTGGACTTGGTCCACTCTATTCCCAAAGGGCAGTATCTTTCGAAGCAATCGAGCTTCCTCCAGCACGAGCACCAAGAGGGCGGTGGACTCCTGAAGGAAGACCAGTTGAATACGCTTGAGACGGGGGAACTGTGCTCTGGGCGCGGTGACGATGGCCAGGTTTTCGGTCAGTCGAGATAGGATCGCTGCGCACCGCTTACTCCAGGCGCCGATGTCGGGTTCTGTTTGGGCGAGATCGCGGTCCACGCTTTCCCGAAGTTCAGCCGGGAGTTGGGGACTCTCGGGCAGGCTTTCGACGTAGAACCGGTAACCTCGGTCGGAGGGCACGCCGCCGGAGGAGACATGGGGCCGGGAGATATAACCGTCATCCGTGAGTTGGGCCATGGTATTGCGGACCGTGGCCGGGCTTATCTTTTGACCGAGGCTGCGGGCTATCTCGTCCGACGCTACCGGAGTAGCGGATTGAAGGTACTCGCCAACTAGGACGTTCAGTACTGTCGCAGCCCGTTCGCTGAGCATCAGTCTCCCGCCAGCACGCCTTTCATCGCCTCGATTCGAGGCTGAAGAGGCTATTTTGCGACGTTAACATAGCTTTCTGGCCAGTGTCAAACGTTGACCCATTGGGCCTATACAATTATACTCAGCCTGAGTTTTGCCGGAGAATCTCCGGAGTTTGAATCATATGATAGGTGGGTTGGGATAGACGTGGTTTCTCAGACTGGAACTCGCTCCCTGATTGATGTTGCCATCCCGGTGGACGGGCGTGCCGCCCGAATCGCCCGGGATGTAGTCCTCATCCTCCTCTTCACCCTGATCACCACTGGCCTTGCCCGAATCTCCGTTCATCTGCCATTTACGCCTGTGCCTATAACTGGGCAGACGTTGGCCGTGCTCCTAGCCGGGGCCGCGTTGGGCAGCCGTAAAGGGGCCGCGGCGATGGTGGTGTACGCAGTTGGCGGAAGCCAACTAAACATGTTTGCCGGTGGCGGCGACGCCATATTCCATTGGCAGGCCGGTTCAGGCGGGTATATCTTCGGTATCACGTCCGGCTCTTCCGGGCTCGTTTGGGACCTGGCGTCCGGTGGGTACATCATTGGATTCATACCGGCTGCGTTCGTCGTCGGTTTTCTCTGTGAGCGTGGCTGGGACCGAAAATCTTGGATAATCGTAGCCATGCTGGCCGGTAACGTGGTCCTCTACGTACCCGGACTGCTTCAGCTTTCGTTCTTCGTGCCCGACGATAAAGTGATGGAATTCGGGCTATATCCGTTCATAGCTGGGGACCTGATCAAGCTGTACATCGCTGCGATCTCTGTCCCCGTTACCTGGAAACTATTAGATCTGAAACAACCTCGGGATGGACCATGGACATAACCTGGCTAGGGCATTCTTGCTTCCGTCTCCACGACGCTGACATGACCGTGGTGACAGACCCTTACCCCGCGGCGGTGGGTCTAAGAGTTGATAACCGGCCCGCAGAGATCGTAACCATCAGCAACCCTCACCCCAATCACGCCAACGCTGAAGGCATCGACGGAGACCCTAAGGTCTTCAGCAACCCCGGTGAATATGAATTTAACGGCGTTACCGCACGCGGTGTGATGACGCCTTTAGCGGAAGGCCAACCACAAGAGGAGCGGAACGTCGCCTTTACCGTTGAGATAGGCGGAATCAACATCTGCCATCTAGGCGACATTTCCACGCCTCTAACAACGCGCATCATCGACGAACTAAAGCCCGTAGATGTAGTGCTGGTGCCTGTCGGCGGACATTGCACGTTTGATATGGGCCAGGTCTATCAGACCCTTCAGGACCTGGACGCCAAGATTGCCATTCCCATGCATTACAAGACCGATGGGATAAACGTGGACGTAGACCCGATCGACAATTTCGTTCGGCGTATGGGACTCGACGAGATTCAGGCTCAGCCACGCCTGGTGGTCACCTCCACCAACCTTGGGACAGACATGCGCGTGGTGGTCATGACCAGCCAAGGGAGACCTCGGTAGAAGCCGGTCTCCCTCAATCTCGGCAGGCTGTCCACCCAGAATCGGTTCCCCCAACTTCCGTAGCCACACCTGACCCAACATCAGGTCGTCCGGCGTCGACCCGCAGGCCGTCACTGATGCGCAATTGCACGTCGACAACGAAGAGGGCAATCTCGGGATAGAGGCGTATTAAAGAGAACGGGTCAAGGGAAAGGTCCGGGGACGGGGGAGGTGGGTTAGATTACTCTTTGCGCCTGGCAACCACCAAGAGGCCCGCTCCGGTCACCACAGCCGCCCCACCGGCCATCAAAGCTATCTTTGGTAGTTCGGCCACTGAAGGGTCTCCCGCCACCGGCAATAAGGCGATGGGAGTCGGCCTGGGCGTGGGTTCCGGGAGTTCCGGGAGCGGAGTTGGTCCAGGCAGCGGAGTTGGTCCAGGCAGCGGAGTTGGTCTAGGCAGCGGAGTTGGTTCAGGGGTGGGCATGGGGTCCACGAAAGTAAGGTCTTGGACGTAGAAATCGAATACACCGATGTACGGTCTGGACTCCAACGCCTGTATCCTACCGAATTCGTTCTCCAGATAGAAAGTGATGGTGTGTCCGACGAGTTCTTCATTCAGAGGCTTGACCTCCAATTGAGTGAAGGACCCATCCGCCTTAAGGGGATAGGCCGGACTTTCGAACCCATATCCGCAATCGTCGATACAGGCGATGAGGAGAGTCCCTTCCGGAGGCGGCGACCCTTCTAACAACACCGTGCCAGAGAAGAAGTCCTGGAAGAAAGGCTGAGGTGGGCGTTCAGCCTGATAAGGCCCTGCGCCCAATACGGCGAAGGCGGCAAACAAAAGGACCGCAGAAACCAAGATAATTGCAGGAAACCGCCGCACCACACACCTCATGGATTCTGTTCGCTAGCCTGGAATTAATTGATAGCCCGGGCTCATCTGTCCGATTACAGCCGATCCGCCTCTTCGAAGCCAATCAAGCCGTCCGTATCCGGCACACCTATACAAGTATATCGTGGCCTATCCAGCGTTCCCATGCAACACGATAAGTTGATGGTTTGTTCCGTTTTTTGGGAAGGGCGACGAAAAAGAGGGAGCCCCCGTTTCACGAGGGCTCCCTCTTTTGAGCGCTATTTAAGGCTTCCTAACGGATGATTAGGCGCGCCTTCCCATCATATATGATCCACCGGCGGCCAGGAGGGCCACGATGGCTACGATGAGTGCGATGACGCCGAGGCCTCCACCGCCGTCTGAGCCGTCCGCTCCAGGAGCTCCGTTGGAGCCGTTGGAGCCGGATGCGCCAGCAGCACCGGCAGCGCCTCTGGCGCCGTCAGCGCCGTCAGAGCCGTCGTTACCGTCAGAACCAGCGGGGCCTGGAGGGCCTGCAGCGCCCGCGGCGCCCGCGGCGCCGTCGGCGCCGTCGGCGCCCGCGCGTCCCCACATTCCGGCGGGGCCAGCAGGACCTGTGGCGCCGTCGCTTCCAGCGCTAACAGTTCCGGAACCGGTGGCGGCGTTGAGGTCCAATATGTCGCCGCCGCCCTGCATCCAGGAAGCAGTTTCGGCAGCGTCTGAGCCGCTGATCTTGAAGGAGATGGTCTTTCCAGCGTAGGATGAATCTTCTTGGTCAATAATCAGGCTGTACTCGCCGTTGGATGCGGTGGTAGCTTCAACCTGTTCGCCGTCGATCCATGCTGTGACGGCCGCGCCATCGGCAGCGGCCACCCCATCCAGAGTGGCCGACCCTACGAATACGTGGGGCGGAACACGCTGTGCGAACACAGATGTGGGTATAGCTATTAATAGTGCCAAGGCCGTTACCAGGGCCAGGAATCTAGTTTTGGTCATCGGTCCTCCTTGTCTCATTGTGGTTGGTGTTACTAGGCCGCCACTTTGCGGTGGCGGCCTAGCGTTGATCTAATCTATTCCTTATTTAAGGGAGATCAGGTTCCAACCAGCTGACAGGACCCCATTCTGGGTATCAGTCAAGTCGGCTACTGTTTGCGCAGCCGTTACATTCACCCAGACAATGTCTCCGGCCCCAGTCTTGGCCAAAGTATTCGCCGAGGCAAA
>Ga0208113_1000945_pt1 | contig 14100 bp, 9 predicted proteins | sample Knorr_S7_td_NADW_FD_185598 | JGI IMG/M metagenome (GOLD analysis project Ga0208113, IMG submission 185598) | Marine microbial communities from Southern Atlantic Ocean transect - Knorr_S7_td_NADW_ad_2505m_LV_A (SPAdes) (version 2) | ecosystem: Environmental > Aquatic > Marine > Oceanic | place...
TTGATTTACAATAGTCTTTTACTATATTTATAGTTGAAAAAATCTCATTCGGTAAATAGATACTAAGAATTTCCAATCTGCTTATAATATCAATAGCATCATCATAGGCTCGTGTATTTATGGCGGTTCTTGGTAAATCATCAACTTGTTTAGTAAATTTTTCCACGACTTTACTTTGATGAACTGCCAAGAGCCCTTCTTTTAATACTTGGTATTGTGGTGGAATTTCATTTAAACGTTGTGGTAGACCATCACTAGGCCAATTCATCCATGTTTCAAGCTGTTCTACTTTTGCGAGCGAGTTTTGATAGTTTGCTTCAATCAATTGCTGTTTATCGCTTTGCGATAAAAACTGATACCCAGCAGCACCCAGAAGTAATGTGTAGCAAGCGGCATGGATCACTAGAGATGTTCTATTTTTGTTTAGTTCAGACCTAACTTCGAGCAATGATTTAGGGCGCATTGCGGCATCAAGTGAGAGGCATTTTTTGAGTTTAAGCCAAACACTCAGTGAACAGTTGCTCGGTTTTTTTACGCTTGTTTCTTTTGCTACTTGATTTGCAGCGACTCTGTTGTATGGGTGCTTACTTGTTAATAACTCAAATGCGATACAACCAAAGGCAAATATATCGTCTTTAGCTGAAGGTTTGTCCCCATTTAGTTGTTCAGGGCTCGCGTATGTAGGTGTATAACCATTGCTATTTGGTAACTCATTGTTATCCGGCGCCGCATATTTATCTTCGTGAAGATTTGTTTTTGCAATCCCAAAATCCAAGATTTTTAAGTTTCCTTGCGAATCAAGAATAATATTTGAAGGTTTTAGGTCGCTATGAACGATTCCTTTTGTGTGAGCATAAGTAAGGGCATCAATTAATTGATTTAAAATTGGTTTAGCCCTTTTTTGAGATAAACCACTGGGCTTATTTCTTTTGATCAACTGTTCAAGAGTTTCACCTTCAATCCATTCCATTACAACGAAATGATAGTTGTCACTTGATGACGCTGAAAACACTTTAACAATGTTAGGATGAGAAAGAGAGCGCGTTTTTATTGTTTCATCTTTTAGCAACATTAGCGCATCTTCAGAGTCTGCCAGTTCTGGGTGCAATACTTTGATAGCGACGATATCGTCTTGATTTGAATTATTATTTAGATAGGTATCTCGCGCTCGATAAATATAACCCATTCCGCCTTCGCCAATTAATTCTTCAATTAAGTAGCGCTTTGCTAGATATTTACCAATTAAGTGAAGCTTGCTTTCTTTCGATACTGCATTTTTATTTTTTATTGAAGCAATACGTGTTTTATCATTTTCGGCAGTCATTATAATTCCTTGTATAAAAATCAATATCCTTTTGACTGGTGCCATATTTTACAAAAAATACACCAATAAGCAATCATTCAGTTTATATTAATGAGCTGGTACTTAAGGTTTAGTTTCAGAGTGGGTTATTTGTTTTATCCTTTTTATTTCGTTTTTTGAAACTATTTTAAATTTTATTTTTGGGTATTTTTCCGCGTTGACTTTATTCCGTGAAGTATTTTATCCTAATAGAATGTTTGTATTTATGGGACTAACAATCAAATGGAAGTGATTCTAAATGTTACCAGTTATCACAGGCTCTCTCCTGAGATAGATGCGAAAAAAGTAGTAAAAAATGAATTAACTTTTGGTCGTTCAGAAGATTGCGATTGGTATTTACCTGATCCTGAAAAAGTAATATCAGGTCGCCATGGCAAAATCGTAAAAGAGACCGATGGATTCTATGTATATGACTACTCTACCAATGGATTGTTTATAAACTTTTCAGTTTCACCGTTAGGAAAAGAGAATAAACACCGTCTAAATGATGGTGACATTCTCACGATTGGTGATTTTCAAATAGAATCAACTCTACAGCAAGTTAACCAAGTTCAAGATTTTGAGCCACAAATCAATTCTTTCAACACCTCGCTTTCTGAAATGCCAAAAGATTCAAGCGATGATATTAAGGGGTTTGCTGAACAGCAAATGGCTTATGGCAGTGCAAACGAACTTGAAGAAGCAATGATTGCGCCTACTTTTCAGAAAACACCGAGTGATAATATTGACATTTTTTCACAACAAAATCTGAGTCAACCTATTCCTGAGGATTGGGATGAACTCGCACAACTATCAGCTACAGTAGAAGAAAAAGAAAATAGCGTGCCTGTATTAGCGGTAGAAGAGCCTGTAATTAGCACTCCAGCTGTTAATGATAGTAAGCCGTTTAATAATGGCAATAGTGTAATGGCTGCAAATAACGCCCCAATTAGTGCACCTGTAAAAGATAATCAAATTCCAAACTCATCGAAGTTAATCTCTTCATTTTTAAATGGTTTAAGTGTTAATGAAAAGCTATCAGTAGAGCTGCAAAATGAAGACACATGGCAGCGTATGGGCGAGTGCTTTAAGCTTTTTCTTGAAGGCTCGATGGATTTGATTCGCCAGCGAACAAATATTAAGAATCAACTTAAATTGAATCACACAACGTTTAAAGTTGAACAGAATAATCCACTTAAGTTTTCAGCAACCATTGATGATGTAATGCAGAATCTTTTTGTTCGCAATAGCGCAAGTTTTTTGCCAGCGAATGAAGCAGTTAAAGAAAGTTTTGTTGATACAAAACTTCACGAGCAAGGGTTATTAGCAGGTGCGACTGGGGCACTTAATGGTCTTTTAGAACAATTATCACCCGATGGCATAAAAGCACAAAGCAATAATGGTGGGTTACTTAGCTCATTGCCTGCTTATGGTGGTGCTTCAAGCTGGCGTATATATAACGAATTGTATGCTGACATTACAGATGATGTTAAAGCTAAAGGAGTTTTAGCATTTTCTGATGATTTTCTGAAGGCTTACAATGGTGGAAATTAGCTGTATTACAATGAAGGAATAATGCAATGTTGAAGTTCAAGCTTACTTTTGTAGGTGCTTTATGGGTATTTTTAACAGCCTGTACAACAGTAAACAAGTTTGTGCCCCCATCTACTGATTTAAATATTTCAGTGGCCTCGGATGTGAACCCAGATATCTCTGGTCGTCCTTCACCTGTTGTTTATAAAGTGTTTGAACTGAGCTCTCGCACCATTTTTGATACGCAAGATTTTTTTAGCTTATATGAAAATCCTGAAGCAGTACTTGGTCCAGATCTACTTAAGAAAGATGAGCTTGAATTACAACCTTCGGCAAACATTGAATACAAAATGAACTTGAACAGAAACACACGTTTTGTTGGTGTTGTGGTCGCTTACAGAGATATTGAAAAGGCCCGTTGGCGAGCTGTTATAGAAGTTGACCCAACAGGCTATGATGACATTGACGTAAATGTTGAGTCGTTAGCTGTATATATGAAAGATTAAAGGAATAAACATGAGTGATTACACGCGGGTCGCATGGACAGAAGGAATGTTCTTAAGGCCTCAGCATTTTCAACAAGCAGATAAGCATGTTTCTAGTGTAATTAGAAGAGTTATAGAGGGCACTGTTGCTGATTCATGGGGAGTCATTGAACTCGAAATTGATAGCGAACTACTTGTAACCGGTCAATTTGCTATTGATAAATTGTCGGCTATTTCGCCAGATTTATGCCCAATTCAGATGCCAAGTGATGAGTTTCTTCCTGATCCCTTAGTGGTAGCTAAAAGTGCCTATGATGAAATTATATGCCTTGCAATTCCAGCCTTGAAGGGAAGTGGGATCAACATCTCTTCTAGTGAAGACGAATTAGTGACACGTTACAGGATTGCAGACTTATCAGTTAGTGATGACAGTTTAGGCTCTCAAGCTCAAGAAGTAATCCAAGTGGCAAAGCTTCATAGCCGATTGATGTTAATGTCTGATGATACATCGGGTTATGTCTTGCTGCCGCTTGCAAGAATTACAGAAGTCACGAATGAGGGAGCAATTAAACTTGATTCTAAGTATATTCCTCCTAGTTTGTTTGTCACCAGTAATAAGCCTTTAACAGCGCTTGTCAGAGAGGTCTCAGGTTTAATAAAGCAACGTGCTGAAAGTATTGCGGTGAGACTATGCCAAGGGTATGCAGGTAGCACATCCGTGGCTGATTTTTTGATGCTACAAACACTCAATAAATATGATGCTATTTTTCAAAGCCTATTAACGCATTCTCGTGTTCACCCGCGAGAACTTTATGCAAGGTTAATTGAGCTTGCTGGCGAACTTGCAACATTTAGTGCTGTAAATAAACGGGTGCCGCAACTTCCAAAATATGACCATGCAAATTTACAGTTTGTTTTTGCAGAGGTTGTGAACTTCCTATACCAATCTCTCAGCCAAGTGATTGAACAAACAGCCACTGAAATTAAGTTAGAACAAAGTAAGTTTGGTATCTCATTCGGTGCATTAAGAGATAAGTCGATTCTCGACTCTGCTCAATTCGTACTGGCTGTCAAAGCGAGTATTCCCCATGAAGAATTAAGAAAGTTGCTACCTTCGCAAATTAAAATTGGTAGCGTAGAGTCGATTCGAGATTTAGTAAATAACCAGCTACCAGGGATCTCAATCAATGGCTTACCTACAGCGCCACGTCAAGTACCTTACCATGCTGGGTATCATTATTTTGAGCTTAATAAAAACAGTGAACACTGGAGCAAACTAAAATCCAGTGGGGGTATCGCTCTTCATTTATCAGGTAACTACCCTGATTTAAACTTAATTCTTTGGGCAATTAGAAGCTAATAAAGGAAGCGTTTCAATGGATGAAACAATAATTAAACCACGTCCAGGACGTTTGGGCCGTAACAAGTCAAATTCAGAAGCATCGCAAGGCTCGAGTGACAAAACTGTGGTCTCGTTTAGTCACTCTTCACCTGAAAAGGCGAATGTTAGTTCTGTATCAATTTTTAAAAATGAATTACTCGATGCGGCTAATGATAGCTTTTCATTGATCATTTTTATTAATCAGTCATCGCAAATAGACAGTTTAGCGGCTTTAAAGCATCGTGCAATTGAATCAATCAAGCGCTTTGAGACGAATCTGCGCGCGAAATCAATTGAGCTCACGGTCATTAATAATGCGCGTTATTGCTTATGTGCTGCAATTGATGAAGCCGTATTAAATGCAAAGTGGAGTTCGTTAGAATGGGCAGAAGAAAGCTTATTATCCACTTTTCATAAAGAAACATTTGGTGGTGAGTACTTTTTTACTTTGCTGGATGAAGCGCTAGCGCATCCAGAAATGAATCGAAACTTTTTAGAGCTACAATACCATTGTTTAAATTTAGGCTTTAAAGGTAAGTTTCGAGTTGCAGCAAGCGGTGAAAGCAAGCTAGAAGATTATCGCAATAGAATTTATCACATCCTCAATCAGTTGGATGGGCCTCATAGTCAATTTTTAACACCTAGTTGGAAAAGCCGTGTTGCAGCAGGTGTAGAACTCAGAAACCAAATTCCACTTTGGGTTGTGATATCGGTTTTGGCTTTAATTGCACTCGTGGTTTATTTATTTTTTAACATGCGTCTTAATGAGCAAGTTGACGCTACAGCTGAAAATTTGAAGTCAGTTCATCCTTTGTCATCTTCACAAGTTGAAGGTAATAGAAGCAAGCAACTTGACTTGTTAACTCAGTTATTACACACAGAGATACAACGCGGTATAGTCAGCGTTGAACAACAAACAGACAGGATCAGAATAACAATAAATAATGAGAGTTTGTTTAACTCTGGTGAAGCAACACTATTGCCCTCTTTCCAACCCATTTTAGAGAAGTTAGCACTAAGCCTTGAAGGAACAAAAGGCAAAATCTTAATCACAGGTCACACCGACGATAGCCCAATAAGTACCAGTCAGTTTCCTTCTAATTGGCATTTATCATTAGCTAGAGCTACACAAGTAGCAAATTCAATGGCTAAGAATACTGGCTTAATGGGAAGGTTATGGCCAGAAGGAAAAGGTTCTGCAGAGCCTTTAGTGAGCAATACGAATTCAGATAAGGCATTAAACCGCCGAATTGAAATCGACTTACTTTTTTAATGGAGTTGTGATGAGTTTTATTCAAAAGTGCAAGCGCGCTATGTACGCTGCTACTTCTCGTAAGGTAATGATTGTAGTTGGCTTTATAGCTCTCTTCCTACTTATTTGGTTTGGTGGTCCACTGATTGCGATCGCCGATTATAAACCGTTTGAAAGTGTCGCAGCTCGTGCCATCACTATTTTAGCAATTTTACTGGTTTATACCGTAGTTAAACTGATTGAATTTAGAAATCAAAGCAAACGAAATACCAGCATGACAGAAGAGCTGATAGAAGTTGATGCTAATTCTGCAGATGAAGTCCAAGAAGAGATTAAAACCTTAAAAACTCGTATGGTTGAGGCAATAGAGTTGTTGAAGGACGCTAAGCTTTTTAACGGCCGTAATATCTATCAGCTTCCTTGGTATATTATGATTGGCCCACCAGGGTCAGGTAAGACAAACTTCATTAATAATTCAGGTCTCGACTTTCCTTTAAAGGAAAAGCTAGGTACTGACTTAATTCACGGTGTGGGTGGTACACGTAATTGTGATTGGTGGTTTACCAACAAAGCTGTGATTATCGATACCGCCGGGCGTTACACCACCCAAAACAGTCATGCTTTGCATGATTCTAAAGCATGGCAAGGCTTTTTAGGGCTACTCAGAAAATACCGTCCTAAACGACCTGTAAATGGTGTAATCATCAGTATGGGTATATCCGAACTGATGAATCAAACGAAAACTGAGCGTAACTTGCATGCCCGTGCGATAAAACAACGCTTACAGGAGCTTCAGGGTCAGCTTGGTATGACTTTTCCTGTATATGTTATTTTTTCTAAAGTTGACTTAGTTGAAGGCTTTAGAGAGTTTTTTAGTGAACTGAGTGATGAAGAGACGGAGCAAGTTTGGGGGGTTACTTTTGAACTTGATGCTGATTCTGACAATCAAATTGAAGTGTTTAATAAAGAATTTCATGGGCTAATTTCAAATTTAACCTCGCTATTAAATCGACGTTTGATTAATGAGCATGATTTGGCGAACCGTTCTAAAGTGTTTGAGTTTCCAAAACAACTTCGTGCTCTTCAAAGTGTTGGTTACTCTTTTTTAAAAGAAATATTTACGCCAAATGCGTATGAAAGTCTGCCAATATTTCGTGGTGTATACCTTACCAGTGCAACGCAAGAGGGAACACCTTCTAATTTGCTGACTGAGCAAAACTCGACGAAAAAAGACTATATCAATCAAACGAGAAGCTTCTTTATAAAGCGTTTATTAGAAAGCGTTATTTTTCCTGAGCAAAACTTAGCAAGTACCAACAAACATCATGAAAAGCAAAGTAAGTGGCTACGGGTATCATGTTTAGCAGTGACATGTATCACTCTGATAGCATTAAGTATTTCTTGGTTTATTAGCTTTTCATGGAATAGTGAATTGATAGATGAAACAAATCAAGCGTTAGCTGAATATCAAGTATTAGATCAAAATACGGTAGATAAAAGTAACTTACTTGTTTTGAATCAGCGCTTTAATAAGCTGAAGAACTTCCCTGTTAACGAGATTAATGCAGAAGACTTTGAAGCGTATGGTTTTAGTAAGGTCGAAGAGCTAACAGAGGCTTCAAAAAGTGCCTACTTGCGTTCACTAAAAACGTACCTAGAACCATACTTACTCAATGCGCTAACATCTGAGATGGAGCAACAAGCTGATTATTTGAGTTATTTATACGAGACATTACGCAGCTATCTGATGTTATTTGAGCCTGAGCATTATAATCAAGATGATTTACTTGCCTGGTTTAGTGCCTATTACGAAAGGGCTCTTCCTGGGGATGTGAACGTAACTAATCGCAGTGATCTTATGGCTCATACGCGAGCATTACTGGATCATGGTTTTTCTGGGCAGGAAATTGATCATCAAGCTGTTCGTCTTGCGCGAGCTGAATTAACAAAACTGCCAATTGCAGAAAGAGCTTATCAAAGACTGCAAGCTGACTTTATGGAAAGCAGCATTCCACCAATAAAATTAACAGACATTATAAGTTACGAAAGCGCAAGAGAATTTAGTTTTCAAAACCCTGAAGTCGCGATGAAAGGTATCCCTGGTCTTTATACCTACAATGGTTATCATGGCATTTTTAATGTCGAGAAAAGCAAGATGTTGGGTAACTTGATGGCAAGTAGTTGGGTTTACGGTGAAGAAGCTGCAAACACATACGATATCTCAAAAGCTGAAATCGAAAAGAAATTAGAGCAAAAGTATTTTCAAGATTATATCTATTACTGGCGTTCGTTTGTTGATGAGCTGACTTTAAATGAGTTCAATTCACCAACAGAAGGTGTTCGCGTTACTAATGTTTTAGCGGGACCAGAAGCGCCAATAAAAAATATTATTACAACTGTTCAAAAAAATGTTCAGTTGACTAAGTTGCCTATTTCGGAAAATCAAAAGGCTGCCGGTAAAGTGGCTGCAAATGCAGCTGAAGTCGCTATGCATACTAAGGCTAATAGACTTAAGCGCTACTTACCCAATGAAACACCGAAATTTGAGGTGAAGCTTCCTGGCTATCAAGTTGAAGAAGCATTTAGTGATATTTTAGAAATTGAACCACAGCAACTTGAGACAATTCAAGCAAGTTTAAGAGAGCTAAATGTTTACTTAAACCAACTTGACCGTGGTGGGTTACTTAAGTCTTCTGTAAAAAACCAACTAAGTGGTAAAAATAAACCAGAGTTTCTGAGCGAGCTTGAGTTTCAAAGTAAAGGGCTGCCTTATCCAGCCAGTAATTGGTTGTTGAACATAAGCCAAGATACGTCAAACATCACAAGAAAAAGTGCCAATCAGCACTTAAACGAAATCTGGAGAAGCAGTGTTTTACGTGAATACAACGCAGCAATTGTAGGGCGTTACCCGTTGGTACCTCACTCAGATAAAGAAATTAACCTTAAAGATTTCTCTGACTTTTTTGGTCCTAAGGGCACAATTGATAACTTCTTTACTACCTATATTGCACCCAGTGTCGATACCAGTAAGAGTCCATGGCGATTTGAAAAGAACATAGGAGTAAGCGAATCCGCACTTAAAATGTTTGAGCAAGCAGCCAGAATTCGTGAGGTGTTCTTCGATGGCAACAGTAATACGCCACGCATAGAGTTTGGTTTAAAGCCGATAAAACTAGACCAAACAATTTCTAGCTTCATGATCGAAGTTGATGGTCAGTCAATGGTTTATCGACATGGTCCACCGAAAGTAAAAAGTATTGTTTGGCCAGGAGACGTTGCCCAAAGTAAAACCAGAATTGTGTTTACACCACCTTATGGTGGCAGGACTATCAATACTAGTTACAGTGGCGAATGGTCTTTCTATCGAATGTTAGACGATTTAAAGGCTCAACGAGCAGAAACGCAGAGTGACTTAGAGCTGCACTTTTCGCTGCAAGGTAATAATGCAACCGTTGAATTATTACCAAATTCAATTAGACACCCATTTTGGAACGCAAGTATAGAGAGTTTTTCATGTCCGACAAGGCTATAGGTATTGGCTATTTGGGCAAGGTTCCATTTTTGGGTGACTTTGTGCAAGAAGGGATCAGCCAACAGTTTTCAGAGCATTGGGAGCATTGGTTACAGGCTGCTATAGCAGTAAGTAAAGAACAGTTAGGTGCTCAGTGGCAAGAACGTTATTTAACAAGTCCAGTATGGCACTTTGCATTGTCTGAAAACTTAATCACAGAAAGCGCAAAAGTGGGGACACTTTTACCAAGTGTTGATGCTGTTGGGCGCCATTATCCCTTTACAGTTCTCATCGATAGCGATAGCACACCCATTTCGGCGTTAAATTCGAACCAGCTATCGCTTGATTATGAAGACGCTGTGTTATCTGTACTTGATGACAGTGTGGACTTGAATGTTTGGCAGAAAAAGGTACTGAATACGCTTAAAGTTCGTCATTCACCCGCTAAAAAGTTCAGTAAAAGTCTTTCGCCAGATGAAAATAAATCTGCTGTTGTATTTGAGTTTCAAGGAGATGAATTAGCGGATGGGACTCTAGATGATGTATTGCATTCACTTTTACTTAATAAGTATGGTGATTACAGCGTTTGGTGGACTCACGGCTCTATCAATATTAAACCTGTTGTTTTTGTGACGGCAGGTTTACCACCGGTAAATCAGGTGGCTGCAATGCTAGATGGACGTTGGCAGCATTGGGAATGGAACTATACCCAGGTAAGTAAGTGTGAATAAAAATTTTATTAGTTATGCCGTGTCTCATCGCGGAGTCGTTCGAGAACTTAACGAAGATGCTTATATTGAACTTAATAAGTATAACATTTGGGTTGTTGCAGATGGTATGGGAGGACATGAAGCGGGCGATTTCGCAAGTCAGCTAGTGGTAGATGTTATCAAGGCTGAAGTCGAAGAGTTACCTGCGTCATCAATTTCAACCGAGATGTTGATCAAGGCAATAAAAAGTGCCAATACAAAACTGCTTGAATATAGCAGTGATTTTTTAGCTAACAAAACGGCCGGTACAACAGTTACCGTATTGTTTTTAAAAGATAATAAGTATTCAGCAATTTGGGTAGGTGATAGCAGAATATACCTTTACAGAGCGAATGGGTTGTTACAGTTATCTCGAGACCACAGTCAAATTAATGATTTAATTGATGAGGGGTTACTCACAGAGCAAGAAGCAATAAATCACCCTTTAGCAAATGTTATTACTCGCGCGGTAGGGGTGCAAAATGAGTTGTCTGTCGACTTTGTAGAAGGCGACTTATTAACTGATGATATTTTCTTACTTTGCTCAGATGGATTAACTGGTGAGTTAAATGACTCGGAAATTAGTATTGCTTTAGGTCCTAAAAATATTATTGACTCAGGTATGGCTTTAATTCATTCCACTCTTGTGCGTGGCGCAAGAGATAATGTTACTTTTATTTTAGTGAAAAATGAAAAGTCAGATAATTCTAATGATAAAACATTAACTAATAATGATTTGACTGTGCCCTTATTATTGAGTAAGTAGCCTATTATTAAAATAATGTGGATGATTATTTGTTTTATTATTTTATTTTTTGTAATTTTATTTTAATTAATGGTTTTGTGGCTTGAAATTAAAAATAAGAGATGTATTATTTTACGTCGTCTCTATTTTGGGTGTAAAAGGAATTTGTAAGGCAATGGAATGTTTGTATTTGATGAATATATAGCTCCAATTAGTGAAGATGCATTCGCGGGCATTGAGCCTAGATCAGATGTGTCTCCTACCTCAACGTATTATTCCTTAAAAGATATGCGCAATCAGTTACGTGCTGCTGAACGGCTTGCACTCGTCGATGACGAAGGCATCGCTTCTCTTGCTCGTGATTGGCAGCCATTGTTAGAGCAATGCAGTGCAGCATTAAAATCAGAAAGTAAAGATATAGAGTATTTAGCTTGGTTCACTGAAGCATTGTGTCGTGTTCATGGTTTTAAAGGTTTGGCATTTGGCTTTCGCGTGGCACATGAACTAATAAGTCATCACTTTGAGGCGCTCTATCCATCACTTGATGAAGGTGATGAGATATCTGATAAAGTCTCTGCCCTTGTTGGTTTAAACGGTGTAGCGGGGGATGGGGCATTGATCATCCCTATCAAAAGTATTGCATTAACCGATAGTCAAAACTACGAACCATTTACTTATTGGGAATATCAGCAAGCTTACGATATATCTCGACTCAATGAAGAGAAAAGAGAGAAAAAAATAGCGCAAGGGGCTATTGATTTTGAGTTGATAGAGAAAAGTGCCCAAGAAACGTCAGCAGCGTTTTTCCTCGATATAAAAAATGGCATTGAAGAGGCGCTTGCAGAATTTAGTGCTTTGAGTAGTGCACTTGATAATGCTACAGAACAATCGCAGCCTACTTCAAATATCAAGCAAGCACTCGAGGAATGCTTAAATGCAGTTTTACATTTAGGTGAAGACAAACTTAAGTCCCTTGAAGCGAAGTCAATACAAGAACTGCAAGAAAATGAGCAGGTTGAAGGCGAAACATCTGTCACAGAGAATCCCTCTCGAAATGATACCCAAATCAATAGCCGAGAAAATGCGATAAACAAGTTGCAAGAAATTGCGCAGTTTTTTAGAAAGACAGAGCCACATTCACCTATGTCTTACACCATTGAACAAGTTATTCGATGGAGCGAATTATCGCTACCAGAATTATTAAATGAGTTAATAACCGATAGTGATGCTAGGACCGGATACTTTAAGCTGTCTGGCATCAAAGTTAGCGAAACAGAAACCGAGTAAAAGGAGTTTTGAATGAGTATCCATGACAAATTAAAACGTGTACGTAAACCTAGGGTACATATTACCTATGACGTTGAAACTGAAGGTGCAATTGTAAAAAAAGAGCTGCCTTTTGTGGTTGGGGTAATGGGCGATTTTTCGGGTCATAATCAAGAAGTATTAAAACCTTTAAAAGACCGTCGTTTTATTCAAATCGATAGAGAAAACTTTAATGATGTTTTAAAGAAAATGAGCCCTTCTCTAAAGTTAGATGTTGATAATACTTTAACTGATGACGGCACCAAATTTAGTGTTGATCTCAACTTTAAAAGTATCGATGACTTTGAGCCTGCTGCTGTCGTAAATCAAGTTGAACCATTACGCAACCTAATGGAGACTCGTAATAAACTTCGTGATTTGATGACTAAGATTGACCGCTCGGAAGAGTTAGAAAATGTCTTAGAGGAAGTGTTAAGCAACACGGCGAGTCTTGATTCAATTGCCAAAGAGCTAAAGTTAGAGGAGTCTGAAAAATGAGCACCGAAACACTAGCACAAGAATTAGACACAGCAACAACGACAGAGTCAACGTCGTTATTAACTCAAGCGATTGGCGCAACTAAACAAACAGACGCAAGTCGAGCGGAAGAGCTATTACGCACTTTAACTGAAGAAGCTTTAAAGGGCACTGTTCAATGGAATAAAAACATGACAGTGACTTTCAATGAAGCGATTCAGTTGATCGACCAAAAAATATCGAAACAACTCAGTGTGATTATGCACCATGAAGACTTTCAAAAATTAGAAGGTTCGTGGCGTGGTTTGAATCACTTAGTAATGAATTCAGATACTGGTTCAACTTTAAAAATTCGCGTGCTTAATATGAAGAAGAAAGAGCTTCATAAAGATTTAAGTAAAGCGGTTGAGTTTGATCAAAGCCAAACATTTAAAAAAATCTACGAGTCAGAGTTTGGTACACCAGGTGGTGAACCTTACGGTACTATTGTTGGTGATTTTGAGTTTACGAATCACCCTGAAGATGTTGAAACTCTTAGCTTAATGTCGAATGTTGCTGCAGCTGGTTTCTGTCCGTTCATTTCGGCATCATCACCTTCACTCTTTGGTTTTGATAGTTGGGAAGAGCTCACTAAACCAAGAGATCTTGAAAAAGTATTTGAATCTCTTGAGTACACTAAATGGCGCTCATTCAGAGATAGCGATGATTCACGGTTTGTTTCACTCACGATGCCAAGATTTTTATCTCGTTTACCTTATGGTGCAGCATCTAAACCTGTTGAAGAATTCAACTATGAAGAGTTTGAAGTTGATGAGCTTGCCGGTCGCTCTGTAAGTACTGATAACGGGGATTATTGCTGGAGTAATGCTGCCTATGCGATGGCGACGAACATGACAAAAGCATTCTCTCAATATGGTTTTTGTACTGCTATTCGTGGCGCAGAGGGCGGCGGTAAAGTAGAAGGTTTACCTACCCATATATTCACAAGTGATGATGGTGATCCTGATCTTAAATGCCCAACAGAGATTGGTATTACTGATCGACGTGAAGCAGAGTTAAGTAAGCTTGGTTTCTTACCACTGTGTCATTATAAAAATACAGATTACGCGGTGTTCTTTGGTGGACAATCGTGTCAAAAACCGCAAGTTTACTCAACGCCTGATGCAACTGCGAATGCTGCTATTTCAGCTCGCTTGCCTTACCTAATGGCTACTTCTCGCTTTGCTCATTATTTAAAAGTAATGGCACGCGATAAAATCGGTAGCTTCATGGAAGCAGAAGACGTTGAATCTTGGCTAAATCGTTGGATTCTATCTTACG
>Ga0208113_1000947_pt1 | contig 14083 bp, 9 predicted proteins | sample Knorr_S7_td_NADW_FD_185598 | JGI IMG/M metagenome (GOLD analysis project Ga0208113, IMG submission 185598) | Marine microbial communities from Southern Atlantic Ocean transect - Knorr_S7_td_NADW_ad_2505m_LV_A (SPAdes) (version 2) | ecosystem: Environmental > Aquatic > Marine > Oceanic | place...
GGGTGGTTTTCGAGTTGACCCGGAAAGTGGCGTTCAGCGCTTTTACCCTCGGCAATCCCGCCCGCGTGGTCATTGACTTGCCGGAAGTAGGCTGGCGGCTGCCGGCGCGGCCGCTGCCGGGGGCCACCGGCGTTTTCGAGAAACTGCGCTACGGCCTCTACAAGCCTGGCAATTCCCGGGTCGTCCTCGATATCCGCACGCCGGCGGCGATCGCCCAGGCTTTTATCCTCGAACCGCAAGGGGGAAAGGGGTTCCGGGTGGTCATCGATCTGACGCCGACGACCGCGCAAGCGTTCCTGCGCAATGCTGGCAAGGCGCCCGTCCGGGTGACTGCCAGCCGCCCATCACCACCGTCCCCGCCGCCCCCTGTCGCTACGTCGCCGAAGAAGAAAATGGTCCTGGTCAAGGGGCCAGACCCCGTTGCCGCCCCCGCCACCCTCACTGCCCCGGGGCCGAAGGCACCCCGGTCCGGATTGCAGCCGCCCCGACAACAGGCGACACCTTTCCGTTTGGCACCGCGCAAGCCGGAACCGAAACATCGCGACAAGAAACACGTCGTCGTCATCGATCCCGGCCACGGCGGTGCCGATCCCGGCACCATCGGTATCTCCGGCATCTACGAGAAGCACCTGACGTTGTCGATGGCCCGCGAACTCAAGAAACGTCTGGAAAGGACGGGCCGTTTCAAGGCCCTGCTGACCCGCGACAGGGACATCTTCATCCGCCTGCGCGACCGGGTGCAGATGGCCCGCGACGCCAAGGCCGAGCTGTTCATTTCCATTCACGCCGACAGCGTCCGCAACAAAAAAATCAAGGGCTCCGCGGTCTACACCCTTTCGGAAAAGGCCTCGGACGGGGAGGCCCAGGAATTGGCGGAGAAGGAAAACAAGGCCGACCTCATCGCCGGCGTCGATCTGACCCACGAGACGCTCGAGGTGACCAGCATCCTGATCGACCTGGCGCAGCGGGAATCGATGAACCAATCGGCCCGTTTCGCCGCCGCCCTGGTTAAGGAGCTCAGGCGCCACACCAAGGTTCTCCGAAACAGCCACCGATTCGCCGGATTTGCCGTCCTCAAGGCTCCGGACGTCCCCTCGGTGCTGTTCGAGATGGGGTTTTTGTCCAACCCCGCCGACGAGCGCGCCTTGCGTTCGCGCAAATACCGCTCCCGCCTTGCGGCCACGGTAGTCCGGTCCGCGGAGGCCTATTTCGCCCGCATCGAGGAAGCGACGCGCAAATAGGCGGCCATACGGTCGCCATATTTTCCCCCTTTAGTGACTCGAACGTGTCGGGCGGACATGTGGTATGATGGTCCCCGGGCTTGGTGCCGCCGTTTGTTGCCGCCATCAGGACCGAAGGACCCGGACCGAAACGGCCTTGGGATTCCATGTTTAGAGCGTTTCTGACCCTATTGGGAATTTTGTTCATCTTCGCGCTGGCCGGCGCCGGCGGGGTGCTGTTCATTTTCCACAATTACGGCCGCGACCTTCCCGAATACCAGCAGCTCGCCGATTATGAGCCGCCGGTCATGACCCGGGTTTACGCCGGCGACGGCCGGCTGTTGGCCGAATACGCGGTCGAGAAACGGGTCTTCGTGCCGATCAAGGCGATGCCACGGCGCGTGGTGCAGGCGTTCCTGGCCGCCGAGGACAAGAACTTCTACATCCACCCGGGCGTCGATGTGCTGAGCGTCCTCCGCGCGGCGTTTATCAACGTCAAGAATATCGGCACCTCGAAGCGCCCGGTCGGCGCCTCGACCATCACCCAACAGGTGGCAAAGAACTTCCTGCTTACCAACGAGCTGTCGTGGCGCCGAAAGATCCAGGAGGCGATCCTGGCCTTCCGCATCGAACGCGCCCTTTCCAAGGACCGCATCCTGGAGCTCTACATGAACCAGATTTACCTCGGCTTCGGGTCTTATGGCGTCGCCGCGGCGGCGCTCAATTACTTCGACAAATCGATGGACGACCTGACCATCGCCGAGGCGGCGTTCCTGGCCGCCCTGCCGAAGGCGCCCAACAACTACAACCCGGTCAACAAGCCGCAGGCCGCCAAGGCCCGGCGCGATTGGGTGATCGGGCGGTTGCTGGCCGAAGGCTACATCGACGAGACGCAGGCAGCGAAGGCCGAACAGGCGGAACTCAGGGTCCGCCGGCGCTCGGCCACCGAATACGTGACCGCCGAATACTTCGCCGAGGAGGTGCGCCGCCAACTGGTACGGCAATTCGGCGAGGAGGAGCTGTACAAGGGCGGGCTGTCGGTGCGCACCACCGTCGATCCCGCCCTCCAGGCGATCGCCGACAGGCTGCTCCGAGAAGGACTCGAGGCTTACGACCGCCGCCACGGCTGGCGCGGGCCGATCGCGCGGCTGGCCGAGGGCACGCGGCTCGATATTGCCGGCGACTGGCGGCGCGAACTGTTCAACGCCGCCCCGGTCAAGGGGCTGGGCAAGCATCGGCTGGCGGTCGTCATCGGCCTCGACATCGACGGCGCCTTGATCGGCCTTGGAAACGGCACCACGGGGCGCATTCCGCTGGCCGAAATGAAATGGGCAAAACCTTGGAAAAAGGGCCAGAAGCGCGGCCCCAAGGTAACAAACCCGGCCGACGTGCTCGCCCCCGGCGACGTCATCGCCGTCGATCCGGTGACCGCCAACGCCAAGGGCAAGCCGGTTGCCAAGGGAACCTACGGCCTGCGTCAGTTGCCCGACATCGAAGGCGCCCTGGTCGCGCTGGACCCCCACACCGGCCGGATCCTGGCCATGGCCGGCGGCTATGCCTACGAACGCAGCCAGTTCAACCGCGTCACCCAGGCCATGCGGCAGCCGGGCTCGGCGTTCAAGCCTTTCGTTTATCTGGCCGCCATGGACGCCGGGTATACGCCGTCGACCCTGATCCTGGACGCGCCCTTCGTCATCGACCAGGGGCCGGGATTGCCGAAATGGCGGCCCGCCAACTACACAAAAAAATTCTACGGCCCGTCGACCATGCGCTTAGGGGTCGAAAAATCGCGCAACCTGATGACCGTGCGCCTGGCGCAGACCATCGGCATGGAGAGGGTTGCCGAATACGCCGAACGCTTCGGCATCGTCGACACCATGCCGCGCACGCTGTCCATGGCGCTGGGCGCCGGGGAGACGACGCTGCTCAGGCTGACCACGGCCTATGCGATGCTGGTCAACGGCGGCAAGCGCATCACCCCGACCCTCGTCGACCGCATCCAGGACCGCCACGGCGAAACCATCTTCCGCCATGACCGGCGCAACTGCCCCCACTGCCGGGCCACCTACTGGACCCGCCAGTCGGTGCCGGAGATCGCTGATACCCGCCCCCCGGTGACCGAGCCGGGCAGCGCCTATCAGGTGGTGACCATGCTCCAGGGCGTCATTAAGAGGGGCACCGGAAGACGAGTCCGGGCGGTCGGCAAACCCTTGGCCGGTAAGACCGGGACCACCAACAAGGAATTGGACACCTGGTTCATCGGTTTTACGCCCGATCTGGCGGTCGGCGTTTTCATCGGCTTCGACAAACCGAAGCCGCTCGGCCGCCACGAAACCGGCTCCAGCGTCGCCGCGCCGGTGTTCCGCGACTTCATGGCGGCGGCGTTGAAGGACAAAGCCGCGATTCCGTTCCGCATCCCGCCGGGCATCCGCCTGGTGCGGGTCAACGTTTCCACCGGCCAATTGGCGCGCCCGGGGGACAAAGACGTCATCCTCGAAGCCTTCAAGCCGGGTACCATCCCTTCCGGGCGCTCGGAAGTCCTGGAAGGGCAAAGCTGGTCCGGCGGCGACCGCCAGCCGGCGACCGGCACCGGCGGGCTTTACTGAGCGCCCAACAGAACCCCAGAGAGCCGGCGTTCCCGGCGGCTGGATTCCCACGGTAGGCATCGGTCGGCATTCGGTGGTCATTGGGTGGCTGACGGGTCGGTGTTTTCTCTGTATTACTCTGTAATTTTGGCGGTTTTCGGTGTCATTCGGCGGCATGTTCAGGGCCCAACGCCTTCTCCTGGACCCGGAGCGCCCGCTTGAACAGGGGTACCGCCTCGTCGTTCTTGCCCTGGTCAAGCCTGAGCCGGCCGTAGTCGGCGATGGCCTTGGCCACGGACGGATGGTCCGGGTCCAGGGCCTTTTCCTTGATCTGGATTCCCTGGGGGTAGAACTTTTCGGCCTTGGCGGGTCTTTGGGTGTCGCGGTAGAGGTAGGCCAGGTTGTGCTTCGACTGCCCGACGCTTTTGTGTTCAGGCCCCTTGCGCCGTTGGCGAATGGCCAGGGCTTGCTTGAGGACCTTTTCCGCCTCTTCGAAACGGCCCAGTTCCCGATAGAGGCTTCCCAGTTGGTCGAGGGTCTTGGTGTATTGGGGGTGGTCTTTCCCCAATTTGTTTTCCAGCACCTTGAGGCTGCGCTTCAGGGTCTTTTCCGCCTCGCCGTATCGGCATTGTTTCCGGTACAGGGTTCCCAACGAATTAAGGATTTTGCCGACCTTGGGGTGGCCGGGTCCCCTGGTGTTCTGCCAAATCTCCAGGGCGCGCTTGTAAAGCGGCCCCGCTTTCTCGAGGTTCCTGGCTTGGCGGTGAGCATTGGCCAGCCATTCCAGGGCCTTGGCCAATTTCGGGTGGCCGTCGCCGAACCTTCCTTCTCCGTAATCGACCACCTGTTCGAAATACGGAATCGCCTCGGCGAATTTTCCCGCCTTCTGAAGCGCCTTTCCCTGCACCATGGCATCCCTGAAGTCGCCCGCTTTCGCGTGCTAACCAAAATGTCCCAGGAACAGGGCGGCAAGGACCGCCAGAAAAACAAATCGCTGCATACCGAAACACCCCCTGGACACGACATTTTACGATGGACCGGAAATTTCGCCCTATTTTAGCATAGGCGTCTTTCGGATGTCGCGGAGGGCTTGTCCTGGGTCGGGAAGCCGGATAAAAACGAGCCACGTCCCCACCGAAGGGTGCCAAGATGCGCGCCAAAATCGAAAGCCTGGCCTCGGAGATAAAGCAGTCGCTGGAACTGCTGAGGAGGCACCTTTGACTACGACACCGCGCGCCACCGCCTCGACGACCTTAACGCCCGGGCCGAAGACCCTGATCTCTGGAACAATACCGAAGAGGCGCAGGCCGTGATGCGCGAGCGTACGCGCCTGGAAGCGAGCCTGGACGAGATCGATTCCTTCGAACGCGAGCTCGCCGATAACCTGGAACTCCTGGAATTGGCCGAATCGGAAGACGACGCCGATGTCGCCGGCGAGGCCGAGGGCGCCTTGAAGAAGCTCCAGGCGCGGACCGCCAGGGCCGAATTGCAGACCCTGTTGTCGGGCGAGGCCGACGCCAACGACTGTTACCTGGAAGTCCACGCCGGGGCCGGCGGCACCGAGGCCCAGGACTGGGCCGAGATGCTGTTGCGCATGTATTCGCGCTGGGCCGAAGCGCACGGGCACACGGTCGAATGGCTGGAGGAAAGCGCCGGCGAGGAAGCGGGGCTGAAGTCGGCGACGGTCAAGATCATCGGCCACAACGCCTATGGCTGGCTGAAGACCGAAAGCGGCGTCCACCGGCTGGTCCGCATCTCGCCTTACGATTCATCCTCGCGCCGCCACACCTCGTTCGCCTCGGCCTGGGTCTATCCGGTCATCGACGACGAAATCGAGATCGAGATCGAGGACAAGGACCTGCGCGTCGACACCTACCGGGCGTCCGGCGCCGGCGGCCAGCACGTCAATAAGACCGACAGCGCCATCCGCCTCACCCACGAACCGTCGGGCATCGTCGTTCAATGCCAGAGCAGCCGCTCTCAGCACAAGAACCGGGCCACCGCCATGAGCATGCTGAAGGCGCGGCTTTACGAACTCGAGCTGCAAAAACGCGAGGAGGAAACCCAGGCCGACCGCGGGGCGAAGACCGACATCGGCTGGGGGCACCAGATCCGGTCCTACGTCATGCAGCCCTATCAGATGGTCAAGGACACCCGCACCGAGGTCGAAACCTCGAATGTCCAGGGCGTGCTCGACGGCGACCTGGGCGATTTCATGGCCGCTGCCCTGGCGATCCGGGTGGAGGAAAAGGGCCGGGGGGACGAATAGGCCAGGGGACGAAAAGGGCGTTTCGCTACTGAAGCACGAATTCCTTGAACAGGATGCCCTGAATCTTCGACGGCGCGATCAGGTCGTTGATGATTTGGGTGGTCTCGAAGCGCATCCTTTCCTCGCTTTTCCTGCCGACCAAGTCGCTGCGTTCGCGGTCGCGGAGGTACGACCGGATGGCGTCCGTAATCCGCAGCTCCATGGCCTGAACGCGTTTTAGGTCCGTGCTTCTCATCAGCAGGATGAACGTGGTGCGCAACAGCGGCGAGCGGCACTTTCCGGTTTTCAGGTCGGCCTTGATTTGCGGGAATTCATGCATCACCGACTCCCCCAAATCGATGACCGCGATCCGGGTCGGCCCCTTGGCGCCGGGCGAGGAATCGAAAAGGCCGGTGAAATAGGCGCCGCCGCCACCCAGGATCAACACCAACACGGCGGCGGCAATGATAATGAGTTTTTTCTTGCCGTCTTTTTTGCCCTCCTCGGAATCTTCTTCGGCCTTTTCTTTCCTAGCCTCTGTGTCTTCCTCTTCCCCGGCTCCTTCACCGGCCCCTTCGTCTTCCTCTTCGGGGGCATCGTCGTCTTTATCGTCGCTCATCGGATTCCTCCAGCTCAATTCGTTGGATGGAAAAGTAACGCAGTTTTTGGGGGTGGCCTACGCCTTTACCGCCGCTAGGACCTCGTCGGCGTGGCCCTTGACCTTGACCTGGCGCCAGACCTCGCGGATGATGCCCTTTTCGTCGATCAGGAAGGTGGCCCGCTCGATGCCCATATAGCTGCGGCCATAAAGCTTCTTTTGCACCCACACCCCGTAGGCCTCGCAAAGGGCGCCGTCGGTATCGGAGATTAAGGTAAAGGGCAGGGCGTTCTTGGCCTTGAAATTGTCATGACGCTTGATGCTGTCCTTCGACGCGCCGCCGATCGCTGCACCGGCTTTTGCGAAATCCTCGATGCGGTCGCGGAAATCCTTGGCCTCGACCGTACAGCCGGGCGTCGAATCCTTGGGGTAGAAATAAAGCACCACCTTCCTGCCCTTCAGGTCGCTCAATTTCAGCGTTCCCTCGCCATCGGTGGGCAGATCGAAGCCGGGGGCCTTGTCGCCGGGGTTGACGGTCATCGGTTGTTCTCCTTTTCGCTTTCGCTGGCCAGGGTCTCGATGATGTCCTTGAAAATGGCGTAACCGGCGTCCGCGGTGGCGCGGATCCTATCCTCCAGGGCGGCGAAATCGGCACCGCCGCCGACCCGGACCAGGTCTTCCTTCAGGGCGCTGGGGATTTCCTCGACCCCTCATCGGTGATTTCGCCAAAGGTGTCGTCCGACCTAGCGTTCATCAACCGGCGAGCGAAGGCCGGATCCTTGAGGATCGAAGCCGTCAGAAAGGGGCTGTTGCCGAACACCGATTCCTAAAGCCGCCGGCCGACCGGGTCGTTGGCCACCTCGGCGGCAAAATCCTTCAGGCCGTTGCCGCCGGCGGCGGTTTCGCCATCCCCGGAGGCCACTTGCAGCCATTGCTCCATGCCCCATGCCGCGTGCTCGGGCGAAGCCGGGGCTGGAAGCGCGCATTTGCTGTTTAGAAAGCCGAAATGATGCATAATGAAGCGGCTCTGAACATTCAGAGACTGCGGTAACCGGCGGGTTCGGTCAAGACGGGGAGATCGGCTTTCAAGGCCGGGAATCATTTGCGGCCTGCCGCCGGGAGGGGGCGGCCAAGCTCCAAAAGGTGGATTTTTGATCAGGCGTACGTTCCGGGGAATCGTCCAAATGTTGGGGGGGCTTGGCGTCGGCTTGGCCGTCATCCTGATGGTGGTGGCGTGGCAGTTGTCGTCCGGGCCGATTTCCCTTGCCTTCCTGACGACTTATATCGAGAACGCCGTCAACGCCGGACAGTCGAATTTCAAACTGACCCTGAAGGATACCGTCCTGACCTGGGCGGGATGGGACCGGACCCTCGATATCCGGGTTCTCGACGTCAGGGTCATGCGCCAGGACGGATTCCTCATCGGCCGAATCCCTGAAGTGTCGTTTTTGATCAGCGGCCGGGCCCTTATCGGCGGACAACTGGCGCCCAAGAGCGTCGAGTTGTTCGGCCCCCGGTTGCGAGTGCGGCGGGAATTCGGCGGCGGCATCGACGTCGGCTTTATGGACGCCGAGGCGCCGGCGTCTGATTTCACCGAGCGGCTTCTGAACCAGCTTCTCTCGGCGCCCGTTCCCGGTAACGCAATGAGCTACCTCAGCCGTCTCGAAATCGTCAACGCCGAGGTGACCCTGGACGACCAGTTGCTGGGCAAGACCTGGGTCACGCCCTCGGCCAACGTGAGCCTGGTCCGCGACGCCTCCGGGATCAGGGGATCCGTCGACCTGGACATCGACGTCAATGGCCGGCAGACGGAAATCTCCCTTTCCGGGGTTTATCAGACGGCGCTGAAGCGGTTCGACCTGGTCGCCGATTTCAGCGAGGTTTCGCCGGTCGCCTTTTCCTCGATGTATTACGAGCTCGGGCCCCTTCGCGCTTTCGCGCTGCCGTTGAAAGGCAGGGTGACGGCGGGGGTGACCCTGGAAGGCCAAGTCGAATGGGTTGGCTTCGACCTGGCCGGCGGGCGCGGGGTGTTGACCCTCCCCGGTCCGGTCGAGCAATCCCTGGCCGTGGACCGGGTGGTGCTGAAGGGGCGTTACGAGGGCGCCGAAGACATGCTCGACTTCGAGGAACTGACCCTCGACCTTGGTCTCCAGGGGCGCTTCATCCTGCCGGCCACCGACGGCCACCCGATGCCGCTCCGCTCGGCCACCCTTAAGGGCCGGTTCCTGGGAAAGACGCAGCGCCTGGAAATTTCCGAGGCCAGCGCCGACCTGCATGGCCCGACGGTTAGGTTGAGCGCCGTGGTCGACGGTTTGCCGGGATTCAAGGAGACCGGCGGCGGGACCGGCATATCCGTTGACCTCAAGGGGTCGATCCATGACGTCCCCGTCGATCAGCTCGAGAAATACTGGCCGGCGGCGTGGGGGACGTCGGCCCACCGCTGGATCGTGCCTCATCTTTCCGACGGGATCCTCCACCAGGCGCGGGCCGAGGTCCGGTTGTGGTCGGGCGAAAAGGGCGGTTTTGAGCTGGTGTCGCTGGTCGGCGACATGAAGGTCAGCGGCGTCACCGTCGATTACCTGCCGCCCATACCGCCAGTCCGCAACACCGAGGCGACCATGAAGTTCGACGAGAAGACCTTCAACATCACCATCTCGAAGGGCGTTTCGGAAAACCTGACGGTCAGTGAGGGAACCGTTTTGATGACCGGCCTGGACGACGTCGATCAGTTCAACGACATCACGTTGGTTATTGACGGCACCCTCCCCGATCAGTTGGCCTACCTCGACCACCAGCCGCTGAGGTATGCATCGGCCTTCGGCATCGATCCGTCGAAGACCAAGGGCCAGGCAAAAACGCATTTAAAGCTCTACTTCCTGATGGAAAACGCCATGACCCTGGACACCATCGAGATTTCGTCTAAGTCTAGGGTCACCGGCGTCAAGGTGGCGAACGTGGTTCTCGGCCGCGATATCGACGACGGCGAGCTGGACATCCGCGTCGACAAGAAGGGCATGGATCTGACTGGCTCCGCCACCATCGGCAGGATCCCGGCGACCCTGGTGTGGCGTGAAAATTTCGGCGACAAGCCGGAATTCAAAAGACGCTACGACCTCAAGGCCCAGATCGTCAACCTTGGGCAGATCTCCGACCTGGGGCTCGACGTGGCGTCGTTTGCCGACAAGTTCATCCGCGGTACGCTCGACGCCGACATCCGGTTCACCCAGTTCAACGACACCGACCGGCGGCTCGACATCCAGGCCGACATCACCGACGCCGAAATTTCGCTCCCCCCCTTCGGCTGGAGCAAGAAGCCGGGCGTCCCGGGCACGGCCCGGATCACCGTCGACTTCGCCGGCGAGACGATCCGCGACATTCCCGGCTTTTCCATTACCGCCGCCGATCTTAAAGTATCCGGCCGGGCCCGGTACGGGGTCAGGGGAGGGGCCAGGGGCAAGGGATTGCAGCGCATCGATTTCGAGCGCATCTCGTTTGGCCGCACTGAGATCAAGGGCGCCGTCATCGCCCACGAGAACGGCGGCTGGGATGCTGGGTTCCGCGGCCCCAGCTTCGACATGACGTCGCTCTGGGAAGACATCCTGCAGGGCGACAACTCCGGCGGCGACAGTTTCACGCTTCCCTACCTGACCCTGGCGGTCGAGTTGGAGCGCGTCTGGATCGGTCCCAATCGGTCGCTGAATAACATCTCCGGCACCTTTGCCCATGAGGACGAGACCTGGAAGACGGTGCTGCTGAAGGGCGAGATCGGCGACGCGAAGTCTTTCGAGCTGACCATCCGCTCCGGCCCCGACGGCAACCGCAACCTGCTGATGACGGCGTCGGACGCTGGCGAGGCGCTGCGGGTAACCGACCTCTACGACTCCATGCAGGGCGGCAGCCTCGAGATCGCCGGCCAGTACGCCGAAAGCGCCCCTGGCCGGCCCTTGATCGGTAAAATCCGGATCAAGAGCTACCGCATCACCAGCGCCCCGGTCCTGGCCCACGTCCTCAGCATCATGGCCTTGACCGGCATCATCGAGGCCCTGGAAGGCGACGGCCTGGCCTTCAGCACCCTTGACATCCCGTTCGTCCTCGGCCCCGGCTGGATGAAAATCAAGAACGCTAGGGCCTTCGGGGCGTCGCTGGGCTTCACCGCGTCGGGCACCGTCTATACCTACGCCGACGTGGTCGATATCAACGGCACCGTGATCCCGGCCTACGCCATCAACAGCGCCTTGGGCCACATCCCGGTGCTCGGCGAGATCTTCACCAGCGGCGAAAAGGGCGGCGGCGTGTTCGCCGCCAACTACACCATGAGTGGCTCCACCGACGACCCCAAGGTCACGGTCAACCCGCTGTCTGCCCTGACGCCGGGCTTCTTCCGCAATATCTTCAACATCTTCGGCCAGGCCGATTTCACCCCCCAGGCCGACGACGACGACCCGAGCCAGCCACAGGAAATCCGCTAGAGCATTTTCCACGTAAGTGGAAACATGCGATAAGCCTGCGCGGCGCTTGAGCGGCCACAGGAAAAACCTAGAGCAATTCCATTTGAATGGAATTCGGTCTAGACCGCCTTGACCAGGGCGTGGCGCTTCTTGCCGGCCGACAGCTTGATCACTCCGTCGGCGTTGAGGTCATCGATGTTCACGGCCCGGGTTTCGCTGCCGAGGGGGGAATCGTTGAGCCGCCCGCCGCCGCCCTTGATCAGGCGGCGCGCCTCGGCGTTGGACTTCGCCAGTCCGGCCCGCTTGAACAGCTCAAACGCGGGGATGCCTTGTTCGAGGTCGGCCCGGGGCACGTCGACCGCCGGCAGCGCCTCGCCCTGGGTCCCTTCCTCGAAGGTCTTGCGCGCTGTTTCGGCCGCCGCCCCGGCAGCCGCCTGGCCGTGGCAGAGCGCCGTCGCCGCGTCGGCCAGCATCTTCTTGGCGTCGTTGATCTCCTCGCCTTCGAGGGTCTCCAGGCGCCCGATCTCGTCCACCGGCAGTTCGGTGAACAGGCGCAGGAATCTTCCGACGTCGGCGTCCTCGGTGTTGCGCCAGTACTGCCAGTAGTCGTAGGCCGACAGCATGTCCTCGTTGAGCCACACGGCGCCTTCGGCGGTCTTACCCATCTTGGCGCCGGAGCTCGTCGTCAGCAGTGGCGTCGTCAGCCCGAAAAGCTCTGCATTGTCGATGCGCCGGCTCAACTCGACGCCGCCGACGATGTTGCCCCACTGGTCAGAGCCGCCCATTTGCAAAATGCACTTATGGCGCCGGGCGAGCTCCAGGAAATCGTAGGCCTGCAGGACCATGTAGTTGAATTCGAGGAAGCTCAGCGGCTGTTGGCGCTCCAACCGGGTTTTGACGCTGTCGAGGCCGAGCATCCGGTTGACCGAGAAATAGCGCCCATAATCGCGCAGGAACGGAATGTAGGACAGTCCGTTGAGCCAGTCGGCATTATTGATCATCATGGCGTCCGTGGGGCCATCCCCGAAGGTCAAAAACTTGGCGAACACATCCCTGATGCCGGCCATGTTGGCGGCGATGTCGTCGTCGCCCAGGAACTTCCTGGCCTCGTCCTTGCCCGACGGGTCGCCGACCTTGGTCGTGCCGCCGCCGATCAGCACGATCGGCTTGTGGCCGGTGTTCTGCAACAGCCGCAATAACATGATCGACACCAGGGACCCGGCGTGCAGGCTCGGCGCCGTGCAGTCGAAACCGATATAGGCGGACAACGCCGGTTTCGCTGCCAGCGCGTCCAGCGCCTCGAGGTCGGTGCACTGATGCAGGAATCCGCGTTCGGCGACGGTGTTGATGAAATCGGATTTGTGGCTGGTCATGTTTCCCCCGGTGCCTTCCAAGGGTTTATGCTATCGGTATTGTTGGCGCAATCCCGGCGTTGTGCCCAGGCGCATGACAAGGGACCAAAAGGGGGGCGAAGATGGCGGTCGAAGGCGTTAAGGCGGCGGTCGGCCTGATGAGCGGCACCTCCATGGACGGCATCGACGCCGCCGTCGTCAACACCGACGGAGAGCGGGTGTTCGGTTTCGGCCCGGCCCAGACCCTGGTCTACGATGATGAGTTCCGCGACAGGCTGCGCGCCGTCTTGGGCGTCGATCCCGATGACAGCGACGAATCGCAAGCGGTGGCCGAAGAGCTGACCCATCTCCATGCCGAGGCGGTGAAACGCCTGCTCGGCGACAACGATCTCAAGGCCGACGCCATCGACGCCATCGGCTTTCACGGCCACACCGTCATCCACAAGCCCGACAGGGGAATCACCCGGCAGATCGGCGACGGCGCCCTGCTGGCCCGGGAAACCGGGATTCCCGTGGTCAGTGACTTTCGCGCCGCCGACGTCGCCGGCGGTGGCCAGGGGGCGCCGCTGGCGCCGCTCTATCACGCGGCGCTGACCCGCAACCTGGACAAGCCGTTGGCGGTGCTCAACCTCGGCGGCGTCGCCAACGTCACCTGGATCAGCCCCGACGGCGGCCTCGTCGCCTTCGACTCCGGTCCCGGCAACGCGCTGATCGACGACTGGGTGCGCGAAAACGGGGAAGGGGACATGGACACGCCCATGGACAAAGACGGCCGCCTCGCCCACGCCGGCGCCGTCATTGAGGACGCCTTGGCTGAGCTCCTGGACGATCCTTATTTCGCCCGCGCCTACCCTAAGTCCCTCGACCGCGGCGCCTTCGACCCGGCCCCAGTGAAAGGGCTTTCGCTCGCCGACGGCGCGGCAACGTTGACCGCGTTCACCGCCCGGACGGTGGAAAAGGCCGTTCACATCCTGCCGGCGCCGCCGAATCGTTGGCTGGTGTGCGGCGGCGGGCGGCGCAACCCGGCCCTGATGGCGGCCTTGCGCGGGGAACTGGCGGCGCCGGTGGAGCCGGTGGAGATGGCCGGCTGGCCCGGCGACGCGCTCGAGGCCCAGGCCTTCGGGTTCCTGGCCGTGCGGTCGCTGAAAGGGCTGCCGCTGAGCCTGCCGTCGACGACCGGGGTCGATAAACCGACCACCGGCGGCGTGCTGCATAAACCCGGCTAAACAATTCCCTGGGTAATCCCCAAAGGATTCACCAGGGTGGGCATCGGTCGGCAAACGGTGGTCATCGGGTCGACGATGGGTGGGAGATTTGGTTTCGAAAAGCTTTGGCGGGGACGCCCCTCTTCCAGCGGCGACGGCGGCAGGGCGTGGAGCGCCGCCACCGTCCGGCGATCCTTCAGCAGCGACAGGTGGGCCTGCAGCTTGACGGCGCGCGCCGCGATCCCGAAATGGGTGGTCAAATGGCAAGGGCGCGGAGGCCAGTTTTTAGCCAAAATGGGACCCAAGGATGAAGCCCGGAAGCCCGGGGTTTCCCGAACGGCTTCGCCGGGGCGGAAGTCCGATATTCCCCCGCCGGACCCTGCTGGTCATTGACTTCTCCAGGATATCCTCTACATAATCCCACATA
>Ga0208113_1000951_pt1 | contig 14047 bp, 10 predicted proteins | sample Knorr_S7_td_NADW_FD_185598 | JGI IMG/M metagenome (GOLD analysis project Ga0208113, IMG submission 185598) | Marine microbial communities from Southern Atlantic Ocean transect - Knorr_S7_td_NADW_ad_2505m_LV_A (SPAdes) (version 2) | ecosystem: Environmental > Aquatic > Marine > Oceanic | place...
AATCCGAATATAAAAAGGCCCTTGAGCGCCAGGCCCTCCAAAAGCCTGCTGATATTTCAGAAGCTGAAAAAACAGCACAAAGCACAGCCCTTCCTGATAAACTGATGTACTCTAGAAAGGATGTGGAATCATTATTAGCAAACACAGAAAAATTGCTTGTACAGTTAAAGTTTTTAGAAGACTCAGCAAAAACAATGCCCTACATCGGTTATGAAATTTTCACTCAGCGGGATACCATTCCCTTTTGGCAGAATTTACCCATTCCAAAACATTACAGCCTTGGACCTGGAGATGAGGTGATTATTTCCCTTTGGGGCGAAACCGAAGCGCACAATACGAAAGTAATCAACAGGGATGGGCAGATTTATATAGATAATATCGGCATACTAAATTTGGGCGGAAAAACGGTTACTGAGGCAAAGCAATATATTATTTCAAAATATTCACATGTCTATTCAACTTTATTAGGGAAGACTCCGAAATCCTTTATTGATATTACCCTTGGTGAGTTGAAATCTGTAAATGTGCACTTTGTCGGTTTTGTGAATATCCCCGGTGTCCATATGATACATCCTTTTTCAAATGTCATTACAGGCCTCACCCAGGCCGGCGGCGTCAATAACAAGGGCTCTTTGAGAAATATTCAGGTTATACGTAACGGACAAGAAATCGGAACTCTGGATGTCTATAATTATATATTTTTGGGCAAAAACGTGAGTGATGTCCGGCTAATGGATCAGGATATTATTTATATTCCCCCAAGAATATCTACTATTCCCCTGACGGGTCGCGTACGAAATCCGGGTTATTATGAGGTTGCTGAAAAGGAATCACTGGATGATCTCATAAAAATCGCTGGTGGTAAAGATGTAAAAGCAGCAAAAACAATATTTGTTTATAAAAATAATAGCGATTCAGAAAATAACGGTTACTTGTTAAAAGAAAACCAAACATCAAATTTTCAACTCTCCGACGGCGATAGCATTCATGTGCCAATGAAACCGGAGATTGATTGGTTTGTCCGCATAGAGGGTCAAATAAAAAATCCCGGGGAATATCCCTACCAGACAGATATGAAAATGCAGGATTTGATTGATGCCACCATGACCACTTATGACACTGATTTTATGCATACCATTGATTTTTCGCGGATTATTGTGAGTCGCAAAAATCCATCTGGACAGACACCCTTAAAAATAGTTGTGGATTTGGAAAATGAAAACTTTGCACTGGCCAATGGCGACCATATCACCATTCCTCGCACGGATCAACATCAACCCATTGAATCGGTCACAATCACCGGTGAGATCAAGATACCCGGCCTTTACCCCGTGAATAATTTAACCACCCTGGGCACCATTTTAGATTTGGCCGGTGGATATACCAATCATGCACTTAAAAACGGGGTAGAGGTTTTCCGGGATTCTTTGAAAATTGCCTGGGAAGACGATACCTTTTTCCTCAATAATGGCGATAGCCTGAATGTATTGAAAAAATCTGGACTTGTGCTGGTGAGCGGCGAAGTAAACCAGCCTGGATATGTAACCTTCGAAAAAGGAAGTTCATTAAAAAAATATATTAACCGCGCCGGCGGATTTTCTGCTTTCGCTGATAATAGGGATGTGGTTGTAATCCATCCCAATGGAACCGCAATACCCAAATCAAGGTGGTCTTCCCCCAAAGTGATCGAAGGATCAACAATCATTGTTTACCAGCGGGCATTAAGCGGTTCTTCTAAGGGCCCAACAGGGTGGCAGGCGTTCACTATGATCTCGAGTCAAACCGCTAATGTTGCAACAACACTCCTGACCTTAATGTTATTGGCAAGTCAAACCAGTCCAAATTAATTTGACACTGGGCCAGAAAATAAAACGATTCCGTCTGATGAATGATATTCGCCAGGAGGATATGGCTGAACAATTAGGTATTTCCAGGGCAACCCTGATCAATTATGAAAAGGGTCATACCACCATCAATGTGGATGTGTTGGAACGCCTGAAAACTGCTTATCCAGATTTTGAAATGGAAGATAAAGAGGCTGAAAAGCCGAAAATCATCCAGGATAATATTATCGATTTTGGTGTTTTGTTTAGGGTCCTTTATACAAAAAGAAAAAATATTATTTTAACAGTATTGCTTGCTGCAATACTGGGAACGGGTTCTTCTTTTCTGTTTACCAAGTATTATTCTGCTCAGATTTCACTATACCCCGCGAAAAAAGATGGAATGCAGGGATTAGGGCAATTTCAATCTTTAGCAACAAACTTTGGCATGAATATGCCAGACAACAACCAGAATTTCAATATACCGGATGTGGTAAAGTCCCGCTTAATTGCCAATAAAGTGCTGGATCAAATGTGGCTTAAACAAAATGGTTCAAAGGTGAACCTTTATCAACTCTGGAATATGGACAAACCTCCTTGGTACAACCCATTTAGCGCCAGTATGAATGACTCCGCATATATAAAAGAACAGGCAATTAAAAAATTTACTGACCATGTAGAGGTGGTAGAGGATCGTTTATCAGGTCTCATTAAAATAACCGTGACACTGGAGGATCCTCCTGTATCAGCCAGTGTGGCTAATTTTATTGGGGACCAGGTGCAATTATATATACAAAAAGAAAATTCTGCCCAGTCGACGAAAGAAAAACTGTTTATATCAGACCGGCTTTTTATTGTAAAAAGTGAATTGGAATCTTCTGAACTGGCATTAAAAGATTTTAAGGAAAGAAATCGCGGTTATGAAGATTCACCTGAATTATTTATGGTATTTTCAAGATTATTTCGGGAAGTAGAGGCGAAAAAACAGGTCTATTTAACCCTCCAGCAGCAATTAGAATTGGCCCGGATAGAAGAAGTGAAGCAAACCTCCATTCTCCATATTCTTGATCATGCGACACCGCCGTCAAGAAAAAGTGCTCCCAAACGCTTTTTGTTTTTGGTCTTTTCTGCCATATTTGGATTGGTGTCTTCTTCTTTAGCAACAGTTTTTAAGTATTAATTTTATGGATGATATCAAAATTTGCGTTATCGGCGCTGGCAGATGGGGAAAAAATCATATAAGAACCCTTTTTGAACTCGGCGCCTTGGGCGGCGTCGTGGACCCTGATGCGCAACAAAGAAATAAAATCAAAGAATTATTCCCCCAGACAGCCTGTTTTGGTTCACTTGAAAATGCATTTCAAACAAATTTTGATGGTTATGTTGTGGCTACGCCTCCTGTTACCCATTTAGATTTAGCCAAAGATATACTTAAGAAAAAAACGCCTGTTTTGGTGGAAAAACCATTAACCCTATCCGTTGAGGCGGGGATGAAAATTCAATCCCTTATAAAAATTTTAGATGGGAAACTGATTGTAGGCCATTTATTATTATTTCATCCAGCCATCATAAAAATGAAAGAAATGATCGAGGATGGAATTATCGGTGATCTTCAGTATATATACAGCAATCGCCTGAATCTGGGCGTGGTGCGCAAAGAAGAGAATGTCTTTTGGAGTTTTGCTCCCCATGATATTTCACTATTCCAATTTTTTTCAGAATCATTCCCGGTAGAAGTTCAATCCTCTGGGGGCGCTTTTATCCAAAAAAATATCCATGATACAACCATTACCTATTTAAAATATCCAGATGGAGTGCAAGGGCACATCTATGTCAGTTGGCTGCACCCCTTTAAGGAGCATCGATTAGTGGTTATTGGATCCAAAGGGTCACTCCACTTTGAGGATTCGGCTGAAAATAAACCATTATTATTCTATGAGAAAGATTCCGATCCTGACTTGAATTTATTATCATTAAAAAATAAGCCATCGAGAAAAATTGAGTACGAACAAACGCTGCCTTTAACGAATGAATTAAAATATTTTATTGATGTAGTCAATGGTAAAAAGATCGATAAAGCGACATTTGATGATGGTTTAGATGTAGTAAAAATCCTGGAAATGGCCACAAATTCTTTAACGAATAAAACACTACCCATATCTCCCTCTTAATTATGGGGAATACATTTGTCCGCCATTGAAGAGCAGGTGGAAAGTAGAGCATAAACAATGAATACAAATCCTTTTTTCGCACATGAAACCGCCATTCTTGATGAAAATATTTCCATTGGTAACGGAACAAAAATCTGGCACTTCTCTCACATCCAATCTGGCGCAGTCATCGGCGAAAACTGCTCACTGGGCCAAAATGTGAATGTGGGGAATAATGTAAAGATAGGGAATCACGTAAAAATCCAGAATAATGTATCCGTTTACGAAGGCGTTGAACTGGAAGATTACGTCTTCTGCGGCCCATCCATGGTATTTACAAATATTCTTTTGCCTCGATGTGAATTTCCCCAGCAAGGATCTGAATTTTATGATAAAACGCTGGTAAAAAAATCAGCGTCAATCGGAGCCAATGCCACAATCGTCTGTGGTAATACGATTGGCCAATATGCAATGATCGGCGCCGGTGCAGTTGTCACAAAAGATGTGCCGGACTTTGCACTCATCCTGGGTAACCCGGGAAAAATTGTAGGATGGGTAGATAAGAAGGGCAGCCGACTTGAATTTGATAATAATGGATTGAGTCAATGCGGCCAATTTCAATTTGATGGAAAAATTGTATCTATTTTGGAGGACAGTTGAAAATTGTAACAGTTCTTGGGGCACGGCCTCAGTTCATTAAAGCTGCCATGGTTTCGGAAAAATTGGCTGCAATAGATTCATTTTCTGAAGTGATCATACATACCGGGCAGCATTTTGATCAAAATATGTCTGATATTTTTTTTAATGAAATGGGGTTACCGAAACCGGATTATAATTTAAATATTAATCAAATGAGCCATGGCCAAATGACGGCCAAAATGATGGAAAAAATTGAACCCATTTTGATGGATGAAAAACCGAATGGCGTATTGGTTTACGGCGATACAAATTCTACCCTGGCAGGCAGTCTCACAGCAGCAAAGTTGAATATGCCTGTATTCCATGTAGAAGCGGGGCTCCGAAGCTATAATAGAGGAATGCCGGAAGAAATTAACCGTGTGCTGACCGATCATCTTTCCAGTTTACTTTTTTGCCCTACGGAGAATGCTGTTAATATTCTAGCGAAAGAGGGGATTCAAAAAGGAGTCGAAAATTGCGGTGATGTCATGGTTGATGCATTCCTGAAATTCAATCAGCAAATTGAAAATGATGAAAATGAAAGGCCTGAAGTTGATTCCCCTTACGTCCTTGTCACCATACACCGCCCCGAAAACACGGATAATAAAAACAACTTAATTTCTATCTTTAAGGAATTGGATAAGATTAACGAAAAAATTAGAGTTGTACTGCCACTTCATCCTCGTACGAAAGGGCAACTTCAAAAATTTGGAATTCAAACCAAGATCCAATGGATAGAACCAGTAGGGTATTTATCCATGCTTTCTTTATTGAATTCAGCTGAAATGGTAATTACAGACAGTGGTGGTTTGCAAAAAGAAGCTTTTTTTGCTGAAAAGAAATGCATCACTGTTCGGGACGAAACAGAATGGACAGAACTAATTGATATTGATGTGAATCGGCTTTCCTCCCCTTCAGAATTATACGATGCATTTGAAAGTATGAAAGCAAACGAATGTGATTTTTCCAAGAAGCTTTATGGCAATGGTAATGCAGGAAAAATTATTGTGGATTCTATGGTGGAGTATTTTGCTTAATATAAAAAAATTCAGTAACTAAAAATGTAAACAACTGAATATGATTTCAACAATATTATCTAAAATTCGTCACCCTTTGGTGGCGAATTCTTTTTATTTATACCTGGCTCATTTTGCCGATTATCTGCTGGCCTTGATCATACTGCCATTTATTGCCCGGGTGCTGGGCCCCGAAGAATTAGGATATGTTGGTTTGGCCCAGACATTTGGCATTTTTATTTTATTAATTATGGAATTTGGGTTTCCTTTGATGGCCACAAGAGAAGTAGCCAGAGAAAAAAATAACCCCGAAAATATTAAAGTATTAATTGGGCAGATTTTTTCATTCAAATTATTTTTAATTCCTGTCATTTTAATATTATCAGCAATCGTCATTCTGATGGTTCCTGTTTTCCATGAAAATCCTCATTATGTGTTCATTGTAGTAATAGGATCTATTTTTCAGGGAATGGTTCCAACTTGGTATTTCCAGGGAATTGAAAAATTAAGATCTGTCGCATTGTCAAAAACAATTTTTCGGCTTCTTGGATTTAGTTTAATCTTTCTGTTTGTCCGTTCAAATCAAGATGGGTGGATCGTACTATTGTCATATATGATTTCAAGCATTTGTATCTGTCTGTATTTATTTAAATATATGGTAAATATTATTGGGCCATTTCACTTGGCAGGAAGGTCATCAATTAAAACCATGTGGCAAAAATCAAAGAATAGTTTTTTTATTACAATACTGCCAGTGATTTATAATAATCTCAGCGTAATTGTCATGAGTATAATAGTAAGTCCGCTTCAATTGGGCTATTATTATGGTGCCGCCAGAATTCACCGTGCATTTAACACTTTGTATGGCCCCGTGGGGCAGGCCTTTTATCCTCGCCTTGCATCAACGGATTCAGGGAATCCTGAAAAAGCGAAACAAATGACAAAGAAATTTTTGTGGATTATGACGGCTGCAGGATTCCTATTTTTTGTAATGATTTATTTTTTCGCTGAGCCAATCATATCCCTCATCCTGGGGGAGGAATTCTTATTTGCTGCAACTACCTTAAAAATATTTGCAATGGGTCTGCCCTTAACGGCCATTACCCATGTATTGGGTCGCCAGTGGTTAATGATTCGCAGGAATGATAATCAATATGCAAAAATATTACTTATATCATCTTCAATGGGGGTTATCTCTATTTTTGTTTTAATAAGATCTTATGGGATTCTGGCAATACCCATATCTCTAATCATCTATGAATTATTAACCATAATATTGATCTTGGGTTTCTTAAAAAGAGCCAGATAGGTTTATGATTCGTTCAATTAAACTCAATACTGACACACTCATTCAATTGATGCTTGGTTCAGCGGTAATCGGGATAGGCATTAGTTATGGAGATTTTTATTTATTCCACTTTTTTCTTTTTGCCCTGTTCATGGTTTTATTAGTTCAGTTGAAAAACCTGAATTTGAAACTGCCTTTTAAGAAGAGATTTGGAAATTACGACTTACTTTTTCTCGTCATGTTAGTTTGGTACGCTATATCCATTTTTTGGGCACCCGATATTGGATATGCAGGGAAATATATATTCTATATTTTTTGCGGTATCTCAATTTCAATGACGATTATTTATTTTAGCACAACAGGGAAAAAATTGAGTGCATTATTTAAAACAATCGGAGCTGTTTTACTGGTTGACCTTTTTTTTGCACTTTTAGAATCTTTTACGAGTTTCCGCCTGCCTGTTTCACCTTATTCATCCTTGCTCCCATATTTTGGTAAAGAGGCGGTTAATTTTTCTGCCTTTGATAATCTGTTTGTTTATTCAGATTTTCGACCACCTACAGGGTTTCATTGGAATACAAATAATTTGGCAATTGGGATGATGATGACTTTGCCATTTTTTTTATGCAGCCATCAAATCATTGTTAAAGCTTTAGGCACCCTTGCAATCCTTATCATTACAGTATTGGCTGCATCCAGGGCTGTTTTTTTGGGATTAATCATTATCTTATGTCTTTACCTTGTTGTTGTAAAGAAAAAAATTGCAACATTATTTCTCATTTGGGTAACAGTGCTTGGGATGTTTTGGGGCATGAGCCAGTTAAGTGAAAGCGAAAACCCAAGGATAAATGAAATAGCCAATACTGTAGAAGCAATTACATTGTATTTAAAAGGCGATATTGATGTGGGCGGCTCCCTTGAATGGCGTAGAGAATTAGTTAATAATGGAATAGATGCCTTGATTGCAAGCAATGGTTTGGGTGTCGGTGCCGGAGGATCAGTTGCAATCCAGGAAAAATTGGGTGGTGTCGCGGGTCGATTCACCAGCATGCATAATTTTTGGATTGAAATATTAGTTGAAGGAGGGGTGGTCTTTTTTGGTTTAATCCTTTTATGGTATGGAAGCATAATTTTTAATTTATTTAAAATTACCAAATCGAATAGAAACAAAAAACTCAGTTATTATGCTTCATCACTGTTATTATCAATGATCGGGTTCATTCCTGCCGCAATTGCTGCCAGTTCAACTATTTATTTTTTCCCCATGTGGATTATGTTTGGTTTATCTATTTCAGTCATTTATTTATATAGAAAAAATCTGCGCAATCATAAACCAATTTGATACTGTTTATTTAATAATAACTTCAATGTCGTCAAGTACCCAATAAATTTTTTGCGATATACAGAACTGAAGGGGCTCAAGAATAATAAATAAGCACATTTAACCACGACTAACAAATAAATAGCTGTAATAAGAGTCATTACTTCAGAGGAACCATGGTGCAATTTGAAGTATTTTATTTTTGAGAGCAGTCGGTTTGATATGGTAACCACCCAATTCTTTTCAGAACTTTTTCCAATATAATGAATCAATTTTGTATTAGGTAAGTAGGCAATTTTATGCCCAAGGGTTGAAGCCCTTTTACAAAAATCCATATCCTCCATCCAGAATAAATTATCATTAAAACCGTTTAAATCGTTAAAAAGATTTTTAGCCAAGAAAAATGCACCGCCGGAGATGGCATCAACAGATAAATAATTTGATTTATCGTAATGAGTATAATTTTTATTATTATTCAAAAAATCCAAGTGATAAATGCTCAGTAAAGAGGAAATTAATGTTGGATATTTCCAATATGATTGCTGAATATTCTCATCGGTGCTTATAAGTTTCGGCCCCACGATTCCAACATGACGATTGCGCTCTAAAAACGAATAAAGTGTTGTGATACTATCTTCTAAAAACAATGTGTCTGGGTTTAATAAAAATAAATAGACCCCATTGGCAATGTTGGCACCCTGATTAATGGCTCTTGTGAATCCAATATTATTCTTATTTTTAAGAATGGTTATTTCAGGGAATTTTGTCTCTAAAGCATTCACACTGCCATCTTGTGAATTATTATCAACAACAATAATTTCATATTGGATGGTTTCCGGTGTCCACCTTATTATAGATTGAATACAATCAACGATGTATTCTTTTACATTATAGTTGACAATAATAATGGAAATATCAATCATATTTGGGATAAGAGCTAAAGTTTAGTTTGATGAAAATATTATTATTATCGGATGCGAATTCTTCTCATACAATGAAATGGGCATTTTCTCTTCAAAAGCATGGCATTAATATACTTCTCTTTAGTTTATTTAAACCAAATCAGGATGTATATCAACAATATCAGAATAATGGAATTACGGTTATCGATGCAAATTTAAAGAGAAAAATTAAAAATTTGCGGCAGCCGAACCTGAGTAAACTCAGTTATCTCCAATCTTTAAGACCGTTATCAAAAACCATAACCACCTTTCAGCCAGATATTTTACACGCCCATTACGCATCCAGCTATGGCGTCTTGGGATATTTATCAAAATTTCGGCCTTGGTTACTTTCGGTGTGGGGCAGTGATATCTATGATTTCCCCCAAAAGAGTTGGATAAATAAAGGGCTATTAAAACGGGTGATAAATAGTGCAGATACAGTATGTTCCACCAGCAGGGCAATGGCCAACAAGGTCAAGCAGGAATTGGGCCGCTCTCAATTAGAAATTATTCCTTTTGGGATTGATCCTGACATTTTTCTCCCCGCAAAAGAAAAAGAAACCCCATTTATTGTTGGTACAATAAAAAGCATAGAAAAACATAATGATATTGATTGTTTTCTTGATGCAGTAAAAATAGTGGTTTACGAATACAAATTAAGTAATTTGCAGTTTCTAATCGTAGGTAAAGGATCCCAATTGGAAAAAATGAAATTAAAATGCAAAACATTAAAAATTGAAAGCCATGTAACATTTGCAGGATTTATTCCTCATGAAAAAGTGGTCCAATACTACCAGCGGTTATCAGTATTTGTATCCGTATCTACACGGGAGAGCTTTGGAGTTTCCATCCTTGAAGCCGCCGCCTGCGAAGTTCCGGCCATAACATCTAATGTAGGTGGCCTGCCTGAAGTTAATCAGCATAATGAGACAGGCTGGGTTATATCACCGGGTAAGCCCCGTGCATTAGCAGATGCCATTAAAAAACTATATAATGACAATCACCTTCGAACCCAACTGGGTAAAAATGCAAGAAGGCGCGTGATCCAGAAGTTCAATTGGAAAACCAATGTGCAAAAAATGATTCATATCTATGATTCAGTGGTAAGTCGCTCATGAAACATCAATGGATACAGCGGGTTGGGGCACTAGGATTGGTCTTTTTTTCATTCTTTTTAGAAAGTTGCAGTAATACCGGCGTAACTGAAGATCCCTATATTGATCCCCACATCATATTTACCTCTAGAAGATGGTGGAATTATGATATTTTTATAACAGATATTTATGGGGGTCACATGACCCACCTTACCAAAAATAAATGGCTGGATTTTAATCCCGCCGTATCTCCAGACGGCTCCAAATTGGCCTTTGTTTCCGATAGAGATGGAGGGAATCGGGAAATATATACAGTGGATTTGGTGTGGATGGATGGATATACCCAGTGGGAAGGAAGAAATTTAACCAATATAACCCAGACCCAGGGCCATGACTGGACACCAAAATTTTCACCATCCAATGATAAAATTGTCTATACAACCTTCTTTCCTGAAACGGATAATTATGATGTATTTTTAATGAATGTAGACGGAACTGAAAAAAAGAATCTTACAAATTCTACTTGGTATGAAAAATATCCTCAATTTTCATCCGATGGTTCGTTCATCATTTATCAAGCATGGCAAAAAGGAAAAATGGAAATATTTTTCACAAATCTTTTGGATGAAAACATTATCAATCTGACTCGGAGTACTCAATTCCATGATATTATGTCTCAAGGGAATGCCATTTCCCCAGATGGTCAAAAAATTGTATTTACGTCAGAAAGGGACGGGAATAGAAATATATATGTAATGAATACCAATGGAACTGAACAAACACAATTGACCGATCATTCAGCACATGATTATGAGCCTGTTTTTTCTCCCGATGGACTTTCAATTGTATTTACCTCAGAAAGGGATGGGAATAAAGAAATATATATCATGAACAATGAAGGAAAAAACCTCACTAATTTATCAAATAATTCCGCCCATGATTGGAATCCCAGGTATTATCCGGATAATAGAAAAATTGTGTTTCAGTCTCTCAGGGATGGCCCGTCAAACTGGGAAATATATATGATGAATCTAAACGGATCTGGGCAAACCAATTTAACCAATCATCCCAGAACGGATTACTCTTTTGTCGTTCTGCCCCTTCAAAACCCATAAAAAATAACGATTAATGATGCATGTGTTATTAATAACACAATATTTCCCACCTGAAATTGGTGCCGCTGCCACACGTTGGGGAGATTATGTAAAAATACTCAATTCAATGGGGCATCGTGTCACCGTCCTTTGTGAAATGCCAAATTACCCATTGGGAGAGTATTTCCCCGGCTATAAGCGGGCGTGGGTAAGGGAGGAACGTATTTCGCCTGATTTGACCATAATTCGATCCTTTGCATGGGCAAACAACCGTAGTTCTGCCATCAAAAAACTGGGCCATTATCTCATATTTATGTTGAGCGGTCTCATTAATGCGTTTAAACTGAAAAATTATGATGTACTGATTATTTCATCACCACCATTATTTGTAGGCGTGATTGGTGCAATTATTTCAAAAATAAAATCGATTCATTTTATTCTAGACATTCGCGATCTTTGGCCCGAATCTGTTATGGCACTGGGAGAGGTAAGGTCAAAATGGGTGTTTAACATGGGTAAAAAACTCGAATCTTTTATCTACAAATCAACAAACGGGTATATTCTCACGGTTCCGGGATTTAAACATCATTTTAATAAGCACTACCCAGAACAATTAAATAAACCAATGATTAACCTTATCAATGGCGTCAGTAATACGTTTTTTGATTTAGCGCAAAAATATGACAGAATACCGGAAAAAAGGTTTACCGTTCTATATAGCGGTAATATGGGATTGGCTCAGGGTTTAGAATCGGTGATTAAAGCAGCAGACATTCTGCAAAAATATCCTATTGATTTCAAATTTGTTGGCAGTGGCGTGAAACAAAAGGCATTAAAAACAAAAGCAGATAAATTGGGATTAAAAAATGTGGTGTTTCTCCCAGTACAAAAAAAGGAAGAATTAATTAAATTGATCAAAAAGGCTTCCGTCTGCCTCGTCCCGCTTAAAAATGATCCCCTTTTTCGAAATGCTATTCCATCAAAAATATTTGAATACATGGCTTGCGGCAGACCGGTGATTGCCAGCATTTCAGGTGAAGTTGAAAAAATATTGAACAGTGCAAAAAGTGGTTCAATTGCAATGGCAGAAGATGCAAATTCTATTGCGGATTCAATACTGTATTACTACAATAACAGAGGTAAAATAATCGAACAGGGGCAAAATGGTGTGACGTATGTCAAACAAAATGTCAGGAAAGAAGTGTTAATTTCTCATGCTATGGAAAAAATGCGAAATGCAATTATCAAAAAGTCCATTTTATAGAGGATATACGACAGCAATTATATGAAATCAAACAATGGTTAATGGAATTACATATAATCGTAGCCTCGTCGGTTTTCTTTTAGGTGCCGACTTAATTGCAGGTTTTTTAGCATTTTCTATGGGATTTAAGGTTAATATATTGAACGGAGAAGCCGGTTTATTAACTTGGTTTATATTTTCTGAAATATTATGGATATCATTATTTACCCTCTCCAATTTATATGACACCCGTGCGACCCTGTCCAGGTTCGAAGAAATATTAAGAATAGTTCCTACAGTGTATTTTACACTGATATTTATAATGACCGGTCAGGTCATGAATGTTTATCTAATTCCATTCGATTTTAAACAAATATTAGTGTATGGGTTTATATTTTCAGGGTTTCTTATCCTCGGTAGAATATTGATTCATACCATTCAGAAATTATTGTTAAAACAGAATATTGGGCTGAGAAAAGCTGTGATTTTAGGTGTAAACCGTCGTGGATTGGATGTGTATGAAAAACTGCAGCAAAGTTACCATCATGGATTAATTGTCACTGGGTTTGTAAAAGCGAAAGATGACCCCATCCTATCTGAGGCACATGAAGTTCCTGTAGAAATCCTCGGTGAAGAAAAATCAATTAATGAGGTCATCTACGAAGGGAAAATAGATGATGTAATCATTGCCTTGGATAAACCTTCTTCCGAACGCATTATGGATACAATCATGAGTGTGAATGGACACCCCGTATCCATGAAAATTCTCCCGGATATGTATGAAGTTGTCACCGGGTTGGCACGAACCAACCAACTTGTCGGAGTGCCCTTGATTGATGTGAATTTGAACTTGGATACATTTTATTCAAAACATTTAAAACGAATATTTGACATTTTCATTTCAACGATCTCTTTAATAAGTATTTTTCCATTTTGGATTCTCATCGCCCTGGGTATTAAAATAGATTCAAAAGGGCCCATATTCTATAAACAGGAACGAATTGGTAGGAATGGAAAAAAGTTTTTTATTAAAAAATTCCGAACAATGGTCTCAAATGCGGAAGACGACACTGGTCCTGTTTGGTCAGGTAAAAATGATGACCGTATTACGGCATTTGGAAAATTTTTGCGAAGATTCCACCTGGATGAAACACCCCAATTAATAAATATTATCTATGGAAATATGGCAACAATTGGCCCAAGACCTGAAAGGCCCTACTTCATTGAAAGACTAGAAAAAAAGTATCCCTTTTACAACAGACGATTAAAAATCAGGCCAGGTGTATCGGGATGGGCCCAAATTAAACAGCCTTATGACGAAAAATATGAAGACGTTCATCAAAAGTTGAAATATGATTTTTATTATATCGAAAATTTAAGTTTTAGACTCGATTTA
>Ga0208113_1000954_pt1 | contig 14035 bp, 9 predicted proteins | sample Knorr_S7_td_NADW_FD_185598 | JGI IMG/M metagenome (GOLD analysis project Ga0208113, IMG submission 185598) | Marine microbial communities from Southern Atlantic Ocean transect - Knorr_S7_td_NADW_ad_2505m_LV_A (SPAdes) (version 2) | ecosystem: Environmental > Aquatic > Marine > Oceanic | place...
ATTACAGACACAACCAGCCCTCCACCCAAATCTCTGTAGTTCACCCAAGCAGTCAAAGATATAGAGCAGGGACCGTTCCGCTCTATTACGTTGAACCCTAATTGGGGAATTACAAGATGAATACTATAACTAACCCAAGTTTAGATAGAAATGACCTGGTGAACTTGATCTCTAAAAGCCAGGAGTATATAGAAATCCTTAAAAGCATTATTTCAATTGAAGAGTTGCAGAATACGACCTCTGCAAACTTGTTTCCCAGTGCTGAATCGCAGTTTTCACCAGAAGCACTGACTAGGCTGGAGGAAAAGATTTCTCAAACGAAAATGATCTTTGAGAATGACTCAACCATTCTTCTTGAACTTCCTGGCAAACCACCTGTTGAATACAATTGTAGGCAAATGGGTTTCAGGAGCCAGGAAACGAAAACCTGGAAAATTCTGATAGATATCCTTTCTTCTGCACCGCACACTTTCAACTTCGGGATCGCATACACCTACCCCGATGGGAGTAAAAAGAATAGGCAGAAGTGTAAAGATTACGATGCCAAGTGGAAACTATTGGATGAGCTCAATAAGAAACTCCTGGTGTTCTTTAAAAGGGAGTTCAGCTGGAGTTTCCCAGAAGGCTTCAAGCTGTATAAGAATGCTGTCACGGGGGAGGATGGAGAGAAGAGTTTCAAGTTCATTGTGGAATCTCCTTCGTTGCAAGATGAAGTAGCTCCCCTGGATAATATTGAAAAACGCTTCCTATCCCTTGACGAGAGTGCCCTGGTAAAGGAGATCGGGGTGCTCAATAATGACTTTTCGGTGGATTCGTGGGTACATACTGACCCTCCTGAATTTCTTATAGCCGCCTTGAATGTTGGAAGGAACAAGTTTGGCTGGCATGATGCGAGAGTGAAGGAAATCATACAGTACTAAACGATCCATACAGTTTTGACCTTGAATGCAGTCCCTGGGCAGTCCTGTCCGGGGGCTGTTTTGTTTCTAAGGGTTAGCTGTTCGAGGGAAACCATTTCTCGAACAAGATTAACCCCCTTCCCTATATAGTATTAGCACCCGTTCAGCCTCCTTGCCTCAAACTTTCCATAAATAAAAATTAAAACAAGGTTTCATCGAGATCTCGAACTATGAGGTCAAGGCAGGTCATTTTGCCTTCCATATTCTTAAAGAAAGGAGACCCGCAGTGTTTAATTGTGAAACTTCATCCTTCAAGGCAACACCAGTGAATGAACACACAATTGCTTTTCGATTGGAAGGAGAATTCGGGAAGCACCTTAACAAGGAGTTAAGAGCAGAGATCATGACTGCATTAAAGAATTATAAGCAGAATGTAATCATCGATCTTACCAAAGTCGATAACATTGATACGTCCGCCGCGGCACTTCTTGTTGAATGTATCCGGGTCAGTGAAGTCACGAATACATCATTCAAGGTGGTCGGTATAAATAATAAGGTTAAGTCCATATTCGAGATGTTGAAGCTTTCCACCATATTCAACAATATCGAGCTGTCCCAAATTCCAAGGACAAATGAACACATATTGTATCGCACAAGAAATGTTTGATTCAGTTCCTTTAAATTAAACAATTCCGACCAGTCTGAAAGGAAATTCAATGAACAGCTTTTTAACACGGAGAGACACCATCGCCGTCATGGTCATGCAGGCCATCATCATCAAGCGCGAGGTACTGAGGCTCACACCACAGCAGGCGGCCCTGTCAGCGTTGGAACATGCCGATGCATTGCTTGAAACCATGGGAAGACAAAGGAAAACCAGGAAACCTTCATCCAACCCACTGAGGATCAACGGGAACCTTATAAAATTATGAAAACTTATTTCAGGAACTTCTTCGTCGCCGTTTTTGTCTCAATGCAGTTTTCAATAGGCTTTACGCTACTCGAAGCTTCTCAAAGCGTTTCTGAAGTTAATTCCAGCGAACACTTTACCATCAAGAAAATCACAATAGCCCGACCCTATGAGAAACAAGTCACACTTGAACTCAACCATGATATTTCTTATCCCGCTTTAATAGGCTGGTTCAAGAGAGACAAACCAAAAATTATGCCCCGCTTGGAATTGGATTGGGATATCAGCTACACAAAGCGTAATCAGATCACCTTAAAGGGAGATTTCCGAGAAGGACAAAGGTATTCCCTTATATTCAAGCCAGGATTTGCAATAGATGGGAAGAAGTATAAACCTACGAAATCCAGTTTTGTCATTGAGCCGTTATCTGAAATAGGATTTTTTAATACAAATAATGTCATTGAGAGAAATAGTAAGCAACTGCTCCACTTGAACCTGAAAAATGTTGATAGGTTCACAGTCCACTCCATGCACATTCCCCCGATTTATCTTCCTTTTGCCCTTGATCCGAGCACTGAATGGGGAGAAACCTTGGAGGAATTAAATTCTTATCATGCGGATAGGGGATTTGAAAAATTTCCTGAGGAATTCAGGGAATTATGGGGGCAGTTGGCAAAGGACAAACAGATATTCAATTTTCAGAAGAGCTACAAGGAAAAGCCATTTTCCATTCCTCTGACTTACAGACGAGATAGTGACAAGGGATCGATCCAGCTTGTAAAGGTTGCAAGTGAAAACTCAGAACTCAAAGCAGAATCGCCCTACAAACTGGTAAGGATTACTGACATTGGAATCACCTACAAGCGTTCAAGCAAAAATCTGCTGGTCTGGCTGACCTCCATTCAAAAAGGAGTTCCCCTTGGTAGTCAAAAGGTCTATGCCTTGGACGACCAGTCACAATATTTTTACCTTGGAAAAACTAATTCTGATGGAGTCATTATCGTCGAACCCGGAATTCTTAAGGCTATGAAAGTTGAGAGGCACGGCAGGTACACGGTGAATAAAAGACATTTAGACGTAAGCCGAATATTAGCTTTAGTTGCCTTGTCTCATGACGACACATCCTTTATAGAGATTAAAAAAGGAGATGAGTTCTATCCTGGGGATGTCCAGAGAGAAAAACATGACGGCAAACCACAGGGATTGATAAAGGCGAGCATCTTCACAGAGCGAGGAATTTATAAGCCCGGTGATATGGTCTTTTTTAAAGGAACGTTAAGGAAATACTCCAATGGCAATATTAGTCCTTACCTAAATGAAACGCCAGTCAGGATTGCAAACCCCAAAGGAGAGACGGTTTTACAATCCACATATATACCCACTGAATTTGGGACCCTGTCAGGTAATTTAAGGCTAGATGCTCATTTCCCTTTGGGAACCTACACGATATTCATGGAGTCTGAGGGTGATTATGTAACTACCCGGACATTTCAGTTGCAAGAGTTCCGGGCTCCCAAACATAAAACCCGTATTACGTTTGATACCGAAACACGAAAGGACAAGGAGTTTGCAAACATTGATGGAGAGACCAAGTATTTAAAAATAAAAATTGCAGGCCAGTACTATGTTGGTGGGCCGCTGAAGAATGCACAGGTCAGATGGAAAATATTTCATGGAAAGACCCGCTTTAAAGTCAATGGATACGATAACTTTAGGTTTGGAAGTAACGAAGCGGAAGAAGAGCTTATAGAAAGCAGCGAAACAATACTCGATAAAAATGGAAATGCTGAGTTTAGTTTCCCTATTGATTCACTGGTAACGTCAGGTAAAAGAAGCCTGGTTGTCGTAGCTAGTGTTATTGATTTTGACGGTCGAGTTGCTACCAGTAAAAGTGTTTACCAGGGTAAACCGGATTATCTTGTGGGTATGAGCAAGCACTCACATACTGTTAAAGCTGGTATGGATTTGCCTGTCAGGTTTGTGGTTCTTAACAATGAAGGAACCCAAATGCAAGAAGGAAAAGTCAAGGTTGAGGTCCTGAGAAAAGGCTGGAACTATATCCGCAAGCGAAACGATAGAGGAGAAACTTATTGGAGCTATCAGAAGTTATGGAAAAAAGTGTTTTCAGTTGAACACGAAATCCGCGATTCTGAGAACCCATTTGTTTTCTCTAATTCCAATGGCGGAGATTACTTGTTTACAGCTTCTTTTTCATCGAATGGAAAAACCTTCACTTCCGGAACTATTTTGCAGGTGGAAGATGGTTACAACTCCTACGACCGCAGAAACAGGTTGAACCCTTATGAGAGAATCTCTCTGATTTCAGATAAAGTTTCATACGCCCCGGGAACCACTGCAGGAGTTAAATTTCGTCCTGCTCAGAAGTCACCGGCCTACCTGGTTACTATCGAAAGAGAAGGAGTGCTGGATTACTCCCTTCTTAAGACAGAAGAGGATCAACCCAGGCTGGAAGTCCCATTAAACGATAGCCATGCTCCCAATATTCATGTGTCCATTTTAGGTGCCTTGCCCAGAAAGGCATTTCCACATTACCCTTCATCAATTGATGAGGGTGCTCCCAATTTTCAGTATGGCGCAATCAAGCTCCAGGTGCTGAAAGAATCTGACAATCTAAAAATTACAGTAAATAACGGAGTTGATTCTATTACTCAGAAACCTTCATCCACAGGAACCTTGCAAGTATCGGTTAAAGATAAAAATGGTATTGGAAAAGCAGTCGAACTGGCTATTGGAATTATCGATGAAAAAATCCTGGCCCTGACCCATTACAAAAGCCCTGATCTTTCTTCGTTGTCCATGATTGACATTCCTCTTGGTGTGGGTACGGCTGATCTTCGTTCCTGGCTTTCAAAGCAGACTCCGCTAAAGATGATCTGGAACAAGCCACTTACAGGTGGAGGAGGGCTTGAAAAGTCTTCAGCTTCTGACACGATCATCAGGTCAGACTTCAACCCAGTAGCCTACTTCAATCCATCAGTCGTGACGGATTCCAGCGGAAACGTAACAATTGAATATGAACTGCCAGATTCCATTACTTCCTATCGCGTTTACATTGTGGCTTGTGATAAGGGGAATGGTTTTGGTAGCACAGAACTTCCATTAATTGCAGCTAAGGATTTTTACATAGAGCCTGGGCTTCCTAGATTCTTTTCAAAGGGGGACAGGTTCAATTTTCTGGTAAAAGCCATCAATAACTCAGAAGCCAGTTCTTCGCTTGAAATCATGTCAGAGGCGACAGACAATCTTCGCATTTCACAGCAAGGGGAAGATTATTATTTAGATGCCATGGACTCTACCCAGATCAAGATTAAAGGAGAGGCATTATCAACGGGAGTAGCCACAGTACATCTTTCTGGAACTCTTCAAGGTAAAACGGATGCTGTTCAACTGGAGGTGCCAGTCCACTCAGGTCACACAATTGGAACGGATGTGCTGATAGGTTCTTTCAGGGGAGACACGAGGCTGACACTTCCGCTTGACCGAGCTTTAGAGAAGAAGTTTCCAAAAGATGAATTTATCGATAACTCTAAGCTCAAACTGACATTTTCCAAGTCACCATTTTTAAGAATGTCTGGAGGGATAGCCTATCTCCTCCAGTACCCCTATGGGTGCATAGAACAGACCAGTTCAAGGCTCATGCCTCTAGTAGCATTGCGTGGTCTCCTTGGCGAAAAACAAATCCCCGAGATCACCGTAGCTACTACAGATAAATATATCAAGGCTGGAGTAGACAGGTTATTCATGATGCAGACTGAATCCGGAGGCTTTGGATACTGGCCTGGAAACAAAAATCCTCACAAAATGGGTACTCTATATGCGATGGCTGCATTGAGCATAGCAAAGAAAAATGGGGTGGATGTTCCAAAAGAGCGAATGCAAAAGTCGGTTAGCTATCTTCAAGATCTGCTCAACACTGATGAAAACCTGAGTGAAACATTCATGGCATTTGGGAATTACGTACTTTCTTTAAATAATGCTTTCAAGCCGTCTTCAATGAGCCTCTTTAGAAGAGTAAGTGGAAGGAGCACTGAAGCGGAAATGTTCATGCTTCTCGCAAGGAACAACTCGAGTGCACCAAAACAATCAAAACCCAGGAAGAAATTCTGGAATATTCTTTACCCTAAGAAATTAGACATTATTGCTCCTTCTAATCTGGGCGAGTTTAATGCAAAACACAGGCATAAAGCCGTGGCTCTTCTTGCCGCAAGCTCTATCGACCCTGATCACCCTCTCGCACACAGGATGGCGAAAGCATTACTCAGCGGAATGGAATCAGGTGGATTCTGGACTTCGACGAGTGATACAGGATGGGCCTTGTACGCCCTTGGAGAATATTACAAGAACCAGAAAACCTCCATCTCCCCCGCAAATATTAACGTCTCATGGGGTGATTTCTCTTCAAATGAGGTTTTAGAAGGGCAGAAATTTAAAACTGTTGATCTAAATATCTCCTCAAACCTTACAAACCCTACACTAAAACTTAAGTCAGGAACGAGTGAGCCTATTTACTATAAGGCAACTCTAAAATATCCAAGGCTGGGTTATGCCGAGTCAGGACACTCCAATGGATTTCGTATATGGAAAACCATAGAGAACCAAAGTGGCTCAGGAGGCATCCACGTAGGAGACATCGTTAAAGTAAAGGTTAATATAGAGGTCAAAGGTCTATCCTACAACAAACCTTACTCCTACGTGGTGCTTGATGACCCGCTTCCATCAGGACTTGTTGCCATTAACAGTGCCATCAAGACTGAGGAGCAAGTAGATAAGCAGGATGATGAGAGTAGTTACTGGAACAGCAATGGCACATATAAACTCGTTCCTAATTTTGTTGAGTTCAAGGATGATCGTGTACTCGTATTTAAAGACAGGATGTCCTGGAATGGGATCTATCAGTACACTTATTACGCACGGGCAATTATGGAGGGAGACTTTGTTCTTCCATCAACCAAAGTCCAGCTCATGTACTCACCTCAGGTATCAGGCTTCACACCGAAAGATAGAATCCAGATTTCAGGAAGGTGAAGCATATGTCTCGATCTTTAAAAGCTTTCCTCCTGGCAATGGTTGTCTTTATAGTGGTTCACTTTGAATCAGCCAGTAGAATTTCTATTTCTGATCTTTATCTTAAACCGAATACGGTTTTTGAAGATCGATACGGAAATATTCTACGCTGGGTTCCCGATGTAAAGGGGGAGCGTCATACCTGGACTCCTCTGAATAATATTCCAAGCATAGTCCAGAAAGCTTTTATCTCTGCCGAAGATCACCGGTTCTACAGTCATCCTGGAATTGATCTTTTAGCAATTCTACGCGCAATCAAAAGTAATCTTATCGAAGGACATATCGTATCCGGGGCTTCCACTCTCACCCAGCAGCTTTCAAGGCTCACCTACCCGAGGAAAAGAACCTATTACGACAAGCTGGTTGAACTAATAAGGAGCTTGAGGATTGAATGGCTGCTCGACAAGGAACAAATCCTTGAGCTCTACCTCAATAAGGTTCCGTTGGGGAACAACCTGGTCGGAATCAAGGCCGGCTCAAAGGTTTATTTTGGGAAGGCTCTCTCCAGGCTCACCAACTCTGAGGCGGCATTGCTCGCTTCTCTTCCCAAGGCACCGGGCAAGCTGAGTCCTTATGGTAGAAATGTCCCTTCCCTCATTGATAGAAGGAACTGGGTGTTAAAACAAATGTACGAATACGGGCACATAAGTTCTGAGGAAATGGAGACCAGTTTACAAACCATGCCTTTCATAAAACCAAAGTCCTTTCCCTTTAATGCCCCTCACTTTATAAACCAGGTGTTGCCGGTATCAATAAAGGGAAATCTCACAACAACGATAGACTTAAGACTCCAGAAACGTGTAGAGCAGATTCTAAAATCGCACCGTTTCAGGTTGAAGAGAAAAACCGCCCATCAGGCATCAGTTGTGATTCTTGATAACGCTAATTCAGAAATACTGAGCCTTGTAGGTTCAATCGAGTACTCAAGGCGACACCAGGGATTTAATAACGGGGCAAACGCTTTGAGGTCCCCAGGTTCTACCCTCAAACCATTTCTTTTTGCACAAGCCTTAGACTCCGGGTTAAATACCGCAACAGTACTCGAGGATATAGAAAGAAAATACTCCTCGCCGCAAGGCATTTTCAGTCCTGTTAATTTCAACCGCAAGTCATACGGGCCGGTATCCATGAGAAATGCTCTTGGAAATTCCCTGAACCAAACTGCGGTCAGCCTACTCAATACAATTGGCTATTCATCCTTTTACGAGACCCTGCAGTCCTTGGAACTTATCAATTTTCCTCAACGAGGCCCTGAGCATTATGGCCTTGGGATGGTCATTGGTAACCCTGAAGTAACCCTGGTACAGCTTGCCTCAGCCTATGCCACGCTTGCAAGAGGCGGACTATTCATACCTGCAGAATACTTTATTGATAACAAGAGCTCTAAAGGGAAAAGAATATATTCAGAGGAGGCAAGTTACATCTTAACGGATATGCTTTCTGATCCTTCTGCAAGGAACATTACTTTTGGTGACTTTTTTAATCAAAAGCTCCCATTCAAGGTTGCCCTGAAAACAGGGACAAGCACCAACTACCGGGATGGGTGGATTGTCGGCTACACGCCACAACACACTATTGCCATATGGGTGGGTAACTTCAATGGGCAACCAACAACCGGCATGAGTGGGGCCCAGGCAGGCGGACCCATTCTCGTTGACATATTGAATGAATTGTATCCGAATGGTTTTTCATCATCATTTTCTAAGCCCGAAGGAGTGATTTCTGCAGATGTTTGTTCCTACTCGGGGATGAAGCCAAATAAATACTGCCCGCATGTAAAACGTGAATTGTTTATTGATGGAATGGAGCCTGAAGAAATCTGTAACTATCATAACGGGGTAGGAGGAACACATGATCTTCCTCCACAGTTCGCAACGTGGCTTCACGTTAGATATAAAAAAGGTGTCGAGGGCAATTACCGCCTTGCTGGTTTTTCGAGGAATCTGGATAAAGCTTTTCAACGGGGAAATAGAATTTACAGGAGTACAGAAAGAAGATACGAATCAACCGATCCATCAATCCAAATCACGAGTCCGGTACATGGCGAAATATACATCATGAACCCGAACAAGGATGTTTACGAAGCTGAAGTGGATGCATCCAGCAGCCAACCCGTACCTGAAATCACTTGGTACGTGGATGGAAGGGAATATGACAAGGTAGGACCTCCTTATAAAACCAAATGGCACCTATCTAGAGGTATCCACACTCTTACGGCAGTAGGCCCTGGCCATTCAGGGGACTCTGTAGAGATCGAGGTCAGGTAGGACAGAAGACCCACCTGACTTGTTCGAGAATTAACAGGTAAGTAGTAAGCATCTCAATCCCCAGTAAAACCCTCTGGCATCACTTATTGGTCCATTTATAAGGTGATCGCCTGCTTCACCCCATTCTCTCCCAGTTTATTCGAGATCTCGAACTATGTAGTCAGGAGCACCTGTTTATTAATTTTAAATTTGAAAACTCAATAGCCTGATGGAGGAAGCTGTGATGATCAAGGAATTACTGGAGAAAAACTTTGTTGGAATACTGGGGATCAGTCTTGCAACGGCTACTGGGCTACTTGCTTACCAGCTTCTGATCAGCTTGTTTATCCAAGCTGCTCTAGATTCACTGAGCGCATTGACTCATTAATATTTTATTTTTACTTAAGGGGGCACAATGAAAAATCCAAGTATAGCATTACTGGCTACCGCCGCATTAATCACTCTTCACTCAACTCCCAGCTGGTCGGAACCCACTTTACAGACTACTCAATCCGGCAGTCAGGAGGAAATCATTAGGTTGGAGAAAAACATTAATAAGAATTACCGGGATATTAAATCCATTAATGATCTTGGCGTTGTTCACCTCAAACTTGGTCAATACGATGAAGCAATTATCCAGTTCAAAAAGGCCATGGAGATTGATCCTCCTTATACATTAGGGCCTCTTTTTTCTGGCAACATTTACACGGATGCAGAAGTCTACCAGGACAAAATCAAGGAGTTCCAAAAAGTCATTAAAATGAATCGGGAATATGCCCGTGCTCATAACTACCTTGGGTTGGCGTACCTGCAGCAGAAGAACTACTTAACAGCAAAACACTTCTTACTGGAATCCATAAAAATCAACCCCAAGTACGCCAAGGCACATAACAACTTGGGCGTTCTCTATGAACAACTGGGTGAAACGGTTAAAGCCATTGAAAGTTACAAAATGGCGCATAAGGTTGATCCCAACGATCCAGACAGTCTCTTTAACCTCGGGCTTGCTTATGACAGCCTGAAGGATGGAGAACATTCAGTTCGCTACATGGCCCTTGCAAAAAAAGCTCACGATAATAATCCTGATCAGAAGGGAATTGATCGTATCAGTGATAAGCTCGATCAGTTGCGGGCAAAGTACGCTGACAACTCAAAAACTGAATCGGTTGTCTCTCTGGACTCAAATGTAACAGGCGATGCTGGCAGCCCCCCCAATACCAGCGCAAATCAAACCTCGATAATCTCTTCCCCGTTTACTCCTCTGGACCTATCACAAACCTCCAACAGTATAGGCTCCAGCATCGCCTATGAAACTCCTAAGGCCCTTACGGTTAACTTGAAGCCTCATTTGGATCTATCAACACTGCCCATTAACCCTATAGCTGAAAACCTTCAGGATCAGGTCAAGGATGAATCCATCTCTGAAAATTCTGTTGAAGAACTCAAGGTGGCAAAAAAAGACGAGTTAACCGCGGAAGCCGGTATCAAGGAAAGCACTTTTACCGACTCGCAAGGCACTTACACCCATCCAGGAATTTCATCAGAGTTGCAAGAGAACGCCGAGATCGCGTCAAGCACATCTCCAGATGTGAAAAAGAAGGTGATTGCTAAAAAACCAGAAAAGAAAACCTGGGTCAGCGACTGGGTTTTCGATTATCCCAAATAGCCAAATAGGCGTTTATGAAATGGCTGGCAGGAATACTAATTGTGGCGGTTATGACTGCCCATCTGATATTGGGACGCAATATGAACATGTACGAGCAACAACTTGGATATGAAAAAAATCTCCCGACCACGAGCTACGAAGGAACCATCAATGGAAAATATTCCTTCAGAATGGCCTTCACCCGGGAAGACAACATGCTAAGTGGCACCTTGATAAATACCTATAAAAAGGAAAACGAAATCTTTGGAACCATTGACGATGAAGATTCATTTGTCCTTACAGAATATGAGGATGGACAGAAAGCCGGTGTTCTGGAAGGAAGAATCGTGCAAGGTGGTGGAATTAGGGGTACCTGGTCCACACCTGATGGTAAAAAGTGGTTCTCCTTTTTTCTGGTTAAGACAACAGGCTGACTCTTTGGACCAGCCCCTGAGTTGGTGGGGTGACCGCCTGGAATACGGGTACAACAATCAAAATAATTCCAGGTGTACCTCCCGTTTCTCAAAAAGATTTCTCCCCAGCTTTGAGAGAAATGCCTGTCACCTCGCCAATTCACCAAAATTTAAATAATAGGAGTTAATTATGAAACACAAATTACTAGGTTTAGCCCTGGCAGTTTTCATGACTGCCTGCTCTTCAACAACAACTGGAAAAATTCCTGATCTTACAAAAATGTTTCCACCTGAATCAGAGGAGCCTCCTATTATGAATAAGGTTCTTGCTCCTGAGTGGACTGCTCTTAAGAGCGGTGTTTATCATGATGCATCAGGCAAAGCTGTCTTCTACGGCCTGGGATTAGTGAGCAAAGACGAAGACAGTCCGGATAGAAAAATCCTTTCGGAAGATCGAGCGCGGGATGAACTGGCAAAAGTATTTACTTCATATATGGAGCAACTGGTGGAGAAGCTTTCCAAAGCACACTCTGATAATCCTTTATCTGATGCAAGTAAGAGCCAGTTGAATTCCTCGATAGAAGAAGGCACCGCAACGATTCTGATGGAATCCGAGATATCTGACCACTGGGAGAATCCTGATAATGGAAGCATATTTTCATTAGCGACATTGGATTTAAGTAGATTGACAGACAAGGTGGATGGCTTTGGTGCCATCTCCGTGGAGGACAGATCCTTCCTCAAAGAATCTATTGTCCAGGCTCACGCCAGCATGACAAATGGAATGACAGGGCAGATCACATTGGTCGAGAAAAGCGCCGATGTACAACCCAAACTCGGCAGGATGCTTTCGTACTGATAGTGAGCCATGAAAAAATTCCTGTGGATTGCTAGTAAAGCAGGGTGGGGCTTATCGGTATTATTAGTTCTGATAATGAGTGTCTTTATGGCAGGTTACTTCTATCTTGAAGAAGATCTTCCGCAGCTTCCCCAGAACCTCTCCTATATCAACTACAGGCCTCCTACAGAAATCTATTCTAGTGATGGGGAAGTTATTAAAACCTTGGGCCTCAGAAACACGGTACGCCTTGACATGATCTCCTTAAAATTTCAGAAAGCCATTCTAGCTACCGAGGATAGCAGGTTTTTCAAACATCACGGCATAGACCCCATTGCCTTTCTAAGGGCCATGTACGTTAACTTTAAAAGAGGAAAGTTAGTCCAAGGGGGAAGCACCATAACGCAGCAGTTGGCCAAGAACCTGTTTTTTTCTTTTGATAAAAGCTGGGTTAGAAAGTTTAAGGAATTGCTGATGGCTTTTCAGATTGAAACAACTTTCCCAAAAGAAGAGATTTTGGAAGCCTACAGCAACCTTGTCTACTTTGGGAGTGGCGCATACGGTGTTGATGAAGCAAGTAGAGTCTATTTTGCAAAACGCGCGAAGGACCTGACCCTGCTTCAGGCTGCCATGCTAGCGGGAGTCATCCGGTCTCCCAATAAATTTAATCCTTTCAACGATAGGGCGCTTGCGATGAAAAGGGCTAAAACCGTATTGACTCGAATGGTTCACGAGGGGTTCATAGATAAGCATCAAAAGGGACACGCCTTAAACTCAGAGTTGGATTTGGAAAAGAAAAGAACGAAATACAATAATAACCACTACTTCGTGGATGCGGTACTGGAGGAACTCAACTCAATATATGGGCCTGAGCTTGTGAACTCTGGCGGACTAAGAATATTCACCACATTAGATAGTAAATTGCAGAAAAGTGCAGAAGAAGCCGCATTGCACCATCTGAAATTCTTGGACAGGAAACTAGTCCAAGGTAAGGAAAAGCTGCAAGTGGCGGTTGTCACCATTGACAACAGGAGCGGAGCCGTCCGTGTCATGCTCGGTGGATCAAGCTATGAAAATAGCCAGTTCAATCGGGCGTTGTCTACAAACAGGATGGTCGGCTCGTCTTTCAAGCCTTTTGTCTATATGAGTGCCATGCAGAACCTGGGGTATCACCCTGGAACCGTTTTGGTTGATGAGCCGATGATTTTTGAGCTTCCCCATAATAAAAAGTGGGAACCTGCCAACTACAATGATGAGTACATGGGGCCAGTTGTTCTTAAAAAAGCTCTCGCAAAGTCTCTCAATGTTATTTCCGCCAAGCTCATCTTTAAGGTAAAGCCCGCTGAAGTTGTTAAGACTGCGAGAAAGTTTGGGTTTACAAGCCCACTCCGTGAAAACTTTTCGTTGGCACTGGGTGCAACCGGAGCGTCGCCGCTTGAACTTGTTTCGGCCTATAGCGTCATAGCCAACCTTGGGGAATACAGAGACCCTTTTTATGTTTCTAAAATTGAAGACTACCAGGGGAATATTCTTTATGAGCACTTTATTGAAAGTGAGAAAAGGTTTGAACCAGCGGCTGTCTATCCTTTGCTGGATATGATGCGAGGTGTCATGGATGACGGGTCAGGGAGAGTAATACGGAGAATGGGGTTCAAGCATCCTGCAGCTGGAAAGACTGGAACAACCAATGGATTTAGGGACGCGTGGTTCACAGGTTTCACTAAGGACTTAACAACTTCGGTCTGGGTCGGATATGACAACAACGAATCAATGTTTAGGCCCAATGAGAAGGGAGTTACGGGGGCCCATGCTGCTGCGCCAATATGGGGGCTTATCATGGAGCAAGCCTTAGATGACATTGAAATGATCAAATTCCCTATACCTCGCGAGATTAGGTTTGAGTACGCAAATATCTCTGATGGTTATTATGAGCCAAAGAGTTCCAAGACAGCCATCAAGGTAGCATTGAATAAAAATGATGTTCTGCCAAGACATCCGA
>Ga0208113_1000958_pt1 | contig 13997 bp, 18 predicted proteins | sample Knorr_S7_td_NADW_FD_185598 | JGI IMG/M metagenome (GOLD analysis project Ga0208113, IMG submission 185598) | Marine microbial communities from Southern Atlantic Ocean transect - Knorr_S7_td_NADW_ad_2505m_LV_A (SPAdes) (version 2) | ecosystem: Environmental > Aquatic > Marine > Oceanic | place...
AAGTCGGCTAGACTGCTAGGGCAGGACACGGATGATGGTTGCCAGCGCCAGGCCGATGCCGGACGGCAGCATCGCCATGCCCACGAACTTGAAAGGCTCCAGCCAGAGCTTGACGGCACTAATTGTGCCCAAGTCAGTCAGCAGGCCGCCGCTTGATGGGTTCAACTCTGTGGCTATCGAAGATTCCAGTAGTCGTAGCTCAGTGTGGCCAGAGCGATCGAGATTACTAGCGATATGATGAGAACCATCATGCCCATCATCGTTCCTAGCATCAGAAATAGGTTCATCTTCATCTGGCGGGGCATCATGGCGATTCTGATATAGAGGATCGCCATGATGATCCCACCGATGATTCCCGGGAGTATCGCCGCTTATACGTCAAATTCCATTTCAGTCCACTTGTTGAAAATTCTTGGGCGGTTATTTGTTTCTGTCTGAGTATGACGTGCGCTCCATGCTGAGCGTTCGGTAGTCTTGCATACACCACGAGTCTGGATGGGGGATTCGCGCATCGCAATCGATAACTGGATCAAAGCATCAAAAAGGGTGTGAAAACCGCAATGAGCGTTCTCAAAATTTTCATCGTCACGGGAGCCGGGGCTGCCAGCAAACTCTGGCGCTTGCAGATTCGCTGAGGCAAGAGGCTCCTCGTCTCGTCGTAGAGGTTATCGACTTGGCGCTGGACCCTGACGCCAGGAGTGGAAAGGTTTTCGCAGTGCCGACTTACGTGTAAGACAACCGACAGATTTTTATTGGCAACCCCAGCAATGAGGAACTTGGCAACTGGGGTGTCAAGCTTGGCCGGCAGGTGCAATAGAGATGCGCTTGTCTCTTATCAATAGGTTCGATAGCTTGAAAAAATCTGGGTCTGCGAGCGACGGCGTCGCGACAGAAGGCCATTCACAGGATGCCCACAAGCTGGAACTCTTAAGCGCTATGGACATCTTTCAAGACCTGCCTGACCAAGAAGTCGCTGAGCTGATGGACGAACGCCAATGCTGACTGCCTCAAAAAGAACGATCTTTTATGGCGAGGAGGAAGGTCCCGAAGTGCTGTTTCTACTCAAGTCAGGCATAGTGAAGCTGGAACGGGTCTCGCCGGCCGGCCGGAAGCTTACGCTGGCTATTGTGGAACACGGGACGTTCTTCGGTGAGATGTCCCTGTTGGGACAAAGCCTAGTCGGGACCCAGGCAGTCGCCATCGAGGACGCCGTCATTTGGGCAATGAGCCGCCACGACCTGCAATCATTGATGCTTGAGAACCCGGAGGTTGCGCTGCGTCTCATCGACGTCCTCGCCCGAAGGCTTCTGGATGCCAGGGACGGCCTTGAAGAGAAGGTGTTCAACGACGTAACGGGCAGGATTGCGGCGCTGCTGGTCCAACAGTCCGACGACGAAACGGCAGTTGTGGAGGGAGGACCAGGCTGTGATGGTCGGATGTCTGCGAGAGAGTTTCACTGCGGTTCTCGACGGGTTCCGCAAAACGTCCGCTGTCGAAATCGGACGCAAACGCATCGTGATCTCAGACAGGGCGCAGTTGGAGCAAGCCATCAGTCAGCGGACAGGTTCCGTCTCCTGACGGCAAGGTCGATCCATGGGCAGCAACTCAGCAACCGTTGCCATCATTTGACCGAGATCAAAAGGCTTGGCGAAATGCCGCTCGACTTGACACTCACGGAGTTGCGAACGCGTCAATCTGTCGGATGTGGCAACTATCACCGCCATTTTTATGCCACGGCGGTCGACCCTCATACTGTCAAGCACGCTCCATCCGAGACCATCAGGCAGGTTGATGTCCAAGATTATCGACTCGGGCTGGCGTTCCCTCACTAGTTTGATCGCGTTAGGCCCCGGCGCAAGAGGCGGCCGTCGCTTTGGACAGAAACGACACGCTCCCTGAAATGCGGCTCGACAGTGGGGCGGGACATAGAAAAATCACAGCAAGGCACTATTTGACCGGTTATGTGGAAGTCAACAAACGAAAGCGCACGGTCTCGCTCGCTTGGTGCGCCGGTCTCGATGTTCATTCGTCATTGGCATTCGACCATTTAATGTCCGGGGAGGGCATGGACGAATTCAGCACAGAATAGACGAAAGATTAGTTATTGTCGGGCGTCACCAGAACACCGGGCGAATCTTTTATGATCGATATCGACACGAAGGTTTCGGTCCGTCGGACGCCTTCGACATGGCTGATCCTGCTGGCAAGTAGCTCACTGAGGTCTCCGATCGAAGGCAGAACCGTCCAGGCGAATACGTCCACTGAGCCGGTGGAGATGATGACCCAGGTGATTACGTCGATCTTAGCCAACTCTTCAGCCACTGAATCCAATTTGTCGGCATCGACTTGGAGCGCGATCATCGCCTGAACCTCGAAACCCAGCTTATGGGCATTCGGAACTCCGACAATCTTCATATATCCGTCGCGGATTAGGCGGCCACGGCGTCGCCGAATTGTTTCTTCACTGACCTCAGTGTGCCTAGCGATTTCAGCGTTGGTCGCTGTGCCACCCTTCTGGAGCAGTGAAATTATGATTATGTCAAGTTGGTCCATATATTGTTACCTGGCCTTCTTCGCGCAAAAACGTCGAATATTGTTGGTTATCCTATCCGTCCGCCAATGCACAATATAGCATAACATCTCTTTGGATGTCATACTTGTGTTCTGTCCACACCAGAGGATAATCTACAGGTTATTCGCTAAGACTGTAATCGGGCATACTACGGTTACGACACATTGAATGTTCACAGTCCGTTAAGCGTAGGCATAAGAGAACCGTAGTATTTAATTGCATTTGGTGCACTAATTGGGCAGAATTAGTTGCCTGGACGATCGAATCTGATCAATATGGTGCTTTTGACATTCTGACGACTCTCGAATCACAAAATATGCACGGAGCTGGATGTCGCCCGCCCAGCTTGTTTCAAATTCGTAGAGTTATAATCGTGGCAGTTGATGACACAACCAAGGCTTAGGCCCCCAAATCTTGCCAAAAAAAGTTAGTTGGTCCTCTGAATGTGAGTGACTCGTTCCCCAGTGACCAAAAACGTGAGCATCTCATTCGTAGGGGCGCCAAGTTTGCCGAAAGATGGACAAAAACCGCCCAAAGACCTCAGTTCGTGGGGCGCGTGGGAGCGCCGTCAGAGTGCTATCGAGGACAGGATGCCGGAATTGGGCCTGGGGCCCCCGTTTCTCAAAATATCGTATACGCTTGCGGCCTATCCGATTAAAGCCCTGATCCGTGTGCGACACCAGATGAAAAGCACCAGGCAAGTGCGTGACATGCTCTACGGCCCCACTAGTGACGACGAAAGTTCCCGCGGTGAGGGTTAACCGATCACTTATCTGTTCGTTTCCACAGCGGCAGAGTGACACCTTCGTTGGGATGGTTCTCGAACACGACCTCCACAGGCATCCCGATGTGGATGTCCTCGTAGGCGCAGTCCACCAGATTTCCGATCATTCGGATGCCCGGAGCGTCCGATAGTTCCACCAACACCACGTTGAACGGCACCCGATCTCGCAGCGCTGGATGCACGGGATGAACCACGTTCATATGGCTGTACACGGTCGCTTTCCCGCTCACCTTGTGCCAGTCGTACTTAAACGAGTAGCATTCGTGGCATATAAGTTCGGGAGTGTGTCTCAAGACACCGCAGTCTGAACAGCGTTGCACTACAAGCTCATGGCGGTTGCAAGCCTCCCAGAATCCAACGTCCGGGGAATCGGGATCAGGTTGAGGTAGAGGCATCCCTGCGGGCATGAACGATTCGGTCACCGAGTTACCTCCGGAGTATGAGCGAACTGAGCGGAGCCACGCCGGGGCCGGAAGCCACAAGGCCTAATTCAGCGCCCTCCACCTGGCAAGTGGATTTGCCTCGAAGCTGGCGGACAGTCTCGTTGATGATCTCGAACCCGTGAGTGTACGCTTCCGCCAGGTTTCCGCCGCTGGTGTTGATGGGCAAGTTACCGTTCGGCCACTCGATATTTCCGTCTTCGACAAACGCGCCGCCTTCGCCCCGATCGCAGAATCCGTACTCTTCGATGGACATTAGCACTAACGGGGTGAAATTTTCGTAGAACTGGGCGACATCGATGTCCTTCGGCCCGATTTCGGCCATCTCCCAAAGGTTGGATGCTATGGCGTCATGGTTAGTCGCCATGAGGTCAGGCCGGTTCATGGCTCCTGCTCCGTAGCGATAACCGCTTCCCTGAGCCGCCGCCATGACATGGATAGGTGTTTGATTCAAGTCCCGCGCTCTCTCAGGGGTGGTTATGATGACCGCCGCCGCGCCATCGGTTTCCTGGCAGCAGTCGAAAAGGTGCAGAGGCTCGACGATCCAACGAGAGTCGTGGTAGTCCTGCAACGTCAGCGGACGACCGTACATGACGGCCCTCGGATTGTACTGGGCGTGTTTGTAAGAAGCCAACGCGATAGCCCCGAAGTGGTCCTGAGTGGTTCCGAACTCGTGCATGTGACGTTGAGCCTGCATCGCGGCGAGGTTCTGGGCGGGGGACATGACGCCGAACGGCACGCTGTATGCAGCAGCGGCGGAGACTCGGTTCGCGGCTCCAGACTGCCCGAATCGTCCGAACTGGCCCTGGGCGAGGCTGCGATATGCAACTACGTAGTTAGCGTATCCGGCGACGACTGCGGCGCAGGCGTTCGCCACTGCTCCTGAGCCGCCTCCACCTCCGCCTCCCCAGAACATGTTGCTGAATCCGATTTGAGGAATACCAAGCGCAGCGGACAGCCTTATCGGATCGTTGCGGTCGTTGGAGTAGGAAGCGAAACCGTCAATTTGCTTCGGGTCCAACCCCGAATCCTCGCACGCCGCCAGAATGGCCTGGAGCGCCAACTGGAACTCGGGATACGGACTCTGCCCTCGCTTGTAATAGGCGCTCTCGCCAATCCCGACGATGCTCACCTTGTCTTTTATCGTGTTCGTTGAATTGGACATTTGGCGCTCCTGAATCAGTCGTTAATCGGTAAGTTCACTCGGAGCGTGTGGGCAGAGAGACCAGCGCAAACGACGGCGTGGTCACGCCTTCCCGTTCGTTCTCGGCCCACAACTCGCACTCCACAAGATGCTCGCCGTCCTCGATAAATTTCTTGGAGACTTTACCCTGGAAGGTCATCGTGTCGCCGGGGATATTCATGCGGCGCATCTCCATGCGGAACTTTTTCAGCCAGCCATAGTCTCCGATCCATCCGCAGATTAATCGGTTGAAGCACCCCTGCATGAATCCGGTGTTTACGAATATGTCAGGATGCCCGCCGGCCTTGGCAAAATCCAAGTCGTGATGGACCGGGTAGAAATCCTGAGAGCCGCTTACCTGGAGCGCGATACGGGTGGGGTCAATCTTCAACGAGTATCCCGGTATCTTGTGGCCGACATCAACGTCGTCCCAAAAAACCTGCTTTGTCATTGCGTTCTCCTCGAATCCTAGGCCAGGGGGGTTTGTTGTTCCTGTGTGCGGTGCCGAACAAGGAGGTTGGTGGACATCGCGACCAGAGTTTCGTCCTGATTGTAAACAAGCATTTCGGTCTTAACCCAGAAGGCTTTGGAGTCCAGGCGAATGCCTTTGATGAACACGTCGGCGACTCGACGTTTGTACGAGAGCCGGTCGCCGATTTTGACTGGTTCGTAAAATTCCCACTCGGTGGTCAGGTTGATGAGCCTGTCTCCTGGGCTGGGGATCGCCGGAAGCGAAGGCTCCGAGCCGTCGGCTGGGGGCCAGGGGCCGTTGCCTGTGAAGTATCCGATGAGTAGAGGCGGAGAGATCACCGAACCGTATCTGGAAAATTCGGCGTATTCTGTGTCCAGAAACAGCGGATTGGTGTCGTCGGTCATGTGGCAGTATCGACGGATCGGGTCGTGCTCCACGGGATACCGGCCTCGGACTACTTCAGTCTCTGAGCCGATTAGCTTGCGAGCCTCTTCTAATAGCTCTTCAGGTTTTAGGAGCATGCTCTACCTCTTCTGGCGCAATAGTGGCAACGGTGTATGGGCCGCATTATATGCACGGCGCTATTGGAGTTCAACGTTTGATTGACCGTCCATCGCGCCGTTGTTAAACTTGAACTAGGCTATTCCCCATTAAATGAGGGTGTAAATCATGACACAAAAGACCATCAACAAGCGGGACAGTGTGACCGAGACGCTTCGGCAGTTGGGCAATTGCCTTGAGCTAGTCTCGATGGACCCTCACTTCCATAACGTATCAGTGGGCTTGTACGTCAAGGATGGCCTCTGCACCGTCCATACTTTCAGCAGGGTCGAAGGTGTTGCCGACCGGCTGAAGGAGATACGCGATCAGATGGCCGCCCTTGGCGGAGTGTCTCCTGTCGAAGGGTCGGATAACCAGTTTGTGTTCCCTTGCGGTCAGATACACGAAAGACCGGTGCGTTTTCTGCTTGCCCAAGCCGTAGGGAAAAGTCCTGAGTACGCCCACCCCACCGGAGACATGCGCGTCAAAGATTCGCGTTCAGACCTGGTCCTGTACGCTAACGGCCACGAGAGTGACGAACAGTACGTTTATCAGATATCCGCGCAGGGCGAGCACAAGAACCCGGCCCTCCGGCTGCGGATGGTGGTCGCCGGATTCCTGCGTTACGGCGAGATGGACAAGGTTGCAGACACTGAGGTCGCGTTCCCGTGCGGCCAGCGGCACGACGCTCTGATGCGTCTGGTGCTGCCTTACTCTCGCAACATTAGCGCCGTGGAAACCATGATGGACGCCGAAGCCCTGCGAGGCCAGATGACCACCGGAACCCTGGGCTTCACGCCAGCGGTGTAAGGAGACTTTATCCAATGACACTCACAGAAACCATGACGTCCCGAGAGCGGGTTCTTGCGGCCCTCAACGGTCAGCCGGTCGACCGCACTCCCGTGGCAAATCCAACCAACGTTGCAAGCGTCGATCTTATGGACTTGGTGGACGCGCCATTCCCTGACGCCTGTAGAGACCCGGAGCTTGCGGCTCGGCTGGCCGCGACCGGCTACACTGAGTTGGGTTTCGATTCCGTGATGCCGTACTTCACGATCATTCAAGAGTCGTCGGCCCTGGGATGCGACATGCAGTGGGAGGACAAGGACAACTGGCCCACTGTCCGCATGCAGCAACCCATCTGGAAGGACTCTAGGGACGTTCGCATCCCTTCGGGATTTTTGGAGCATCGCGACAACATCACGATCACCAAGTCAATAGAAATTCTTCGGCAGGAACTTGGCAACGACGTTGCAATCATCGGCAAGACGATGGGGCCGTGGACGCTGGCCTATCACGTCTTCGGAGTCGAGAATTTCCTCCTGATGACCGTCGATGACCCCGCCGAGGTGATGCGAATACTGCACAAGCTCAAGGAGATTTCAGTGCTGTTCGGCGAGGCGCAGATAGCCGCAGGCGTCGACGCGTTGACCTTTCCAGACCACGCAACTGGAGACTTGGTGAGCGGCGAGTATTACAGGCGATTCTTGCAGGATATTCACACCGAGATGGCCGAAGCCCTGCCGGTCCCGCTAATCCTACATATCTGTGGCGCCACTCTCGACAGGATGCCTTACATCGCGGAGACAGGCATGGCATCCTTCCATTTCGACTCCAAGAACGACCCTCAGAAGGCGATGGACGCTGTGGACGGCAAGATCGGCTTGGTGGGCAATATTAACAACCCGACGACCCTGTACGCTCGCGGCCCCGCTGAAGTGCGAGAGGAAGTGTTCAAGTGTCTGGACGCCGGAGTCCAGATGATAGCTCCCGAGTGCGCGATCCCTCTGGCTACCAAGTTAGAGAATCTCATCGCAATACCGGATGCGGTCAAAGAGTGGCACGAAACGCACGCCAACTGAGTCTTCGATTTCAATAAAATTTCACGACTTAAATCAACAAAACCCAAACAGAGGTAATCAAATATGCCAGTCGTCAACGAAGGTCTCGAACAAGAATTGGCCTACGTTACGAAACCCACCGAACATAAGCACATCCGCGAGCAGTGGGATGACGCTGAACCTATCCTCCAGGACATTTCCTATAACTTAATCGTCGGCGCCAACACAGAGGTCGACCGTCTAACGAAACAAGCGTTGGATGAAGGGTTCGAGGCGAACACAATTCTAGACTTCGGACTCGTCGCCGGCATGGCCATTGTGGGTGTGAAGTTTCGGGATAACCTGATTTTCGTGCCCGAAGTGCTGGTGGCCGCGCGCGCCATGAAGGCGGGAATGGCTTACATCGAGCCGATTCTGTCAGCGTCGGGCATCCAACCCATCGGCACCATAATTATGGGGACAGTGAAGGGCGACCTCCATGACATTGGCAAGAACCTGTGCATAATGATGCTTCGTGGCGCGGGGTTCACCGTTCATGATCTGGGCGTCGACACAAAACCCGATGATTTCCTTGATGGCGTGATGGAGCATGAGGCCGATGTTTTGGGAATGTCCGCTTTGCTCACCACCACGATGCCCAACATGGGCCGCACCATAGACGCATTCGAGGAGGCGGGCCTGCGCGACGTGGTGAAGATCATGGTCGGCGGCGCGCCGCTATCTCAGGAGTTCGCTGACGATTTCGGAGCCGACGGCTATGGCAGGGACGCAATCGACTGCGTGGACATCGCCAAACGTTTCCTGGGTCTTGGCGAACCTGAAGAAGAGCCATTGGCGGTTCCCGGCTCGTAATCTGGCGCAAGGAACACACAATGCCTGACCAAAAGCCAATGGATAAGAAACGCTACCAGGCAAGCATAGCGCGTCTGGGTGACATTTTCCGTTCGATAAACGACACGGCCAAAGAGGTCTCGACCTGGCGATGCCCTTACAAGAACGTAAAGGATCGGTGCACCGCCAAGTTTGGTTGTCGCAACCAGGACCACTCGGTTCCCGACGGAGAATTGTTCATCTGCACGGGCAGCGACGATCTGGACTACCGCTCCGCGTGGGAAGTCTGAGGCCTTACCCTTCGCCCTCTATCACTAGCTCTACGATTCCAGCGTCTCCGTCCACCGTAATTACCTGACCTTCGCGGATTCGAGATGTGCCGACCCGCGTCTGGAAAACTGCTGGAATGCGGTACTCACGAGCCACCAGCGCTGGGTGCTGAAAGATTTCGCCACTGTCCAAGACGATGCCGGCCAGCAGGGGGAAGAATAGCGTCCAGTCCGGTCCCACGTTAGTTGTCACCAGGATGTCTCCTTCGTGCAATCTCGGAGGCGCGGCATCGGCTCGTAACACTCTAGCCGTGCCCGTGGCCCGTCCTCTGGAGGCTGTTTTGCCTCGAAGCGTTGCAGCCGTGGGATCAAGGTCGAGGACATTGGAATCCACCGTGGAGGGCGCCGTCGGTTTCCCTAGCGTCGAAGGAGGCGTTAGCTTCAAGAGTCGTGTTCGATTTGCTTTGCGTTCCTGTGTCAACGAACGCAGGTTTTCCGGGCCGTTACCTTCTGCCACTCGCTTCAGTTCGTCCAGAGAGATATGCAGCGCGTCCGTTGCGTCATCCAACAGCCCTGCTTTGACCAGGGATTCGCCCATCTGGTGTATCGCCTCTCGCATCTGACCCACGGTGCATTGCTCCATCAGGTAGTTGTGATCCTCCATGCGAGCCACGTCCGACTGCGCGCGCTTTCGAGTGAACTCGAACTTTTTGAGTCGGTCTGGCATGTTCGCCAGTTTGCGCCGGATGCGCCGAGTTGCCAGTTGGCGTTGCCGCAGCGCGCGAGTCTCAAGGGCATCCAACTTGTCGACGTCCTGGTCCGCGTATGAAGCGATAAGCTCCAGCGGTTTGGCGGGGTCCATGTTCCAAGTGAAAGTCTCGAATCTCACGCCGGAGCCGTAACCCCATCCGGTTCGAAACCCATATTCTTTCATCATCGCCTTAAACCGCGCGTTGAAGGTTTTTGTGATAGGGCGGTCACTGTAGTCGGGAGATTTCAGCGCCGAGAAATTACCTTCAGCGAAGGCAGAGGCTAGCGCCGGGTCTTGTTGGACCAATCTTGCAAGTCTGCGTAATCGGGCCACTAGGCGGGTGGTGCGATTGGGGATGGCCTGAAGGAAAAGATCGGAGTCCTCAGCGGGTTCGCCGGTGATCTCGTGGAACTCCGAGGCCCAGTCCAAGCGGTTAGTTCTATCTATCATGCACCAATGCAGGTGGCCCATGACCAAACCTGCGGCGTCGATGCACGCTTCTAGATAATTCACCCGCACCTGAATCGACGATCCAGCGTTCCTCAACCTGCGAAGGTCCGCATGGATCTGCCGGATTCGAGGAACCATATCTACAAGGTAATTGGTTGTGCCTTGATCGACGTAAATCTTGCACTTGGCCGCGTGGCGTGCATGACGCTGCGCGATGGCGTCAGGGTCCTCGTCGGGCGCTCGCATGTAAAAATAGTCGTTCACGACATGGGTGATGTGTCTGTGCGAAAAATCGGAAGCGGTTTCCTCGTAGCACTGGCGCAATCCGTTCGCGTAGGCGAGGCCAGAGTCCAGCTGAAGCCGGAAGACCGGCCCTTTCGTGGTCGTCATTTCGCTCAGCGTCCAGTTGTATTTTTCATCCAGGCCATGGTCCCAACCTGCGTCATCGGAGGGGTCGAGCGTGGTGATTGGTCTGGACTGAAGGATATGAACCGCATCCTCGACAACCGCAAATTCAATATCCTGAGACCCGCCGAACAGGACTTCCAAAGTTCGCGCCATCGCGGACAGCTCCATGATGTGTGCCGCTGAAAGGGCTGGGTTTGTTTGCGCGGGTTGCGGGACTTCCCTTCGTTCGACTCCACCGGAGGGGGCAGATACTACTTTGACGTCCTTGGAAACGATCTGGGATGAGATGGTTGAACCAGTGTCTGGGTCAACCACAAACTGGTCTGCCGGGGCATCCCCAGCGACGACGCCTTCTCCCAATCCCAGCGCCGCGCTGACAACGAACCGATTTGCCCCTGTCACCGGGTCGCGAGTGAACAGGACGCCGGAGGCGTCCGGTTGAAGCTGTTTCTGAACCACGACGGCCATTCGGACCGATTCGTGGTCTATGCGCGCCTGAAGTCGATACGCGATAGCGCGAGTCGAATACAGGGACGCCCATACGTCGCGGACCCGCAGGACAACACCGTCAAAACTCAGAACGTTCAGGAAAGATTCGTACTGTCCGGCGAAGCTGGCATCCGCCAAGTCCTCCGCAGTCGCCGATGATCGGACGGAGACAGAGTCGCTTTGCAACCGATGATGAGCGGCCTTGATTGCTTCCAGCAGGGCCGTATCCAGATGCACGCCCTGAATCGCATCTCTGACGAGCGAGGACACTTGCGAAATGGCATCGACATCTGTGACTGGAACGCGCTCAAGCTGGGCCAAGAGCTTCTGCAATTCTGGAGGATTGATTGCCTGCAGGGCTTGGGTGGTCACCACAAAACCATCGGGCGCAGGCAATCCGGCGCCGACCATCCTTGCCAGCGCTGACCCTTTGCTGCCAGCTACAGTTGGGTCTTGGGCCAAGCGGTCGGTTAACAATGTCACAAGTGTCGTCATGAGATCGTCCCTCAGAGCTTGTTGTCGATGATTCTGAGCCGCCGGGTCGAAACTCTCCCCATCGGACCAATTGTGTAACCGAGACATATTATATCTGAGGCAAAAACCCGTCGGGGCATATTCTACGAATGAGGATACCCCGCTTGGTTATGCTGATCATGGCGACCGTGCCATCGAACTGTCGGCGCTGACTGCTATCAGCCTTCCATATGCCCGATCTCAGGGCCATCCAGAGATAGCTCCATTATCACCAGGTCTTGAAGGCTGCCGAACCTGTCAACTACACGATCTTTAAGCACCGCGGTCTCCTCGAAGCCCGCCTGAGTCGCGGTATGGATGGCGCTCTGCTCTCGGAGGTTCACAAGCTCGAACACCAGCCTTCGAAGCTCGAGAGAGCGGCCAAGCTCGATGAGTTCGTGAGTCAACCTTGACCCCAGACCCTTGCCTCGAAAATCGGGGTCAACAACAACCCGAAGCTCGCCAATATGCCGACGTCCCGTCCTTCGAGAACGATGGAGGGTCGAGTCAGCAATGATGCGCCCGTCGTGTTCCGCCACCAGAGGCACCACTCGCTCCATGTTGATTCCGTCGGTAAATTCCCGGATAACCTCTGGAGCGGTGACGTTGTTGTTCAGGTAGTATCTGTCCTCCTCTGGCACCCGGAGGAAAAAGTTGCGAAGCTCCGCCTTGTCATCAGGCGCCAGGGGTCGAATCACGACCCTCGACTCATCATTCAGTGTTGCTCGAAGAGGAAAGCGCCTTAGCACAGTGTCGAGGTTCATGACTTCACACTCCTTCGTGGCTTTTCACAGACACATAGAAAGTGGGTGAGTAGGGAACTCATCAGCCGCCGCAATTTTCAGATATTGTATGGCATTGGGTATCAAGGCGATATGGAAAAGCGCCTTCACGGCTGAGATTTTCGTGAGCCGTTGTCTGCCCGGGTCAGCCTATGAATCGGTCGGGTTTGAAACGTTCCATCTCTGAGTCCAAACTGCCGCTAGTAATAAGGCCAGCGACGGCTTCGCCCATTCCCGGACTCAGCAAGATGCCCTTCTTGCCGGCGCCGGTGGCCAGGTATGCGTTGTCCCAGCCGGGAGCCAGACCGACGATAGGAAGCCAGTCAGGTGTAACCGGACGCAAGCATGCAGTGTGCAAGACTAATTTAGCGTCGGCCAGCGCCGGCATCAGCTTCAACGCGCCGCCCATGAGGACGTCGCGAGCCTCGGCGCTGGGGGTGTCGTCGAAACCTTTACGCATTTCCGTGGCTCCGATCCACACCTGGCCTTCCTCTCGATGGTTGAGCGTGACCCCGAATCCCTGGTAATCGCGGTCCAAGCGGGGCTGGTCGCCCAGGGACATCCTCAGCATTTCGCCCTTTAGAGGCTCGACAGGAATTTTGACATTCAGCCAGGATTCCACCTGATCTGACCACGGGCCAGTGGCAAAAACGACGCTCTCGCACGCGATCTCGCCACGCTCCAGAACGACGGAGGTTACGCGGCTCCCATCGGTTTTGACCCTGATCACATTGCTCGATTTCACAGTCGCGCCCATCTTCTCGACGGTCTTGACTAGCGCCAGTACATAGCGATAGCTGCTCAGCGTGGCGTTGCCGTAGGCGCTCAGGCCTCGGATCGCGCCAGATGATAGGCGAGGCTCCATCTCTCGAATTTGGTCAGCATCTAGCCATGTGGACTTGAAGTCGTCGTCCGCCTCCGAGAAGATTCTGTGAGTCTCCTCCATCGAGGCGACCTGGCTCTCTTTGTATGCGACCGCGACGACGGAAATGGTCTCAGGCTCGAAATCGACGCCTGACTCCAAAAGCTCCGGCCAAATCTCCTGGTGCATCCTGAACGATTTGATGGCAAGAGGTCCCAGCGGCCCCGGAATCACCGCGCCTTGAAGTGGATTTAGCCCTCCCGCCGAGAAACCCGACGCCTTGGACGCGATGCCCTCCCGCTCGATAATCGTAGCCCTGACGCCCCGCTTCGCCAGATAATATGCCACAGCGCATCCGGCGGCCCCGCCTCCAACGATAACTACGTCGCTGGTGTCTGCCATGTCATGAACTCCTGAGTGTGTAGGTCGGTGTGATTATACGCGAAGTTGAGTTGAGGCGATTTGCTGCCAATCTCAATAATGTGATGTCGGTGAGTCAATTGTTTTATGTCGAAATTGGGCGCAGGTAGAGTATTCACTTCGAGAATGTAAAACCATGTTAGTCTTCCGCAATGCTCTTTTCGGCGACCGATATCCGAGGCAATCCGGGAGGCCGCAAGGCGTAAAACAAGCCGATCGCGACAACATAAGACACCAAGCTGAATATCCAGATGACTGTGTAGGCGCCTGTGACGGTGAACAGCGTCGCCCCCAGTATCGGCCCTAACCCTAAGGCTCCAAACTGGAATGGCCCCATGAGTCCTGTGATAGCTCCGAAGGACTCTCGACCAAAGTACCGTGCCAGCAGGA
>Ga0208113_1000961_pt1 | contig 13979 bp, 20 predicted proteins | sample Knorr_S7_td_NADW_FD_185598 | JGI IMG/M metagenome (GOLD analysis project Ga0208113, IMG submission 185598) | Marine microbial communities from Southern Atlantic Ocean transect - Knorr_S7_td_NADW_ad_2505m_LV_A (SPAdes) (version 2) | ecosystem: Environmental > Aquatic > Marine > Oceanic | place...
TTCTAACCGTCGCCTGAGGGGTGTTGGGACGAATTAACTCGTACCCTTCAATGAAGCCCTCTTGCGCCAGTATGCGCGCCAACTCTAGCTTCATCTTGGAAGCGGGAATCGACACCAGCGGATGGCGCACAATAATTGCATTGCGGATGCGAGTCAGCATGTCCGCGATTGGGTCTGTCACTGTCATATGTATTCCTATTTGCGTTGCGCGAAGGTTTGAATCGCTACCAACTGGCTTTTCTAACGCCTGGAAGCAGACCTTCCAGCGCCATATTCCTGAAACAGATGCGACACAATCCAAAGTGCCTGATGTACGCTCGCGGCCTGCCACAATTATTGCAGCGGTTGTGTTGCCGCACCTTGTAACGTTGTGGCCGTTTCCAGCGCTCTATTTTAGATGTCTTTGCCATATGTTAGTTCCCCATTGTGATGCTGGGCTATCCGACCAACGAATCTCTGGTTCGAGCGAAGGGCATTCCAAGATGCTCAAGCAATCGGAAACCTTCCTGGTCATTACGAGCGGATGTTACGATCGCGATTTGCAGGCCCCGAATCCGGTCGATATTGTTGTAGTCGATTTCCGGGAAAATCACCTGTTCCCTGATTCCCAGGGAGTAGTTTCCTCGCCCATCGAAAGAGTCCCTGGGCACGCCCTGGAAGTCGCGGATTCTTGGAAGCGACGAGTTCAGGAGCCTGTCCATAAATTCGTACATGCGGTTGTTTCTCAGAGTCACGCTCACGCCGATAGGCTGGCCTTCGCGAATTTTGAATCCGGCGATTGATTTCTTGGCCCGGGTAATTACGGGTTTCTGGCCCGTGATCGCCGTGAGGTCGCCGGTGGCGGCTTCCATTGCGCGGGCATTCACAAGCGCTTCGCCCATGCCGATATTCAGCACAACCTTATCCAAACGAGGAACCTGCATGACGCTGGTGTAATTAAATTCCTGGACCATCTGGGGGCGTATCTCGTCTCGAAGTCGCTGAAGCAAGCGGGGCATCGGTCGAGGCTCCGGGGCTGACCCGTTCGAGCCAGAGTCTGCAGACTCGTCTGCGCCCTCTTGATTTTGGTCTTCGGTCGTCATTCGATTACTTCCTCGCATTTCGCGCAAACCCGTGCTTTGTTCCCGTCGCCGAGATATCTATAGCTAATTCGGGTCGGCTTTGAGCAATGCACACACAACAACGAAACGTTCGCCGCAGGTATCGGCATCTCTTTCTTGATCAATCCACCCTGCTGAAACGCGCCAGTGGGCTTTTGATGCTTGGTTACAATATTGATTCCTTCAACGACCACTTTGTTGTGCTTCGAGTCTACGCGCGTGATATGACCTTGTTTGCCTCGATCACGGCCTTTTGTAACCATAACGTTATCGTTAGCATGGAGTCGCATCTAAAGCACCTCAGGGGCCAGGGACACAATCCTCATAAAGTCACGGTCGCGGAGTTCTCTGGCCACAGGGCCGAAGATGCGCGTTCCCCTGGGCATCTGGTCTTCGTTGATGATGACGGCGGCGTTATCGTCAAATTTTATATGGGAGCCGTCGGGCCGGCGATGGGCCTTGGACGTTCGCACGATAACTGCCCTGACAACCTCGCCCTTTCGGACAGCCGCCGCAGGGGTCGCTTCCTTGACCGAGGCCACGATGACGTCGCCTAGCCATGCGTACCTTTTGCCGCTTCCGCCAGGCACGCCGATGCAACTTATGACTTTCGCGCCAGAGTTGTCGGCAACTCTGAGTCGTGAATATATCTGAATCATGTCTGCGCTTTTCTCCCTTTAGCCTTGTGCTTCTTCTGAGTCACCATCAGTGGTTGACTCAGCGTCAGGTGTCGTCGAAGCAGATTCCGCCGCTTCGGCTTGATCGAGAGCAGATGTGGCCGCTGCGGAGGCCACGGACTCATCAACCTGAATCTCTTCAGGTTGCAGTTCGGCGATTTCCCGGCTGGAAAGAATCTCTGCCAGTTTCCATCGTTTCGTCTTGGAAATTGGCCTAGATTCGACGATACGCACCACGTCTCCCAGTTTTGCCTGATTTTCGGGATCGTGGGTCATGAATCGAGTTTCGCGCCGCACGGCCTTTTTGTATATGGGATGTGGGCTGCTCCAGCCGTAGGCGACTATCACGGTTTTGTCCATCTTGTCGCTAACGACCCGGCCAATTCTCACTTTACGTCGCTCGTAGCTCATACGCCTGCTCTCGCTAGTTCACGCTCTCGGGCCACCGTGTTGATGCGCGCGATGCGTTTTTTTGCTTTCTTGATTTCGTTCACATTGGCAAGCTGCATGGTTGCGGCCCTGAAGCGCAGGTTCATCAGCTCTCGATGCGTTTCATATAATTCGGTTGCGAGGTCCTCGTCGGACAAAGCTCTCAGGTCATCAATTTCCATTATTCGCCCTTCGAATGGGAACGCGACGATTGTCGCGGATATGTTGATCGGAAACGTTAGGCTGCATGCCTAGTAACGATTTTGGTGCCCATCGGCATCTTGGAGGACGCCAGGCGAAGCGCCTCGCGTGCGACATCATCAGGCACGCCGGATATCTCATAAATGATTCGGCCTGGCTTGACCGTCGCGACCCAATGGTCGACAGGGCCTTTGCCGCTGCCCATGCGAGTTTCTGCCGCGCGGGCGGTTACCGATTTATCCGGGAATATGCGAATCCACAGTTTTCCGCCTCTTCTGGCATAGCGGGTCATCGCTCGGCGACCGGCTTCAATTTGCCGAGAGGTTACCCAAGCGGCCTCGGTGGACTTGAGTCCGTAGTCACCGAAATTTAACGTGCTTCCCTGGACCGACAAACCTTTACGGCGGCCCCGGTGCATGTTCCTGAATTTAACTCGTTTGGGTTGGAGCATTGTCGTCTGCCTCTGCTTGTGGTTCGGTTTCGGTAGGTGCTACCGGAGGGGCCGGTGGCGGCGTCGCCGCTTGGGGTTCCACGACTGGCGGGACCGCAGGTGGTGGAGTCTCAAGTGGCGTTGGCTGTGCCGGAGCAGGCGTCGTTGGCGGAACGACGGCTGGCGGCTCTGGCGTTACTGCTGCTGGAGGAACTGCAACTGGCGGCACAGCGGTCGGCGGGACTGACGGCTGGGCAGCTGGGGCAGGTTCAGCAGGCGGCGTGACCACCGTTGGTTGAACAGGCGACGCGACGGATGGAGCAACGATTGTCTCCACGACCGGCTGTTCTGGTTCCGCTCGAAGGGTCACTTCAATCGGCGAAATCTCCTCTTCAATCTCCGGCTCTGGTGGGGCTTCAGGGAGAATGTCGCCTTTGTATATCCATACTCTGACGCCAATGCGTCCAAATTCAGTGGCGGCCTCGGCGAGTCCATAGTCGATATCCGCCCTGAGTGTGTGCAGTGGCACGCGACCCTCCAGCACTTTTTCAGTGCGGGCAATGTCCGCGCCGCCAAGCCTTCCGCCGCAAATGACTTTGATCCCTTGAGCGCCGGCCTGCATCGTTCGAGTTACCGATTGCCTGATGGCCCGCCTGAATGCGATGCGACGCTCCAACTGATCGGCGATATTGCGGCCTACCAGATATGCGTCTAGCTCCGGCTGCCGGATTTCCTGCACATTCAGCCTGGCTCGACGGTCAGTCAGAGCCTCAAGTTCCTTGCGTAGTTGCTCGACCCGCTGGCCTCCGCGACCGATTACGATTCCCGGCCGGGCAGTGTGTATTGTAATAATTACATCACTACTACCGCGCTCAATATCCACTTTGGATATTCCGGCTTCGGGATAGTTCGTTGAAATCTGTTTCCGTATCTTCAAGTCTTCCAGCACGAGAGCACGGTAGTCTGCCTGCTTATGGGCGAACCAGCGGGCGTGCCAGTCTTTGACAATTCCCAGTCGAAATCCGATTGGATGAGTTTTCTGGGCCACTCTAGAGCTCCTGTTCGTCCACCACGACGGTGAGATGGCAGTTTCGTTTAATTATTCTGTTCGCTCGGCCACGTGCCCTTGCGCGGAAACGCTTTAGGCTCGGACCATCGTTTGCGTATATTTCTACGATCCTCAGATCGGCACTGTTCAAGAAAAGCTCGTTTTCAGCGTTTGCTGTTGCGGATTTAACGACCTTGGCTATCTTGGTAGCCGCGGGCGAAGGCAGGAACTGGAGAATATGCAGAGCATTTTCCACTTTCTCGCCTCGCACGAGGTCGATAATCCGTCTCATTTTGTTGGCCGATATACCGGTGTCTTTAGCGGTGGCGCTTATTGGCATTTCATTTCCTGATATTCGCCTGTCTGAATCTTATAAGGTTAACTGGTCACGGACAATTAACGGACGGCAGAGGCTCGTTCCGACTTCGAGGAGTGACCCCGAAAGGTGCGGGTGGGAGCGAATTCGCCCAGCTTGTGACCGACCATGTTTTCTGTGATGAACAACGGGACGTGACGGCGTCCGTCATGGACAGCAATGGTCAACCCAAGCATATCGGGCATGATCGTCGATGCGCGAGACCACGTTCGTATCACGGCCTGGCTGTTGCTTTGACGAGCCTGGTCAACCTTCTTCGCAAGTTTCTCTTGCACGAACGGACCTTTTTTAATTGACCTCGACATTGCTGACCTCTTTCATAATCGACTGTGTTGCCGCAGGCGGATTGCCCAGCGGTTAGTATAGCTACTTCTGGTATCTGCGACGCACGATGAATTTGTTTGTGGCCTTGTTCCTTCGAGTGCGCGCGCCCAGAGCTGGCTTGCCCCAGGGGGTCTTCGGTCCCGGCATCCCAATCGGCGACCTGCCCTCGCCGCCGCCGTGGGGATGGTCTCTGGGATTCATTACAACGCCTCGAACTTCAGGCCTTCGCCCCATGTGGCGTTTGCGGCCTGCTTTGCCCAATTTGGTGTTTTTGTGATCAAGGGCGCTTACCTGCCCAATTGTTGCCATACAAGTGCTAAGGACATTTCGCATCTCACCCGACGGCAAACGGAGCAGGGTGTACTTGTCTTCACTAGCAAGAACCTGGGCAGAGCTTCCAGCGCTTCTCACAATTTGGGCGCCCCTGCCAACGCTAAGCTCAACGTTGTGAACCGTGGTGCCAGCCGGTATCGCATTGAGGGGCAGCGCGTTCCCTGTGCGGATGGGTGCGTCCGGCCCGGACTGCACCGTGTCACCGACTTTCAGGCCATTGGGCGCGACGATGTATCGCCAGTCGCCGTCCGGATATTTTATCAGGGCGATTCTCGATGACCTGTTAGGATCGTACTCGATAGTCGTGACTTCGCCGGGAACGCCAAACTTGTCGCGTTTGAAGTCAATGACGCGATAGCGCCTCTTGTGTCCGCCGCCCCTGTGTCGAACTGTGATGCGGCCTTGGCCGTTGCGTCCGCCAGTCTTTTTTAAGGGCCGAAGCAGGGACTTTTTGGGCTTCCGCGTCGTAATATCATCGGTTGTCTGGAGCACCAGCCCTCGCTGGCCGGGGGTTGTTGGCTTGCGTGTTTTGAGAGGCATTTATACACCCTCGAATATAGTGATAGTGTCGCCCGGGGACAACAAAACGATCGCCTTCTTCCAAGATCGTCCTTGGGCGATACGAGGGCCGAATCGTTTTCGTTTTCCACGAACGTGCATTGTGTTGACCTGAAGAACGTCAACATTGAAGGCTTCTTCAACCGCTTCCTTGATCTGGTGTTTGGTGGCGTTTAGAGCAACCTCGAATGTGTAGCGCCCTTCCTCTTGAAGAATCGTGCTTTTTTCGGTGATTACCGGACGCCTTAATATGTCAAATACTTGCATTGCCTAGTTCTCCTCACCTTCAGCGACTGCCTCAGGAACCGGAGATGGCTTGCGCTGGAACCTGCCGCCCCAAATCACCTCTGCGTTGCGAACAGCGGCCTCCGTCATGACGATCGACTGGAAGTCTAATATATCTGTGGCGTTGAGCGACTGGCTTGGGATGGCTTTGAGTCGGGGTATGTTGTTGGAAGCGCGAATCACATCGGAACTAGCCCCGTCAGCCACCAGCAGTATCGAAGGCCCGGCGCCGACCGCGTTTAGCGCGTTCATCAGGTTTTTAGTTTTGGCGTTTGCCAGGTTCAGGTCTTCAAACACGATCAACTTGCCGTCGCGGGCCTTGGCTGAAAGAGTTATCACCAAAGCCAGCCTCTTCATGCGTTTGGGGGTCCGTTGTCGATAGCTTCTGGGAGCGGGGCCAAAAACCGTCCCGCCGCCCTTCCATTGGGGTGCGCGAATGGTTCCGGCACGAGCGCGACCTGTGCCCTTCTGCGGCCTGGGCTTGACCCCTCCGCCGGACACTTCGGAGCGCGTCTTAACCTTTGCTGTCCCTTGCCTGCGATTAGCTAGCTGGCCGACCATTACCTGATGCACGACTGCGTCATTCTGGCGTCGAGCGAATACGTCGTCTCGGACGTCAATTTCGCGGACGACGCTGCCTCTTGTGTTATTGACGGGGAGCTTCACTTGAGTGCCCTTTTCCTGCTTCCAGCCCTCCGGAGCAACACGATGGAGTTGCGTCCGCCGGGAACGGAGCCTTTGATAAACATTAAATTACGCTCTGGGTCAGAGGCGACAACCTCAAGGTTACGAGTGGTGATCCTGGCGTTGCCCATATGGCCTGCCATTTTCATCCCTTTGATTACGTGACCGGGAGACGAACCCGCGCCGATTGAGCCGGGCGCGCGATGGCGGTCTGACTGGCCGTGAGTTTTCGGGCCGCCACTGAAACCCCAACGCTTGACGCCGCCCTGAAAGCCTCGGCCCTTCGAGGTTCCTGTGGCGTCAATTTTGTCGCCGGCTTCAAACAATTCAGCGTTGATCTCTTGGCCAACTTCGACGTCTGACGGATCGTCGACTCCGAACTCACGGAGATGCCGAAAAAGCTTGTCGACGGACGAGAGGTGTCCCTGTCTGGGCTTGTTGAGTTTGCGAACTTCTTGGAACCCAAGCTGAACGCCCGTGTAACCGTCGGAGTCAGGAGTCTTTACCTGAGTTACGATGCATGGGCCTGCCTGCACCACGGTGACGTCATCAGATCTTCCGTCTTCATGGAACATCTGGGTGGTGCCGATTTTTTTTGCTATCAATCCGTGTATTGCCATCTTGGTCCAAACTGTCCTTGATGATTCTCGAATAAATTTCAGCTGCAACAAGCCTGCAGCCAAAATATCTAGGCGGGTCTGATTTATGCCCAGTCCCAGATGACTCGGTTTACAACTTGATCTGGATATCCACCCCTGCGGGCACGTTCAGCCTAGTTAGCTGATCAATTGTCTTGGACGTGGGCTCCAGGATGTCAATCAGACGGTTGTGTGTTCTTATTTCGAAGTGCTCCCTGGAGTCCTTGTCGATGTGCGGGGAGCGCAGCACGCAGAAACGCTTTATCGACGTGGGCAAAGGAACCGGCCCAGACACACGAGCGCCCGTGCGCTCAGCGGCTTCGACTATCTGCCCTGCAGATTGGTCGAGTATCCGGTGATCATACGCCTTTAGGACTATTCTGATCTTTTGCCTATTTGACATTGTCATGATTGTTGTCTCGCCATTTCAGTTTTCCCCGATTAGACCTCGGCTTCGAAGCCCTTGGGAACTTCCAGATAATTATCAAATTCCATGCTGAAGCTTGCTCGGCCTTGGGTCAATGAACGCAATGAATTTGCGTAGCCGAAACTTTCTCCCAGTGGAATCCGCGCTCCGATGACTTGTATATCGCCAGTGCCTTCAATATTCTGAATCTGTGCGCGCCGCCGCCCCAGATCTCCAATCACTTCGCCCAAATAGTCGCCCGGAGTGACCACTTCTATTTTCATCACAGGTTCGAGCAGGAACACATGCGCTCGGGCCACCAGCGTTTTTGTCGCCATAGAGCCTGCGATCGCGAACGACATTTTGGACGAGTCAACATCGTGGAACGTCCCGTCGGTCAGCGTAAGTTTCACATCCACTATTGGGAATCCCGAGAGCGGGCCAGCTTGGAGCGCTTCTCTCGCGCCCTCTTCGACTGCAGGTATGAACTCCTGGGGTATCGCGCCGCCTCTAATCTTGCTCTCAAACTGAATGCCTGAGCCTTCTTTAAGCGGTTCGATGTCCATCCAAACGTGTCCGAACTGGCCATGTCCGCCGGTCTGGCGCACGAATCGGCCTTCGGCGGTGGCTTTGGACCTAATGGTCTCTCGGTAGGCCACTCGTGGCTTACCGACGTTGGCCTCTACTCTATACTCACGCTTCATTCGGTCGGTGATGATGTCCAGATGAAGTTCGCCCATCCCAGAAACGACCGTTTGGCCCGTTTCATCGTCGTATATTATTTTGAAAGTCGGATCCTCATCGGCCATCTTGATCAGCGCGTCGGACAGTTTGTCCTGATCGCCCCGAGATTTCGGCTCGATGGCGATTGAGACGACAGGGTCCGGAAATGTGATTGTTTCCAAGACGACCGGATTGTTGATGTCGCAAATCGTGTCGCCGGTGACGGTGTCTTTGAGGCCCACCGCGGCGACTATCTGGCCGGCGTTGACCTCTTCCAGATCCTCTCGACGTTGGGCGTTCATAAGAACAAGCCTGCCAAGGCGTTCGCGTCGCTTCCTCGAAGCGTTATAAACCATCGATCCCGAATCCACATGGCCTGAGTAAACCCTGAAATAGACCAATCTTCCTATATACGGATCGGCTACAGTCTTGAACGCAAGTGCCGAAAACGGTTCGTCAGTCGCATGTCGGGTGAGTGGCTCTTCGGTGCGGGGATCTTTTCCTTGTGTGGGGACAACGTCAAGAGGAGAGGGGAGGTAGTCGCCGATGGCGTCTAGGAGAGGTTGGATTCCGCGATGCTTGAGGGCTGTGCCACAAACCACCGGCACGATCCGATAATCGATAGTCGCCTGTCGCAACGCCTGCTTAATTTCTTCGTTAGATATCTCTTCATCTTCCAGGTACTTCATCATCAGGTTATCGTCGGTCTCGGCGATCTTCTCGATGAGCGCCGCCCGATAGTTGCGAAACTCTTCGATCATCTCTTCAGGCACCGGTCCTTCGACGGGGTCCACGGGGCCTTCCTCTAGGTAGGTGTATGTCCGTTCCTCGATGAGATCGACTACGCCCTGGAAATTATCCTCGGCGCCAATCGGAATTTGTATTGCCACGGGGTTGGCTTTCAAGCGGTGGGCAATGCTGTCGATGGCTCGGAAGAAATCCGCTCCTACCCTGTCCATCTTGTTAACGAAACAGATTCTGGGAACGCTGTACTTGTCCGCCTGCCGCCAGACCGTCTCTGACTGAGGCTGCACTCCGGCTACGGCGTCGATTACGACAACGCCGCCGTCGAGAATTCGCAAACTGCGCTCGACCTCGGCAGTGAAATCAACGTGGCCGGGGGTGTCGATGATGTTGATGTCGTACTGTTTCCAGCTAGCGGTCGTCGCGGCGGAGGTGATTGTGATGCCGCGTTCGCGCTCTTGAGCCATCCAATCCATTACCGTCGTGCCTTCGTCTACGCCGCCGATTTTGTAAATCCGGCCGGCAAAGAACAGCACCCGCTCGGTCACGGTTGTCTTCCCAGCGTCAATATGGGCAATGAACCCAATATTGCGGATATTTTCTAATGAAGTTGTTGTTGTTGTCATCTGACTTTCCGGTGTCCCAGCGCTTGCTATAGACTACCAGCGATAATGGGCAAAGGCTCGGTTAGCCTCGGCCATTCTGTAAAGGTCTTCGCGTCGTTTGACTGCCGTTCCCTGGCCGCGAGAAGCTTCAAGCAATTCTGCCGACAGCCTGTCCGCCATCGGACGCCCGGACCGTGACCGCGCCGCGGTGATAATCCATCGCATTGCCAACGCCAACCGTCGCTCGGGCCTGACTTCAGTTGGGACCTGATACGTCGCGCCGCCAACCCTTCGGGACTTGACTTCAACCATCGGCATTGTGTTGCGAATAGCCATTTCAAAGACTTCGATCCCTGGCCTTCTGGCTTCTTCGCTGGCCTGATCGAGAGCGCCATAGACGATGCGCTGTGAAGTCGTCTTTTTCCCGTTGAGCATTACTTTATTGATGAACTGAGCCAGCTCAATGTTCTTGAATCTGGGGTCTGGAGTGATTTTTCTTTTTTCGGCTCTGCGTCTGCGCGCCATAGTCGTATCCTTCTGGTCCTCTGGCTTGATATTGCGTCAAAACTGGCTCGTTGAGCCAGTCAGATTCGGAACGTTCCTAGCCTAGGCGTTCCGCTTTGCGCCGTACTTGCTCCGTCCGCGTTGCCTGTCGATGACGCCACCTGTGTCCAGCGCTCCGCGAATGACATGATATCGGACCCCTGGCAGGTCTTTGACTCGACCGCCCCTTATCAGGACTACCGAATGCTCCTGAAGGTTGTGGCCCTCACCGGGAATGTACGCCGTGACTTCCATCCCATTGGTGAGCCTGACTCGCGCGACTTTGCGTAGAGCGGAGTTCGGCTTCTTTGGCGTTTGAGTCCTTACCTGGATGCACACGCCTCGTTTTTGCGGGGCACCAGAAAACTTCTTCGTCCTGTTTTTCAAGGAGTTGAAGGAGAATCGCAAAGCAGGCGCTTTTTCCTTCTTTTGCTTCAGCCTGCGAGGCTTCCTGATTAGCTGATTTACCGTAGGCATAGCATGTCCTTTAAGAAATTTCACACAGAGAAAAATCAAACGAGCCGCCACTTATGGCGACAAACACAGATTGTACTCACTCGAACTTGCGGTGTCAAATACTCAACGGCTCAGTTTTTCGTGCCTGCCGAAGCGTGGACGTTTCTGAGCCGGTTATGGTCGATCCAAGCTGTTGATGGTGGATCGGTTTCAATGATTATAACCAATTGCAGCGTCGAATATCGAGAGGAGAAAACGACTGTCCGATCAGACGTGCATCAAGAGACAATTGCGTCCAGATTGCCGCCCTCGCTATGAGGGCCGACTACGGGAATCAACGACCCGGATTCCGATTCTCGCATACACCGTCAGTTTTTGATCAACATCCCAGGCTGTCATCTCCGACAGTAGCTGGTGATCCGCTTGTTCGCGGTGATCTGGCTGATCTTGTTGCCACAATCAGGACATTCTTGCCCGCCTTTGTTAGTGGCCCGCGAGGAAGTCGCGCAACTTGTGGCCCAGTTGGCCGTTCATTCTATCTCGAACCACCAAAGTGGCATCCACAATGGCCTGGCGCGCGCTGTGGTGGATTCGACGCAACTCATCGGGAGACAACTGTTTACAGCGCTTGAACGGATAGACCTTCGCGTCAAAAAGAATTTCGTCCGCGCAAGCGTTCCCAATTCCTGACAGCACGCGACCGCAAGTGAGAATGCCCTTGATCTCTCCGTGGAACCCTTTGAAACGAGACTTGAAATCTTCCAGGTCGATGTCGTCCAGAACGTCGGGGCCTTGGTCGTTCAACCCAGGCACTTCGTTCAACTGATCATTGGATACGTAGTAGAACATTCCCATCTGCCGGTCGTCAGTGTACCGGAGTTGCGAGTCGCCGTTGAGACCCAGCAGGATGCAAGTGCGTTTCAACACCCTTAGTTTTGTCGGACAAAACTGAAGCCCGCCAGTCAACTTCGGGTTAATCACTATCGCCCTGTCACCAGACAGTTCAAAAAGCGAGAATTTGCCGCGTCGGGTCTATTTCGTGAATGTCCGGCCAATCATGTCGTCTTGAATATCGCCCTGGAACAACTTCAAGACGCTTGATTTGAGCACATGGGCTTCCGAAACCTCATCGCCTACAAGATTCTGGGCGAGATAATCTTTGACGACTTCCATCTCTGGAGCTTCAGGCATCGCGCTCTCCTGAACAAGACATCGCCGTAGATTCCTTAGCTTATTCGACAATCGTAACAGCGGATGTGGACGAAAGTGGTAGGGGAACGCGCGTCCTTCAACTCCCAATCGGTCCTCGATCAATGCGAATACGATGATTCTGATGTTGTCAGAGGCGAGTTTGCGGCGGTATCATAAACGGTACCGCGCAAGCTTTCAGGATATTTCGATGATCCATCGAGCTCGAACCTGTGCACGTTGCGCCTTCAACCTTTGTGGGCCGGTAGCTCAGTTTGGCAGAGCATCGGACTTTTAATCCGAGTGTCCTGGGTTCGAATCCCAGCCGGCTCACTTTTCTTAGTCACAAAGACCCCCTCTGAGAGCATTATTACGCAAGTGGGGGTCTCGGATTAAAAGTCCGATAATCCGCGTCACCGCAATCCTCTGACTTTCCCTGCGCGTGCCTGACCGTACGAGTTTCAGGCACGTCAGGCCAGTATGGTCTCCCCTTCCTTCACCGCGTTTACCTGTCCTTCTCCGAAAGTTTGTCGGCAAAATGTAGGCAAACTTAGCAGTCCCAGATCGCGCCCATCACTGAAGTGAATCGGGGTCAGAGTCCCGTGGACTTATGCATGGTGGCCATGAAGGACTTACGCAAGCAGACGGCGTGTCTCCACATTAGGAGCATGGCGACGGTGGTAGGGCTTAACCCTTTGGAGAGCAATGTATAGATACCCCGACGGTTTGCTTTCCGCAAAAAGCCCCTTCGTGAGCGCTGGCCAAAGCCCTAGACTTTGATTGGAGGAGCCGCCATGTTGACGTTGTTATTGTTGAGAGAGTGGGTAACTACGTCAAAGAAACTGTTGGCGTTGCTTGTCGCGGTGTTTGTGTCAGGTATTTCCCTTGTTGGATGCGGTGGCGCAGAGGTACAAAAAGACCTCACAGAACTACGGGCGGACGTTGCGGAGCTGAAGTCTGAGATAAGGGGTCTCCGGACGGTGATCGGTACGGTTCAATCTGAACAGTTACAGAACTACTTGAACATCGTGGATATCAAGGCGGGTGACGAACCCTGGAACAACGCTGAAGAGTGCAAGGACGTGGTGGGCGAGTTAACATAACCTACGGTTCGTCCGCCGCTGAGGGAGGAACCGGGGACAGGGAGAACGAAAGCAGATTTACTGATTAGATCATAACCGTGAGTCCGATGATCCCGGTTATCCCCCCAGATTACGATGGCCCCATAAATATCTGGATCCGTCTCGCTGCCATCTTCCGCTACGATAACGAAATTCCATCCCCATATCTCATCAACCCCACACAATATTCGCTGTTAGTGTCACACCCGGCCAACTCAGCGAGACTAGAAATTAGTCAGAGAAGATTGACGGCATTCGTGAATGACCCTACGATGGTTCTCGTCGAGGTTGGATGCGCCAACGTAGCTGATTTAGGGAATTCTGGCCAAAGAGGGATTAAGCCATGACGGAAAGACCGCTTCAGGGCAAAGTCGCCATCGTCACCGGGGCCGGCAGCCCCATCGGATTGGGCTACGCGATGACCCTGGGTCTAGTGCGCGCGGGCGCTCGGGTGGCGATGATGGACGTCAACCAAGAATGGCTGGACGAGAGCGGAAACCGGGCCCGCGAGCTGGGAGGCGACAACTGCGTGCTTCCCATCCTGGCGGATGTCTCGGACCCGGAGTCGGTTCAGAAGGCGGTGGACAGGACCATCTCAGAGCTTGGTGGCCTCCACATCCTGGTCAACAACGCCGGCATTAACTCCGGGTCGACCGATCAGCCAAAATTCTGGGAAACCTCGATGGAGACATGGGCCGGTGTGGTATCAATCAACTTCAGTGGCGCGTTCTATATGGCCGGGGCTGTAGTCCGGCACATGATAGACCAAGGCTGGGGACGCATCATCGGGGTCACCACCAGCATGGACAGCATGTGGCGCAGAGGAGGGTCTCCATACGGCCCCTCCAAGGCGGGCCACGAGGCACTTGTCGCCATCATGGCCCAGGACTTGGAGGGCACCGGGGTAACCGCCAATGTTCTTGTCCCAGGTGGCGCTACACACACAAACATGACAGCAGCGAATGCCCGCTATGATCCGTCCGACCTACTCAAGCCCGAGGCGATGCAGGCCCCAGCGGTGTGGCTGGCATCCGAAGATTCCGGCGAAGTCACAGGCCAGAGGCTGATCGCCTACTACTGGGACGAGAGCTTGCCAATACAGGAACGCCT
>Ga0208113_1000966_pt1 | contig 13950 bp, 17 predicted proteins | sample Knorr_S7_td_NADW_FD_185598 | JGI IMG/M metagenome (GOLD analysis project Ga0208113, IMG submission 185598) | Marine microbial communities from Southern Atlantic Ocean transect - Knorr_S7_td_NADW_ad_2505m_LV_A (SPAdes) (version 2) | ecosystem: Environmental > Aquatic > Marine > Oceanic | place...
ACGCTTGCCGCCTTACCCATTCTTTGTATAATGCTTGGCATAGAGACAAAAGCAGTTAAAAAAGCTTCTTGCTCTAAAGTGGTTTTTCTTTATCTTCTCTTGTTTAGAAGGTTAAAGAAAAATGAAGCCAGTATGATGGAATTGGTAGACATGACGGATTCAAAATCCCAGTGTTATTTCGTTAATCTGGTCTTAAGCCCTTAATTTTAAAGGGTTTAATTTGAAAAATATTAGTTTTCTTAAATTGTATATTTGTGTATATTTTAAGGTTCTAATAAAAGTTAAAGTGCCGCTATGGTGGAATTGGTAGACACAGGGGATAAACAGTGTCTGAAGTCGAAAGACTGAAAAAAATAATGAGTCCCACTTTTGAGTGATCAGAAGATTAAGAACTGGATGAATTGCTGGAAAGTCTGAACATGTAATGATGAAGATAATCAGCAGCCAAGCCTACAGAGTTAGGAAGGTTCAGAGACTACCTGAGCAGTAGCGATACAGCTTAATAACAGGAAGTAGCTTAGAGTTAATAGCTAAGTGAAACAGCGTCCAGCCCTCGCGTTAGAGGTGATGATATAGTCCGACTACTGTGAAAGCAGATAGATTTCCGTCAAAATCCCCCGCTGAAAGGCGTGACAGTTCGAGTCTGTCTAGCGGCACCATTTTTTAATTTGTCAGATATTCTTCGCATATTTATCAAATAAATACTCCCTCTTTATTCAATAAATACTTTTTATTTATTTTGTAATCAAATCCCTTTGAGCACAATTAACTACCATTTTAGCATAACTGAATAACAAATTTCACAAAGTACCAACCCACCTTGATCATTAAAGTTAATTAGATACTTACCCTTTGTAAAAGGCGGACCTCTATCATGATCTCTTATATCAACCGAGCAAGACTGGCATTCCGTTATTTTATTATCCCACTCATACCAATACGGGCCATGACAACGCACCATCTGATACATTGTCATATTCACCTTTGTCATTTCAGGTGTGTAGTAATAAAGCTTGCAAGCTACAAGAGACTCTATTAAATCGTTAATAAGCTGAGTATCTTGCTCACAAAGTTTCTTTTTTAACTCACACTGCAACATATGAAGCCACTTATGCTCATTAAAGCTCAGCAGCATGTTGTCTATCCAGTTCATCGATAAGCTTGTATAGAGCAAGCTCAAGCTCTGGTACGCTATCTTTTATATAGTCGATATCGGAGCAAGGGATATTATAATGAATAACGCACTTTCCCTCGGCTTCAGGAACATCTTCACCGCAAATAATGCAATATTGCTTAGACCTCTGTTCGAATAAGTGAAGTGTATTCTCATAGCCATTATTCGACTTTTCACCATACGAAAATATGGAATAATCTATTATAAAGCCTTGTGATTTGTCTTCATCAGCGTAGCGTACATCATGCACGATCAGACGTTCTTCAAAGCGTGACTTCTGCAAACGCATACTCATATCATAACAAGCGGCGAGAAACAGCGGTACGAGACCGACATCTATATTGATTTGCTCACATATAACATTACTGATTGATTTAACGCGAGGATGGCACGTGAGGATGTGGTTTAGATAATCTTGCTTCAATACTCTCATAACCTTATAAACTCTCCAGTTTGTTTAATTAAGGTTATTGTAATATATTTTATTAGTTTTTATAAATTATTTAACTGAATTATATTGACTTTATCTTATAAATATACGACAATGTAATTGAATCATTGAGGAGAGACTGATTACCTTTCTTAGATTCTGCATTTTGGTTATGCTTACAGTACTAAACCCCAATCCCCCCGGTTGGGGTTTTTTTACGTCTTGGGGGAGTAAAAGATGAAGTGGTCTAGGCTGACCACCCATCTAATACTAGATAACTTGGTCTAGTGGTATCTCGTCGAACTCAGAATAATCTTCACCTATTGCGATTGCATTCAGTTCTATCATCTCTTGCTGATTAAGTTCTACAATTCTCGCAACTGACTTTAATGATTGAGGATAAGCCATATCATAGAAGCGCAGTAGCTCATTTGCGGTAGCTTCAGAGATTTGCATTAGATATTCAGTCTTGCCATTTTTCTTATTGCGAATCGTTGGCTTGCTTTCTTTAGTTTTGCCACTTTTATCTGTCACTTCTGTTTTTACTTCAGTGACTTCTAAGCCAAACTCTTTCTTCAGTAAGTTCTTAACAATCCAAGCTGAAGTGCTGATTTTAATATGAGGGAAAAGCGCTTTGAATACATAGATAGCTTTCTCTGAGTGGCTTCCAAAATCTATTTCTTCAGTAGCTAAGAAATTAAAGAACTCATCGTAATTCTGCTTGCTAAACTCGCCATTAAGAGACTTATTGAGGCCAAGGCAGTCAAATAGCTTTCTAATAATAATGGCCTTACCTTGCTGCATATAGAACCTTGAGGTCTGCTGATTGTTAGCCATGTATAAATTATCAATCTTGGTTCTGCCGTAACCATCTGCATCAAAGTTGAATACTTCGTTAAATAGTTGCTCTTCAGTGCTAGAGTTTATTCCATAGAAACGAAATACATTATCAGCATAACTAAGTCTTTTTTCATCAATTTGCCTTAGCTCATCTTCTTTTTCGCTGATGCCTTCTAACTCCATTTCCTTAAGTGCATCAAGAGTTCTGTATATTGATAGTCTTTCTAACTTCTCTTCCTGCTTTGCATTGAGTTCACGTTTATTTAATGCTTTTGAAGATTGTTGATAGTTATACTCGATTTCATAGCCTTGAATCTCAAACATTGAAAGCACGTTGTTAGCGTAGTCTTGACGCATTTCATTATTGTATTTAATGCGATCAATAACATCTCTTGCAGCATCGTTATTCTTTAATAATTTCTCTTTATTTTCTACTTCTGTCGATAGGATACCTTTTTTTAGCTCATCATAGAAAATTGAGTTCCAGTGAATTTGTGGAGCTTTAGGTATATCGCTTATATGCAGTGCTTTCATTAAATTAAGTCTATCTCTATCAGACCATTGAAGCATATCTAATAGCGCTACTGTTTGATGACCAATCATTGATAACAAATCAAATTTAGAAAACATGCTAATTCCATTTTTCCAAACGCTTGTAGATAGAACATGGTCGTATTTGTTCACAAAGTCTGTCGGGTTCTGCATATGCTTCATATTGTCGCTTTCAGCAAAGAAGGATGCATCAACAGCGATATTTTTGATATCAAAGCCTTTATTGATCTCAATATCCATTGCTCTGAACTTGCTCTTACCACCACTATGTTTACAGTCACTAAAGGTTAAAGCGCGGCCTTTGCCATCAATAGTATTTCTTATGTTTTGTATAGCTACATTTCTGTTTGCGAAGTAAGTTAGCTTTTTGGCTGGTCTTTTGTGCTCAATGATTGGTTTAATTAATACTAATTGTCTGCCAGTTCTTTTCACGAAGTGATCTGCTGACTGCTGGCTCAAATGAGCATCAGTTAGTACGACTGTCTTTGTGTTTTTTAATGAGTGATTAAAAGCCGATTGAGCCTTAGCTTTCTCTTCTAATGAGCCTGTCTTACCGACGATATCAGCTAGCAAAGCATCTCTACAGCTTTCGTACTCTTCGAAGATAGCTAGCTCTGCATTTTCTCTACTTGACTTAAATGCTGGCGTTAATAACGCTGAATATAAGCATGAGAAAATGGTGTTTTGCTTATCAATTGTCTTGGCTTCTAGTGCCTTCTTATAATTTCTTTCATCACTACATAAAGCATTTGTTAAAGTGATTGTTGATGTCATCACAAGAGTCTTTTTATTAGCTTCTTCATAAAGCTTAACCAGTCTCTTAATAACTTCTGTTTTACCAATCCCTTTAGGACCAGTTAAAGCATAACCTGCATTTGGGTTATCAAAGATATACTGTGCAGCATCGTCATAATTCATTTCTAGTTCAATGATATCTTTGCCATCTGGAGTTACTTGAATTCGACTAAGATTCTTTGCTCTTCTTTGAGCTAGCTTTGTATCAAACTCACTTAATAAATATTCGAATGAGCTTTTACCGTTTGATAAGGTTAACCTAGGAGCTGAACGATCAAGTATCTCTTTAGCTTTGTTAAGGCTGTATTTGTTTGGTGTTTGCTTAAACAACAAATTTAATAATCTGATTGCACTGTCCTTAAATAAAACCTCTTCAGTGCATTGGCTTGTTAAAAGCATTTCCGCTTCTAGCTGAGTTACCTTTTTGCCAGAGTTACTCACAAAATCAAATAAGTGACCATTGATGTAACATTTCTTCTGATATTTGATTGCTAGCTTTGCAGCACTATATGAGTTGTTGCCTGCTGCAACGATGATGACTGTTTTGCCGTTATGTACATCTTCTTCAAGCAGTGCCTGAATCTGCATGTATTCGTCTTTATATATTTCTGAATGGGGTATCGCAGGGATAATTTCTGTGCTCCCAGTTATGCACAATAATACTGTATTCATTTTGGTTTCTCTGTTTCAAATTTGGAATGTGAATGATTAGTTCACTGCTTACATCTATTAATTTATCGCATATTATATAATAAGTCAACAATACATTAGCATTAAATATATACTAACGAACTAATATTTTCTCAGACCAAATCATCCGTTTGAATTAAATTCAAAACCTCTATAGTTATCTTATTAAGTACTTTTAATAGGTTTTGAATAAGCAATATCCTTTTATCTAGATAATAATGAACATACAGCAATGCTATTCTTTCCATTCTTCTGACGAAGAACATTTTCTATTTGTACTTCTGGTTTGTCTCTCTCTTCAAAACCTACTTTATCTATCTTTATAAGTACTTTTATGAGGTTTTGAATGTCTTTCTCTATATTGGTAGCTTCAACTTCAAAAGCTATATAATTACTTTATTAAGTACTTTTGATAGGTTTTGAAGGAATAAAAAGAAGAACAACAAGACCAATAGACAAATTACGCTCGTAAGAGCGCAGAAGAGATAGATGTGCTGTATAAATCCGTTTATTTTAAAACACTCGCATGATATACTATAGCGTAAAATATATCAATTTAATAATAAATGGACTTATTATGAAATTACGCATTAGGCTACCTTTGCCTTTTTATAAAAATAACAGCAAAGCGCTGATGACTATGAATGTCTATCGTAATGCTCATTTCAGACAGCAGGCTGCTTTTAAAAGGAATTATGGCGAGATTTGCTCAGAATCAATTAGGACTGTTGCAACAGGTCAGCCCTTCACTTTTATTCGCTTGGAATATGAGCTTCACATAAAGCCTACCAAGGGAAAGCCAACCAAATTAAATCCATTCAAAGGCTCAAAGCCAAAGAACATTGATTTATCTAATGTCCTTTCAATCGTAGATAAAACGTTTTGTGATTCTCTTCAAAAAGAAAACCTCATCAGTGATGACACTATCGAGTTTGTTCAGTCTGTTCACTATGAAGTTAACCCTTGGGCTACAGAAGAATATGTACTCGTTACCATCACTGAAGTTAAGCCTAAACAGGATTTAAGATTAATTACCAATGCCAATCAAATGCAGGAGCTATCTATAGCGGCATAGCCATTTGGCACGAAAAGTAAAGGATTACTAATGGCAAATAAAAAAGTAAATATTACAGACAAAATCAGAGATCAGGTTATTGAACTTTCATCAGAACTCGCAACTTGGAAGCAAATTTCAATCTTCACAGGTATAGCAGAAAGAACTCTAAAACGTCATTGCTCAGAAGAGTACCAAAGGGGCAGAGAGCTACTTGGAATGGATGCAAGGAAGCAATGGGCAAAGCTGCTTAGAGATGGAAGTACACAGGCTCTGAAACAATGGGTTACTACTCAGGAAGATCTAAACGGAAAATCAAAGGTTGAGCTTACTGGCGCTGACGGTGGCCCAATTCAAAAGATAGAAATGTCTAAAGAAATGATGAAAGACATAAGCAAGGCTTTAGACGAGGAATTTTAAATGGCAATGGACCCACGGATTATGGTTGTCGCTAAATATAAATGTGAAAAAAGTTTTTTATTCTTCTGTAAATACTTCATTAAGAAGCAAACTAAACACAAGCTAAGAGAATACGAGTACACATTAAAATTAGTAGACACACTTTCAAAAGTAGCCACGGAAGGTGAGATCTTAAGATTACTGATCAATATCGCCCCTAGACTCGGCAAAACTCAATTCGCAGTTATCTTCTTCATCGCATGGTGTATCGCTCGTAATCCGGGTGCTAGATTCATTCACCTGTCATTCTCGGATGAACTGGCTTTAGATAACTCATCAAAAATCAAAGATCTAATTCTATCTGACGAATTCCAAGAACTATGGCCTATCAAGTGTAAAGATGACGCTAAGAGCAAGCGTAAATGGTACACAGAAGAAGGTGGTGGTGTTTATGCTACTTCCACGGGTGGTGCTGTAACTGGCTTCGGTGCAGGCTCTGCTACGGATGGTTTTGAAGAAGATCTTAGTCAAGAACACTGGCTTGAGCTTAAAGAAAAATATAAAGCACAGGCTCTTGATATAAGCGACTTTCTTGTAGAACCTCCAGATCAAAAAGGCTTATTCTGGGGAGCCATTATTATCGATGACCCTTTGAAGCCAAAGGACGCTGACTCGCCAGTACGCAGAAAAGCAGTAAATGAAATGCTGCTCTCTACAGTTCAAAGCCGTGTTAACTCAACGAGAACACCGATCATTCTTATTATGCAAAGGATTCATGAAGAAGATCCATGCGGCTTCTTGCTTGATCCGAAAAAAGGTACGGGTGATAAATGGGATCATTTGTGCTTAAAAAGCTTACTCGTTGATAAGGACGGTAATGAGTACAGTATATGCGAAGAAAGGCTTCCGCTAGTTAGGCTTATAAAGCTAAGAACATTCGCTCCAAGCACCTTTAACGGACAGTATCAGCAAAGCCCTACCCCAGAAGAAGGAGACACAATCCAACTGGGCTGGTTCAACAGATATGCTCAAGAGCCTGCTGCTTTCGATCAGATAGTAATGTCGCTAGATACAGCCTATTCAGTCAAGGACACAAATGATCCTTCTGTTTGCATGGTATTTGGCAAATACAATAAGCGCTGGTACTTACTGCAAATATGGAAGAAGCATGTTGGCTATCCAGAGCTTAGGCGCGTTGTTTCTGCTATGGCTGATAAATGGAACCCTCATGCTGTTTTAATTGAAAACAAAGCTTCTGGTCAATCGCTAGTACAAGACATGCTCGAAGATGGTTATCCAGCCATTCCTATTCAGCCTGAGGCCGATAAAGTTACTCGTATGAAAACCCAATCGCCATTCTTGCAGGCTGGCCTTGTGTACATTCCAGAACAATCTGCTTGGCTTGCTGACTTCTTAGATGAGTGTGTCCATTTCCCACTGGGTAAACATGATGATCAGGTTGATGCTTTATCCCAATTTCTGAAGTGGCAGCGTGGATCAAAAGTAAGCTTGGTTGTGACAGAAGAAGAGTGGAATGAGATCGAGGAGCAGTTAGATGCAGAGCTTGAAGACTACTACGACGATGATGAATTTGATGACGATGATTACTAAAAATATTATCGTTTATAAATAATTAATAAAACAGTAATTATTAAAATAAATCTAAATAATTAACGATATAGTATTGACATAAAGATCCCCGTTGGGGTATATTAGAATCATGGACAGAACAACAGGAGGTAATCATTAATTATTTAAAAATAGGTGTGAAATATGATTTCAGAAACAACATTACTTGAGCTAGGTGGCAAACTTTGGGAGAAAGGCAATTTAAAGAGAATTTACCTTAATTCTGATACCTGCAAAAAACTCATAGAGTCTAACGGTTATGAGTTCGGGTTTACTGACTTTGAATTGGAAAAACTAAAGAAAGCAAAGACTTTTTTCGATATCAATTCTGGTGAGCTTAAGTCTGATATTGGCACAGTTAGAGTGCTACTAAACAGACACGTAATGAGGTGTACAAAGTGATTGATAAGGAGAGTAAAAGCGATGACATCACCTACTAAAGAAGAAGTCAGAGAGGCTCGAACAAGCCTTTCACTAACTCAGGAAGCGGCTGGCAAGCTGATCAATGTAAGTCGTAAAACTTGGGTGAAATACGAGTCTGGAGAGCGCAACATGCACGCAGCTTTCTGGGAGTTATTTCGAATTAAAACTAAAGCTATCCCTCGCGGATAGCACACTTAACAATTTAACCCGTTGACGGTTCTCGATATAGATTAAATAACCAAAAAAGCAGAGGATGATTGACACCAACTGGAAGTACTGTAAATGAAAATCCAAAATAAACTGGTGAAACACTGCATCAAAAAAATACAAGAAGCCAATCCTGATGCGGCTTTTGAAAATCCTCAAAAGATAAACGGAAACACATATTCTTTTGATATTGTTTACAAAAACGGTCAAGTAAATCACCTTTCTAGAGAGTTTATATTTAATTTATTTTCTATCTCAGATGATGGCCTGACAGCTAAATTTTATGTCGATGTTGATCCGCCTTTATCTCATATAAGTGGCTATTACTCAGCACCAATATTTGAATTACTAAAAGAAGATGTACCAGAAAGGTTTCTTGTGAAGCACAGTAAGACAAAGGCAGCATAGGAAATATTATTCATGAACATTATTAACAACTCATACACTACTTTCATTGAAACAATCGAGCGTGATGAGGATATTGGTTTCAATTTAACAAACCTTGTTAGAACTTACGATGATGGCTTTGAGTTTGAGGCTGTTTGTTATGGTGATACTAGCGCCAGCGAGGTTACTGATTTAACGTTTCATAATGCAGAATACGATGATGTGGCTGGCTCTGTATCCTTCTATGCGGAGTTCTCAGGCGATTTAGAGTACCTTAGTCAACATGTAACCCTATTCATTGAGGATATTCACGAGGTAGCCATTCAGGAGCTTATTGAAACCCGTAAGCTGGCGGGATTAACTCAAGATGAAGCTGGTGGATTAATTGGCCTCAATAAAGGCATTTGGCAGCAATATGAGTCTGATCGACTTAGAATCACTAAAGATGATTTCGAGTTATTTAAGTTTAAATCTAAAGAGCTACAAGAACACTTAGAACAGGCGCGATATAACCTTCTACACGCCATGTGTGATGCATATTCAATCTCAATTGGCTCTAAAGAAGGACCGATCAGTAGAACGCTCTCATCGTACAATTCAGCGGTTATTGTTCACAATGAAGATAGTTTGAGGCCAAATCATCTTCCGCCAGCAAAAGGAACGCTACTGGTAACAACTTTCGAAGTTATTGAATTCAATCTTCACACCAGATCTGCTTTGATTAAACAAACTGAAATCTGTGATGGCAATATTGATGAAGATACCTACTGGAGTTCTCTAGATGTATTCAGATCATATACAGGACCCGCTTTCAGTCAATTAAAGCAACAGTGGCAGTCTACCTTAAACTAATCTTATCAGGCCCTCTCGTGGGCCTTCTATATAAAATAAGTATTCTTTATTTACTCAGTACATATCAGATCAATATTCAATACATACTTAATCCATCTACAAGCAATAAGAAAACTATAGAACATTAACAATGCGCCAGCATTGCGGAAAGAATAGCTCTGTTTGAAGCCAAAAGCCTCTTTGTCACCAAACCTTAATTGATATCAAAAACACTATTTGAACCCAAACAAAAGGAGCGCACCTTGGGGCGATACTTTGCTTTTATTTAAGAACTCTAATTGCCTTTATATTACCGTTAAATATAATTGAATTCAGAAATAATAAACGGTATAATATATATGAAAACTGCCAAGATCTGTGAGTACTGTCACAGCTATTTTGAAACAGATAAACCCTTTAAGAAATACTGCTCTGATGATTGTCGCTTAGACGATATATCTCAAAAACGGAAAACGGCAAGTAACAGAATTAAAGATAAGAAAGAGATAGATCAACTAGCGGAATTTGAATCAGATGAGTAACAAGAAAACTATAGCTCGACTAGAAGCGAGACGAGCAGAAATATTAGAGGCTTATAACAAGTCGTTTTCCAAAACTAAGCAGAAACAAAATGGCAATCACCTGAGTTGTCTTTGGGGATTTATGAAAGATCTGAAAGCCATTAATGCCGAGCTTGATGCTATCAAGTACAAAGAAGCCATTGCTAGAAAGAATCCTTCTATAGCTAATTTCATAAGAGGATTGTTCTAATGAGCGTTTGGACCCCTAAATTCAGACAAGGCGATACATTTGCTTTTGAATTCATAAGAAAAGAGGCTGATATCAACGGTAACGAGCAGATCATCGATATCACTGGCTACACCTACGTTTTATCAATGAAAGAAGACTTCGATGATCTAAGCCACGTTCTCTATCTTGAGAAAACTGCTGGTGATCATCCTGCTGATGACCCTGTAAATGGCAAGATTGTTTTCGTTGTCTCTGATGGCCTTACAGAGCTTATCGATGCTGGTAAGTACGTATGGGACATTGAAGAGACTACGCCCGGTGGAGCCGTTACTACAGTGCTTCCTGAGAAAGAAAATTATAAAGAAAAGGCAGTGGTTTACCCAGAGGTGACGAAGTGAAAAGTAGCTCATTATATAAAGATACAGAAAAGCTAGTTTTATTTGGCTTGGTATGTTGCTTAATTGGAATCTCATATAGCACATTCAAAAGTGCTTATGATGACGTAGTTTTTTATTTAATTCTTGCTTTGATTAATTCTGTTCATTTTATCTTTATTAGGCGCAAGCGCTTTCATGAAGAGTATTTAACGCGAAAAACAGAATCGATAATACCTAAATTCGATTTAAGAGTGCCTATGCCACCAGTTAAGCCATACAAAAAGCCTGTAGACGATTCTCGCGTTAGCTTCGACCTTTTCTATCGAGAGCTATTAGAAGAAAGAGCAGCAGAGCCATCATTGCAGCCTAACTCAATTGAAAACCTAAATTGGTACAAAGAGACATACGGCAACACCCACGAAGACTTCCTAGCTAAGTTAGAGGCTGGTGAGTTTGATATCAAAAGAGAGAGTAAATAGATGAAAGAATACAAATTCAGTGATGCTGCTTTAGATGCTCTTGAGCGCAACGCTTCTGATGAATTTAAGCAGTCTGTTGAGGAAATAAAAAAGTTGCAAGGTTCGTGGATTTATAAGGCTATTGAGCACCTTAAATCTTCTGAGATTGACGAGAGTGAGTTAATCACTGGCATTAGAACAAAGGAGCAGCAAGAGGCCCTAGAAGCACAAGCAAATGATTTATCGCCGCATAGACATACTCCTGATCCTGAACCTCAAGAATCTAATCATATTGAGATTAAAGGATTCGGCAAGGCTTATTATGAATCTTCAGACAATCTTTATGTAGAAGATGGCAATGGCGATTTCAGAAGCATAATTACAGGCTTAACCGAAGCTGAAGAAAAAGCAGAGAAAGCCAGAGAAGCGAGAAGAGGCACGATTCTAGAACGACTAGAAAACACTATTTCAAGCAGAGTTACAGGAACACTTAAAGAATTTGAGTTTACATTAAATGAGCCTAGGTACAGTTCTACGCCAGCAAAGCCAGTTTATAAAAGCAAGATTAGGAAGGCTCGTAAAGCTAAGAGACAAGCGAAAAAGAGAGGTAGAAAGTAGATGCCAAATTATGTAGCAGCAGGTGCAGTATTTGACGCAATCCAGAACTCATCTTCAATTGAAGGCTCATCTGAAGACAGGAGGCAGCTATTCAACTCTATGTTGCTTTACAAAGGCGATACTATTGAATTTATGTACAGCCTTATTCAGATGGATGTTGAGATCCCACTTGTAATAGAATTAACCAAGTCACTTTACGATAAAGGCGTAAATGCCACTTTAAGCTCGGATCTATTTAAAGATGAAGTACTAAATCATTACTGTTCTAGAGCGATTGAGGAGCTAATTAGAGGTGATTTTGATGGCTGATCTAGAAGTTTATTTAGCATCTGAAGATGACAATGATTTCTCCTTGGAGATTGCAGAGTTTGCAATACAGGCACAAAGAAAACTTGATGAAAGCATTGAAAAAACCATTAAAGAAAATGGCATTAAGGCGGAAGATATTGATCATATTCGGTATTTACAGCCTCAATTTAAAGGCGGAACGGCTCACTTTAAAGCCAAGATTAAGTTGAAAACCAAATAATTTGATATCAAAAAACACGCTACAGGACGTAGCTAATAATAACAAAAGGAAATCTCATGGAAGAGATAGAAGTAATTTCGAGAGAAAAAGTTACAGTTGTAACGCAAGTAAAAGAAGTAGCCCACTTTAACGGTGAAAAAGGTGATCCGGGTGAAAAAGGTAATGACGGTACAGACGGTGTATCTATTATCAATGCTTTCCAAAGCAACGGAGATCTAATCCTAGGGCTTTCTAATGGACAGGTGCTAAATGCTGGTGCTTTACCTTTAGGGCCAAAAGGAAACTCAGGACTCAACGGACAAGATGGCTCTGATGGTGTTTCAGTCACCAGTGTTAGTTTTGTAGGAGATGATCTCCAATTTGCATTTTCAGATGGTCAGACATTCAGCTTTGCTAACGTAAAAGGTCAAGACGGTAACTCGATCACAGCAGCTCGTTTAGAAAACGGTGAGCTAATCTTAACTAATTCAGACGGAACAGAATTAAACGTAGGCAATGTTAAGGGCGAAGATGGCATGGGCTATGTTAATGCTTATATCAATGGCTCAGGACATCTTATTCTCGTTAGAACCAACCTCACTGAAGACTACGCTGGGGATTTAAACCAATTTATAGAATCTACTGGTTCTGTAGAGCCGGGCACAATTCTTACATTTACTACAGATGGTGTAATTGATGGTTACTTGAGATTAGATACCGCTCAATTGATTCCAATTAGTTCTCAGCCAGATCTAGCTGCTAGCGGAAAAGTTGAACTGTTACCTGCTGGTTCTCCTACGAGTGGCTCTAGCTTTGGTGTTTTTGATTTGTCTGCACAGATCTCTTTTGAAGCAACCGCATTAGCATTCTTATCAAACCTGAATCGAGTAGTGCTTTTTTCAAGCGATGCGACAGGCTCGTTGTGCTACACAGATGTAGATCTAATATCAGCAGTTACAACAAGCTTTGTTGGCAAGCAGCTATCGTTTAGCGCTAATTACAAGCCGATAATTGCTGCTGATGCTGATTATGCTTATATCCCTTGCTCAGATGGCTCTATCGTTAAGACAGATGGTGTTACTCATACTTCTGTATCGCTTGGTAGTGCTAATGTTGGAGTGGTTTCTACTTTCATTTGTGACAAAACTGCTCGCTTATTTGCCGCCAATTTTAAGGTAAATGAGATTATCGAGATCTACGAAAGCATAGATAAAGGTGCTACTTGGAATGAGATCTACACAGGAACCAATTTTGAAGGTACAGACGAAGTAATTACTGGATTGATCGTAGCCAATCAAACTGAAAATAGATTATTAGTAACATCAAATAAAGCCCTGCTTCGATTCGATAGTGCTGAAGCTGGAAATATTTATGCATCAGGTTTTGAGATCAACGGAATTACATTTCAAAACGACAACTTTGTTTACTACTCAAGTGGATCGGTTTCGATTGTAGATGATGGCGGATTCTGGGCTGGCAATAGCGTTCTGTCACCGATAGGACCAACTTTAAAGTCCTATAGAGGAGCCTTAATTGTTGAAGATCAATGGGATGGCCTGAATCTTTATCCCGGCTTTAAAAACATTCCATTGTATCTAGAGTGGATTCAGCCTGTAACAAGTCCTAGGGCCATTTTGATATCAAATGGTTTGTTACTCGCTGTAAGTTCAGAAGGTGTTATCTGCAAACTGTTTATTTACGATTCACTAGAAGATGAAATCGTAGTTCCTGCTATTCCCGACAATGGCAGTCTTAAACATTACATGAAGTTTTAGAAAAGGAATTTCAAATGCTTGTAAAAACTATAAATAACGTAATCACAGGACCA